>Ga0214921_10003460_pt1 | contig 24095 bp, 21 predicted proteins | sample LL1505_MetaG_FD_177992 | JGI IMG/M metagenome (GOLD analysis project Ga0214921, IMG submission 177992) | Freshwater microbial communities from Lake Lanier, Atlanta, Georgia, United States - LL-1505 | ecosystem: Environmental > Aquatic > Freshwater > Lake | place: USA: Georgia | collected...
GATATATATTATATACATCTCTTTCACAAGATCCACCAAGTGATCTCGCATTATCGCACTCAATTAAAATTGCAATCGTTTTATCAATATTTAGAGAAATACCATTTGATTGAACAACAATTGGACATTTAGATGGTAAATTACTCGGTAAAATAATTGGAGGCTGAGTTATTGCAACACTTACTAATGGGTTTACTTTAATTGGTCTGTTGATGGAAACCGCCGTAATACTATTTTTAGAATAAATATCTTTGTTATTTGTTTTGTTAATATAACGTCTATACATAAATAATATATTATATTTATATTTTTATTTGGAGCGTCAATAATATAAATAAATTTTTAAAACTAAATTGTTAATTTAATTTGATTAATGATATCTTCTTTAGAGGTTGATATAATATAGTTTTCAAATGGCATTTTATATATTTCCATAATATGGTTTTTGAATTTTACTATTGATTCATTTATTAATTTAACATTTACACCAAGATCAACAAATAGTTTTCCACTAAATTTCTCTTTGAATTCTTGTTTACATTTAATTTCATCTAATTGTTCTTTCAAATAATCATTTTTTTCAAAATAATTTAATGCATCATTTTGCATCTTTTTTATATAATCATTATGTGGAACATCTAATGGTTTATTTAATTTTTTAATATCTTCACCGTTCAGGGTCGAGTGCTCACCCCCTAAAGGGGGGAGCCCTTCAACAAATTGTTGATACATTGGTCTTTTAATTGTTCTTCTTTTATGGTCGTGATTTAAAGTATCAAAATCAAATATATTTGTATAAAAATAATTACTCGCGATTAACCAATCAAATACATCAACTAATTTAGTAAATCCCTTTAAATATACATCATAATCTAAATTTAAATATTTACAAATAATTTGTGGATCATATGTAAGATGAATATAAATTGCATTTTCACACGGATTTCCGGTTGGGAAATAATATAACCATAGACCATCAGAACCAAATTTGATGCCGCCATAACTTGTCATTCTTCCTAAAATACCACCTAAATCTCCATAAGAAAAATAAAATTTGGATGCATTATATTGTTCAATAGAAGTACATAGAATGAGATCAATTTGATGGTATGCATCTAAATGTTTATAAGCAATTGAATAAATAGTTCCATTTTTATGATACTCTATTGGATTGAATTCTTTAATTATAACATCTAAAATATTGATATTATTACCTAAATATAAAATATCCATATCACCATGACCATCTTTTTCTTTTTCTGGACGATTTATAACACTCGAACATTCACTATAATATTGTTTTAGAACTGATAAAATTATGGTTTCAATTGTACTGTAAGTAGATTGGTCCATTCTTGCAGCTACTACTTTTTTAAGTGCATTACCTCCCATATTATATATATTTTGATATATTTAATATGTTTATAAATCATGATAAAAAAATATCAATATTATAATATTATAATATTATAATAAAATGATTAAGATAATTATTGCAAATAATATGTGGCAAACATTTAAACATAATGTGTTATCTGATTCAAATAAAAAAACAAACACATCAAGCATAAAATCATTAAATATTAACAATTATAAAAAATTATATGTAAATAATGTGATTATCAATCATCCTATGAAGTATAACATAAAAAATTTAAAAAAGTAATTGATATGAGTAAATTTCAATATAATTTTATAAAAAAATAAGAACATAATAATGAAATATAGTGGTATGAGAAAGGATTTGAAAATTCAAAAAAAAACAAGAAAAAAAAATTTTATAGATTCATTATGATAGTTTAGTTGTTAGCGTAAACAATAGCATCCAATTGAATGTTTTCATTTCTAATATTTTCTTTTTTGATGTTTTTTTTTATAAAATATCTTATAAATAGACACATTATTATAATTGCACAGAAACTGATGCCACCAATTGAAAGATAAAACGGAGCTCCTTCATGATAGTCATATTGTTTATTAAAACTACATAATTTTGTTCGACAATCACAATAATAGTCATAAATAAGTCCGTTACTTAAATCATTTGGACATTTAATGTAATTATCACATGTATTTGTTTTTGAAATCAATGAAACACAATATAATATTTCAAGTGGATTTAAAGTGAATATTTTTGTATTATTAGAGGTATATTCGACGTTTATTATCTGTATTTTTATATTACCATATCTATCAAAATAAGTTCCCAATATTGCCAGACTTATTATTGATACCATTAAACCAAAACACATACATATTATAGCGCAAGAAACACAACGAGATATATCTTTCATTATAAATTATATAATATACGTTATTGATAAATAAATATTAGTGTTTATTTATCAATTTTTTAATATGGCGGCCCATCTTAAGTAATTATATATGATGTTTAACATCACATATAATTACTTAAGATGGGCCACCATATTAAAAAAGGGATCGAGGAAAGTTATACTCTTGATTATAATATTATTTTATAAATTATATAAGATGTTAAACATCCTATATAATTTATAAAATAATATTATAATCAGAGATAACTGTCCAAGATCAATTTTTTTTGTTTTATATAAAAAAAGTTTAGATTAAATTATTGAGATGTTGCTAGTGCATAGTCATTCCAATCAGAGTAATTGTATCCACGCGCAATCACTTCAGGTGCTTCTTGAAATGTGGTATAGTTTAGCGTCTTAACATACTTCTGTATCAGCATTTGTGTAAATTCATTACCGAGATATTCGGGACTTTGATATACAAAATCAGTTGTTTCTTTAATACTATCATAAGTAGAAGCACTTGCATATCCACGATATTTATAATCGTTGCCACCATCCAGAATTTTATTTGGACCTTCTCTAGCCGGTTTAGTGTCTGTTCCATATCTCAGCATACAATATGCTTTCTTAGAAATTTCATAAAAATCTTGTGTTATAAACATACCGTTTTGATATTGTTTAAAAATACTTTCACATCTACTTTCATCAGCAGGGTCGGGGCAAGTATAATATAGTCCATTAAAATAAACAGGCATCTTGACTGTTTTAGGCCCATCTCCATCTTTAGTCCATCTTTCAATATCATTTTTTTCAAAATAACCAGTGTACATTTGTTGTTGCATCATAATATATATAAAGTATGGTTATTTTAATGGTTTAATATAAAATAAAAATATCAATTTTTTGATATGGCGGCCCATCTTAAAATGGGCTGCCTATTAAAAAATAATATAATTTTATTGTTTTTGTCATAATATTTTTAGCTCTCTAATATTTCATATATTTTTTCTAATTTAAGAATTGAATCTAATCTTAATTTACTATCACTTGCTGAACTTCCAGTGTTTAATATATTTTGTTGTAGATCTACAATTGGTTTTATATACCTGTTTGGAATATCTTTTCCAACATCTTCACTAATTTTTGCTAATGTTGTTACTACAAATTCTTTTGATGTCTCTCCAATTGACTTTTCTATTAATGCTTTTTTTGTGCCTAAATCATATTCTGATACATCTAATCCAGCTTTCTTCGGTTTTGATGACATTATTGTTGTAACAATCGAACTTACATCTTCAATCTTCATTGATTTAACTTCTTGTAATAGAGAACCTTCTAAATTTGATGTTGATGATTTTGCAATATTACTAACAACCTCACTTGCTTTAGCTGATATAGTTTGTGCGGACAATGATGATTTTGAACTTAATACAGATCCAGAAGTTGGTCCAGATTGAGTTTGAATAGGAACCGATAGTTTTAATTCTTCATTAATTTTTTGAATAATATTTGGTTCTGCCCCTTTAATATTTATTATATCAGTGCTTTTAATAGGTGTTACTGTGTTAAATATTCCTGATGTATATGCTTCAAAATTATTCATATTAAAAAATTTCATTACTATATCATTATCATAAATATTTTTACTTTTTGATTTCAATTCATCAACAACCATTTTAAGACTCGATTGATTTAAAGCACTTATATTATAATGTGTAGTTCCAATCCTTGTATGACGTAGTTTGTTTCCGATTCTTAATCTTTCTTGTCTTAATTTTTCTTCTTGTTCTTGTATTTTTCGTTCTTGACTTATTCTTTCTTGTCTTAATCTTTCTTCTTCTAGACTTAATCTAATTGCTTCTTGTTCTTGTTCTGCTTCTTGTTCTGCTTGTCTTTCTGCTGCTCGTCTTATTGCTTCCTCTGCTGCTCGTCTTTCTGCTGCTGCTCGTCTTGCCGCTTCATCTGCTGCTCGTCTTTCTGCTGCTGCTCGCCTTGCCGCTTCTTCTGCTGCTCGTCTTGCCGCTTCCTCTGCTGCTCGTCTTTCTGCTGCTGCTCGCCTTGCCGCTTCCTCTGCTGCTCGTCTTTCTGCTGCTGCTCGCCTTGCCGCTTCCTCTGCTGATCGTCTTGCCGCTTCCTCTGCTGCTCGTCTTGCCGCTTCCGCTACTGCAGGATCTTCCTGAGGTTCGATCTCTTGAAAATCATCTTGAGTAAGATTTGTTTTGCCACAATTATTTATACATTTGCAAGGCGGATTATTTAAGAAGTTTATAAATCCCCCAACAGAGAAAACATAATTAGGTCTGCAATTACTACCGCTACTAGATCTATGAGGTTTAATAATACATCCACCAGTAATACTGGTAGATTGGCTAGTTATTGGACATAAATAGTTGTATTGAAAGTTGTTTATCATTATATATAACCGTTACAATATATATAGATGATAAATAAATAAAATATCAATTTTTCTGTATGAATATTTACTACCTGTCATAATATTTTTAGAAAACAGTCTATTCATAAAATTGCTATTTTTTAATTGCCATTATTTTAGTTGTCGTCCAATAATATTTTTCCATAACAACGACCAATACGATTAATTGCATTTGAATTATTTTTATTTTTTTTTGTATTTTTTTATCAATTGTATATGATATTTGTTATATTAAAAAATTGATCTTGGCTTTTTATCTCTTGATAGTATATTAAATTATTTATTATTTCTGATGTTTTACATCAGAAATAATAAATAATTTAATATACTAATCAGAGTATAAACAGCCTCGATCCCTTTTTAAATATGGGCTCTATCTGGATTTATGTTGTTTGATGTGTTACATCAAACAACATAAATCCAGATAGAGCCCATATTAAAAAATTGATATTTATATGATCAATAATATAGTTAAATTTATTAAATACCATATTATGTTTCATTATTTAATTATGAATATATATTTAGGTGTATTATGTTGTTATTCGTTGAATAACATATTGTTATCGTCTGGTTTATATAATTGGAATGATAAACAATTAGATGAACAATATAATTATTTCAGAAATTACAAAAATTTAAATCTGATAACTCAATCCTCTATTTTAGCATATGTTATAAATATAGATGGGATGATTGAATTAATACCTACTAATTCTTCAATAGATGCAGAACAATACCAATATAATATTAGTCGCAATTTAAATTTATATGCATATCCGTGTATTTTTTGTGATGCAACAATAGGATTTTGTAATAATTTTGATGATAAAATAAATGCTGTTTTTAAAAACCAACAAAGATTCATAGATGATCTTATTAATAGATCTATTAAATATAATTGGTCTGGTTATACTATAGATTTTGAACCAGATAGATCGATAGATGGATCTAAGACTACTGATTTAATGGTAGATTTAGCAAAAAATTTAAATAAATATAATAAAAAACTATATATTTGGATAAATTATGGAGTAGATGCTATGATACCTTTTAATATTAGCCATCTAATGAACATCAATAATATAATACTATTAGCTATGAATACTTATTCTTGTAACTATAATTCATTCATTGATATTGCATCTACTATGATAATCCATAGCAAGTCAATTGATAGAATCGGATTTGGTCTCCTCACTTATGAAAAATATCAAATTATTTCTGAAGATATATTAGTTAAAATTATAATATGGTTAAACATCACAAAAATATCATTTCTATCATTATGGGCATCTATAATACCACCGAATTGGTATGTTCCATTAAATAATTTTATGGCATAAAAAAATCAAAATATACTTTAATAACAGTGATGAACCAGACCACTATTATATCCACCAGATGTTATAGATTTTATTTTTTGTTCTGTTTCAGCATCCTTAATTTTTTTATTTCTTTCATATTCATCCTTTATTTGAAGCTCTTCTAACATAGATTCAGTATCCTTAATTTTTTTATTTCTTTTATATTCATCCTTTTTTTGAAGCTCTTCTAATATAAAGCCTGTTATCGTACCAATTATTAATAATATTATCGAAACTGCCACTGATGCTGCTTTTAGTTTTTTAACATTAATATTAACACCTCCAAACTGTGTCATTGAATATTTTAGTATTTTTATAGGTATGATTGCAACATCTATTTCTTTAAAATGTAAATTATTCAACATAGTGTATATTTTTTCAGGTTCCGGAAGATTGTTTATCGTGTTTATTATATCTATTTGTTTCACTCTATTAAATATTTTCATCGTTGTTTTCATAAAACCTAATTCGGTATCAAAAATATATCCTTTTATATCAGACACTAATGAAGGATCTGATTTTATTATAATATTTATTAGATCTAATAACTCCTTATTATTCGCAATCTGGTCTCCAACTAATTCTGTTATTAAAAAATTAAATAACTTTTTAATTTTTTTTAAAGTTTTTATTGTTTTTTCTAACAAACTCATATATATATATATATATATATATCATAATAAAAAAAATTGATATTATAATGCTTAAATAAATATATAATATTGTATAATATTATATATTTATATGTCGTCGAGCGATATTACAAGTTTGTTGTTTCAGATTGCTTTGAAGAGTCCACAAAGTCTTAAATATGCGTGTATTATTACTTACCGTAATAAGGTTATTTCTTGTGGTTTCAATAGATATTGTCGTAAATATAGTCTCGTTGATGGGACATTAGATAAGCCGTGTATTTTATGAGGCTAATAAATATAGTATTCACGCTGAGAAAGATGCCATAATGAAAATAAAAAACAAAAACATATTGAATAAATGTAATATCTATATCGGGAAAATAAAGAACAATAAATTAGAACTAGCAACACCGTGTAATGTGTGTAAAAATCTGTTGTTCAAATATAAGATAGACAAAGTTTGTAATTATAATTGTGGTTGTTAGAGTAAATAATAGCATCATTATCATCTACATATAAATTTTTTGTTTTGATTCCAGAAGTAATATCATTATTGAATACAACATTGATTAATCATATCATAATCGGTAAAATATTTATATTGATAATTTGGATGTTTGGAAAATAATATTAGGTATTGACATCTAATATATTATTATTTAATATAAAAAAAATTAATTTTATATATTATATAATAGGTTATATGATTATAATATTTTGGTTCTTATTATAGATTCAACTTCATTTAATATATCGTAATTAATACCTTGTTCGATATATAAATCTGGCATTTTATTGTTTAATAATAAAATTCTTAATTCATTTATTGCATCTAAAATTATATTATTTGGATCCTTTTTTAATCTAATTGTATTATATTTAATATTTAGTGATACATATATATTATATAAATTAATAGACACATTATTTTTGGTTAATGGATTATCCATAATATTGTTAAGTGCTAATCTAAAAATAGTGATTGATTTATGAGCATTTTTTAATAATTGTCTTTGTGTTTGAAATAATTCAATATTAGTCATACATATATTAATATGTTTTGAGGCCATTGTTAATTCATCATCGATGTCATCAATCAGTGATTTTAGAATATTTAAATTCGTTAAATTATTATGATGTGATTCATTATTTGTTTGGTTCGACATATTTATAGATTTAATATATCAAAATATTATAATTAATATATGGTCTACATTTTATATAATACATATACTTTATACATCTTGATATTTCTATATAAATTAATAATCAAACAATTTTATTAATTTTTTTAAAGTGGCTATTATTAAATTTATTGAGTGACAAGTGTTAATGGTATGTCTTTAACGAGATTTTCATTTTTAATTTTTTTTTGTTTTAATATTTTAATATAATGGACGATAATTTGAATATCTTTATGATCATTCTTTTTTTTATTTTTAAAAATAAATCTATGATTTGGAATAGTGATTTTTTTTGTTTTAATTTCTTCGAATTGCAAGTTTCTTGGTAATAAAAACTCAAATTCATATATATTGAATTCTTGGAATGTTTTCAGATTTTTATCTTTACTATTATTTTCAACATACATTACTTTGAGATGTTTTGGTAATTTTGCTACATATAAATGACACACTTGTTTTCTACAAAAATGTTCTATTGGTGATAATGACCAACTTGTGGTATTTTTTATAATATCACCATCAAATGGTTCATTCATAATCCGATAAATAGTATCATTACATCGAATACCTTTTAAAAAAACACTATCCATAATTTTAATATATTTAACAACAGCATCAATTCTTTTTTTTTGTATAGTTTTAAGAATATCTTCTAATTGTTCGACGATTTTGTTATAATCAATACCAAATTTATCTCTATTAATTTGATAGATAATTAAATAATCTTTTAAATTTTTCACATTAATTTCTCCGAAGTTTTTTTCATTTGATAAATAACTGGTTATATCATTAAATCCATATAATCCATCTTCATTTATAAATTTTGGAGGTCCTTTATAAAAATTTAAAATTTTTTTTTGTTTAGTATTTAATCTATCAAATAAATTCATTTTAATTAATTCATCATTACGTTCCATTACTTTTTTAGTGTCTATATTAAATATTTTTAATAGCATTTATAATATTGATATTGAAAATATAAATATTATAAATAAAAAAAAGTTAGTAAAATATTTGTTGTTTAGTCAGAATCAGATCCAGATTCTGATTCTGATCCAGATTGTTCTTCAATTAAACTGGCATCAATAATGGTTTGTAGTTCATCTTGACTAATTTTAATTCTTGAGTCTTTTAATAGGAGTTCGATTAATCTATCGTCTTTATTTTTGTATGCATTAAACAACACAATATTATTACGAGCACTTGGATTCACTCGAATATCATCAAGTAATAATTTAATTGTATTGTAATCTGATGCTTCAACAATAGCTCGATTATCTTGAGTGCTTGGATCAACCCGTGGATCATCTAAAAGCAGTTTGATAATGCCAAGATTAGTTTTATTACAACCTTCACAACTAAAACAAGCATTGATGATGGCTTTATTATCTTGAGCACTTGGATCTACTTTTGGATTTTTTAACAACATCTCAACAAATTTTGCATAAATATTTTTGTCGTTCTTGTTACAATTACATTTATTAACAGTATCATCACATTCTGTGCATACATCATCACATTGACAATTATCACAAATATTAATAAATACCTGATTGTTATTGATTGTGGGATCTACATTTGGATTCTCTAATAGTAGTTTAATAATATTAGTATAACCATGTTCTGATGCTTGAAGAATTGCTTCATTATTATTACTTGTTACATCAACATCTTTATGTTTTAATAAAGCCTCACAAATTTTTTCAATATTTGTGTTTTCAAATTCTTCATTATTAAACATATCAATATGATGTCTATTAAACAATCTAACTAATTGACTAACTAATACATTGGAATAATCTAATTGAGCAGCCATTGAATATATGATTGTGTTATTATTATTTATAGTTCAATCAATTAAAATATCAATTTTTTAATATGGGTTTTTTAGTTCTTATACATCTTAGTATAAATTCGTTTAAGCGAATTTATACTAAGATAATAAGAACTGATTACCGGAACTCTTTTCTTACTAGTTTATTCAGTCAATAATACTGATATATTATGAATTAAATCATCAAACCAATTATATGACTGATCATTATAATCATAATCAGTATTAGTGAATGAAACAGCCATTTTTATTTGTTGTTCCGCCTCGTATGGAGAAGGAATATTATTTACCATATATTGGGTTTGATATTGTGGATGTTGAAGTAATTGTGTAGTTTGTATAGTTTGTGAAGTTTGTATAGTTTGTGGAGGCTGTGTAGTTTGTATAGGTTGTGAAGATGGTGTCTTAATAGATTCCAATTTAGAGTCAGTGTTAATTATAACAAAATCATTATTATCAAAAGAATGGTCAACTATAATATAATCGGTGTCAGTCATAAATTAATAATTAGAATAATAATTAAAATATTTTAATTATTATAATTCAATTAAATTAAATTAAATTAAATTAAATTAAATTAAACCATATTAGATTAAATGGATTTATAGAAAATCATCTTCATTACGTTCTTTATTATAGAGAACAATATCATTTAATAGATCTAATGGACATAATTCAGTAGGTATTAACAGTCCGTCAATATTTTTAGTAATATGTAGTGTTGGACTATATTTATGTTTAACAAGGATTTGCCATCGTTCGAAATATTTTCTGTTTTGTTTGGTTCCATGAAAATAATGTTTAATGATGCCGGGAACATATCCCAATTTACATCCTTTAATTTTATTTTGAAAATCTACAACTGATTGTTTATATTCATCAGTACATTCAATATTTAGACTAGCAATACCTCGTTCGATCATAGCGAAAGACATATTATGGTCACCAGATCCTAGAATAGAATATTCATATAAGCCTCCTAATTTTTCATATAAAGATCTGGTCATAGCCCATGCATAACCTGGATGCCAGAAAGATGGTTTACCATATTTTTTACCATTAGTATAATGATATCCGAAACTTGCAAATAGTGTCATAGTGTTTTCATTTTGGTCCATATCATTGGCGTGAGAGAAAAGTTGTACAACATCACGAGAACCATTTAAAATTTTCAATGTGTCTGACGCCCATGTTGCACTTTCAAACTCTAAGTCAGCATCGATCCAAGCAAATGCTTTCCAATTATCAGGCAATAATTTTTGAACACCTAAATTAATCATATTCTCTTTATGCCATAAAGGAGCAATTTCTGAATATAATTGTAAATGTCTGGGATTATTAGAAGAGGTTACGTGAAAATTTTGTTTAGTGTAAGCGAGTTCGACGATATATAAGATAACGTCGGATTCTTGTTCCATACGTTGGATAAAATCTGTTGCCAACATAAATCTTTTTTTATATTGACATGGATTGGATATAACCATGACTACATGTAATTTATCCTCAATTTTATCATTATTTTTAATAGATGATTTAATATCATTTGGTAGATATTTAATATCATCAAATTCAATACCATTAATCACAGTCATATATATTATTATTATTATTATTAATAATATAATTATTATATTTAAATAACATAATTATTGATAAATATAATATATGACTATATATTATATTTATTTATGAATAAAATAAATTTAAAAGGAGGTACCATTGAACCAGATGATTTATTGTCAAATATTAAAGAAATCAGTTTCCATTTTCTTACTAACCAATTAACACCATTTAAAACTGATAAAAACCCGTTTTATAAATTAAGTATAGAAACAGGTGCAATACCACAGGAAATTATTAATTTAGTAAACAACGACGAATATGATATTAATTTAACTGCACAAAAAAGTTATGAAATCGATCCTACGCCTAAAACAATTTTTTTAAAAAAAAAACGTCTTTATGAATTATCTAATTCATCAAATCAAATGGTTGAATTTATATATAAGTCAAAAAACGTAGATACACATAGAGACAAAATAAAAATCGAATATAAAAATGCATGTAAATATTTAAAAGAAATGATCACTGAAAAATTCAAAGAAAATAATGCTGATGTTTTATTTGGTTTGACAAGTTATGAATCGGTTTACTATATTCACAAAGAAAAAGAGATAATATTACTGAGTAGAAATTGGTTAGACAAAAAAAAATTAGAAATAAAACCAGGCAATACATTTATAAATTATTTATACTTTAAAACTATATGTGTTATGAGAATTCCTTATATAAAGATTATAGATGTATTATCATATATATTAAAAGATGTACCACAAGCTAATTTTGATAAAATAAAAAGTATTGGTGAAGAATTATTTAAAATTATCCAAAAATCTGTTTTTTTAAGATTTGAAACATCAAAATATTTTAAATATTGGTGTATTTTAGTCGTATATTATTTTAGTAGATATCAAAAATACAAATCTCTGGATGAAACAAAAAAAAAAAAAAATTTTGAGAATGTATGTCAATTTATAATGCGTCATAGTATTGTTTCATTATGTGATTTAGACGAGGAAACAAAAGCTAATATAAATGCATTATTAAATTCAGGAGATTTAAAAATTGAATTAAATGTTTTATTTACAGAAAACAATTTGTCGGGAATGGTGGATTATTTAAAGCTGATATTTGGTAATCCGATGTCAAATGATGACAAAACATTAACCTTTTCAGAAGGAGAAACACTATCCTATCGATTAAAGAGAGAACCACTTATAATTAATGAAGATAAGTCAAAAGATGTATTAGTAGAATATAGAACATTCCATGAAGATCTGAGTGAATATACAGACCATTTTAATTATAAATTACAAAATTTTAATCGTTTAGTGTTAACGCATTTACAACCATATGAAACTCAACCAGATGATTTAGTAAGTTTTACAAAAGAGTTAGACCATTATCAAGATGTACTAAAAATGACTACTTCACGTATTGTTCACCCTGATTCACCTGATTCATTAGATCAATTAATGCAAACAGTTGGAATAAAAGGTCCACCAATACCTGAAAAAGGATTACAAGAATCTGAAAAAGTAGGATCACAAAAATCTGAAAAAGGATCACAAGAATCTGAAAAAAGATTACCAAAATCTGAAAAAATTTCACCAAGATCTGGAAAAATAATACCAAAATCTGAAAAAGGATCACAAGGATCTAAAAAAGGATCACTAGGATCTAAAAAAAGTCCAAGATCTGGTGGTTATAAATATAATAATTGGATTGACCATTGTTATTAAATATGACAATAATTAAAAACATAGTAAATTATAAAAAAATAAATTTATTGGAATAAATTAATATCGACGGCTGCGTCTTTAATAACTTGTTCAAATTGTTTAGTTAAATCATTTTTAGCGTGTGCCATATCGAGAATTAATTTATCAACAGTTAATTTTTTATTATTTGGGTCAACAGCAACATAAATGAATACTTGAACCTCTCTATCTTCTTTAGGTAGATCTTTATGAGAACAGAATCTAAAACCCCGACCAATAACTTGTTCCAATCTGGACATATTCCAATAGGGTTCCATAATATGTATTTGTCTGGTTCTGAGAAGAGAGACACCTTCTTTAATGGCTGGAGATCCTAAGATAACTTTAAGTTGTGATCCATCAAAATTTTCTTTTTTATTAAAGATATCTCGAGCATATTCTTTATCAATTATTTTTTCATCACCAGACCATACGGCGAATCTATTTCTACCAGAACCATCAGTTAATAAATCTTTGAAACCATTATGTTCTAAAACTTTAATAAAGGATTGGATACCACCATATTCCCTGAAACTGGAATATACAAAAACTGGTCCAGGAGATCGTTTAATATTTTTTAGAATTTTATAGAATTTAGTAGAATATTTTTCAAGTTCTTCTTTAAGAAATCGTCCTTTAAATGCATCATAACCTTCTTCTTTAATTAATCTATTTGGGAAAGCAACATTAGAAATCATACGAGTGCCAATATAAAAATTATTAGGTAGTTTCATAATGTCACCAATTTTAATACCTCCTTCTTCTCCCAGAACAGTTTTATAACAAGAATATTGGTAAGAACTCATTTTACATTTAACAATTTTACCGACACGTTTAGGGAACACATAATCTGGAGCTCCTTTATAATATGATACATATCCAGTTAATAATTTTTGTAATTGATCTGCATTTTTTATTTGATAATCAATATTATCACCATTTTTTGTTTGCATTAAAAATGTTTCATTAAAATCTGGATTAATTGGGAGATCTACTTTTGGTTTTAATAAATTCATTGTTAGACCTAATTCTATTGGTTTATCAAAAATGGGTGTTGCTGACATAATAATAATTCTTAAACTACTTGGTCCATTATGTATTTCATCTAAGAAAGTTTTATAGTATGTTCCAGTTTCAGATACAATATTTTGTACTTCATCAATAATTAGAATATAATTAGATAAATCAATTTTATTACGGTGTGATAGATCAACAAATTTATTGTAAGAAATAATAGTATAATATTTATCAATACGTTTATTAACAATTTCAATTAGATCATCATATTCTTTTGTTCCTGGTTCTAATGATGCCAGTGTTTTACGTTCTTTTTCTGATATATATTCATTACCAGCACAAGGACTTCTTAATTCTTTATACATATTACCAACTAAAGATGCTGGACATACAAACATTATTTTTTTTTTATGTTTCCATTGTTCCGCTATATTAACAGCTGCACACGTTTTACCAGCGCCAATTTTATGAAATAAAAGTAAACCTTTGTATGGTGTATTAGGATTAATAAATTCAGCGACAAAAAGTTGTGGTAATTGATATGTGAATTTCTCTGGATAACAAAATTCCTTAAACGTTGGATTTTTTTTTATTATAAATTTATTATATTTTTTTTTTATTTTTTTTTGAAAATTAGGATCATCAATAGATGGATAATCATTTTTAGAACCTCCATCGAATGATACATTATTAAAAAATACATTATGATATAAATCTATTTGGTTATTCATTAAATAAAACATATAAAAAAAAATTATCAAATATCAAATATCAAATGTCATATATTATATATAATAAATTGTTTAGTTTTCTAAATTATATATATCATTAGTTTAATAATAGTTTACTATTAGATAATGATTTAGAAGAAAAAAATGTGATAATTTCATTTGACCATTTATTTAATTGATTTTTATTATCATATATATCAATATTACCATCTATTTCCATAACATCGTCACATATATTTGATGCAAACATTTTTTCATGATATAAATCACATTTATTTAAATAATCTGAAGAAATATTATTTTCACCATCACGAGATCTTTTAATAATACGTTTCATACAAATATCTGGATCTGTTTTAACGTAAATAATTTTATCAACTTTATAATCTTTAGCGAAAACTTCATACCATTTTTGATATATTTGATATTCTAAATGATTTATTTTATTGGAATCATATAACATTCTCCCAAATACTAATTTCGTCGTATATAAACCTCTCTCCGATATTATGGTCGCATTCGGATTCTCTTTCATTTTTTTATTTAATAATTCATAAATAGAAATACAAGCCAACATTTGGAAAGAAAAAGAATACTTCTCATTATCCTCATAAAAGTTCTGTAATATGGTTTTACCACTCTTATCTTTTATACTTTCCCATAATGTTACTGGTTCTGGTAAAAATATATAGCGGGCATCGTCTTTTAATTTTTCACTCAGATAATCATATAATGTCGATTTACCACTTCCAATATTCCCTTCTATTGTTATTATTTTATTTACCATATATATATATATTCTATATATTATTTATATAATATATCAAATATTCATATATTCAATTTTTTTATTTACGAGTATAATAGATCTATAATATAATGGTTTATATTATATTATAGAGCATAATTTATATAATATACAAAATTATAAGAACTAAATTATGTTGATTTATTTATTAAGAACTGAATAAGTTGCATTAATAATATGTGCCATAATGGAACAATCTGTCATATTATAACTTTTTATCTTCTCAAATATACTTTTATATTTCTCATTATTTTTATCACTATAATACCACAGAGCATAATACATTGCATCTAAACCATTAACTATATTATCACTATTCCAAATTTGTGAATTATGAATAAGTCCATTATTATGTAAACCATTAGCGATACTTTTAATGGAACAGTCAAATGCTCCTCTAACACCAATCGGATTTTTATTATCTGAAAATATTTTCATTAGATCAATAATTTTAATATTAAAGAGAAGAGCGTTATTATCTTTATCACACTGAAATTTGGATCTACCATATAAATTTAATTTATTAAATTGTTTCATAACAGAAATTTCAAAAGGGGACCAAATAACAAATGCCATTTCTTTTTTTATTTTATTAATACTTTTTACTGAATTAATTGTTTTTTCTAAATCACAAAATAATTGATATATATCATCATCTATGTCAATAATTGAACCATTCTCATATATTTTATTCAACGATAATTGATAATTTTTTATATTAACAAATTTACCATCTATATTTTTGAAAAAATTACAACCTATCATAAATATTTTCTGACCATTATCAACATTATAATTACTATCAATATTATCAATATTATCATAATCGTGAATAAGATCTTTATTAGTAATTAATTTCAATGGAATTGTTTCAAAATCGAGACAACAAATAATTTTGTTATTTAATAATTTTGAATTAAATTCATTTAGTTTATCATTAATATTTTCACAATAAATATTATCTGTGTTAGATTCACTATTAGCATATACAATTGATTTTATTAAATTTACATCATTCTTTTTTTCCAATCTATTGTCTAAATAATTTATAATTTTATCTGTCTGTAAATAACTATAAATCCCTTGTTCCTTCAATTTTATTAGTTCTGTATTATTAAATCCTCTCAATAAACTCAATGAACGTGTCTGTTTTGCTATCCAATATTTTATAGATAATCGTTCAGATATACCAAAATTAGATCTAACAAATGGTATATCAAAATTTAATAAATTTTGTTTATTAAATGATTTCATATTTATTGATAATAATTTATTACATTTTTTTACTTTCTCAAGATTGATATAGTCATCATTTGAATACATATCGTTTAATTCTTTCACTTGTTCATCAAACAAAAAACTATAATTTGATTTAATACAATCTTCATATTTATTTAAACATTTTAAATAATCATCGTAAATATTATTAAGATTTAGATAATAATCATTATCTTTATTATCAATATCGATATTAACGAGACAATATTTACTATTATATGGATTTGTTATAATATGATCATATCTTTTTTTATCTATCACATAATCCATCTTTAAACAATATGGTAAAATATATGTTAATGTTTGTTTATTTGGTGTTTGTTCATTCATTATATATCCATATGTTGCTAATTGTGATTTATAATATTTTAATAATCCCATATTACGAGCTGTTTTCCCATCCGCATTTAATTGAATTGTCGATGATTTTATATCTATCACTATATAATTATTTATTTTATTGTTCAATTCTATGTCCAATGATATATTTAAATTATCTGAACGATCCATAAAATTATAAAATAATAATTTAAATGCTCTCTTTGATACCATTAAATCTGGAAAACCACGAAATTTATATTTTGATTTGTCAGATGTTTGGATCATTCCTTGATATATAATATCAACCCCATTTTTCATTCCATTTTTGGTGTTTAATAAATATTCATTATATTTTTCATATATTGGTTTCCCCTCTACAATACATAAAAATGATAATTTATATTTATCACATAATAATCTTAATTTATTACATATATATTTCTCAAATTGTATGCCTTTCTCAAACATATATCCAACTATCTCATTTGATGATGGTAGTATTTTATTTTTGGGATATATTCTTGTTTCTTCCCCACTATATGTTGGTGTATCATTATAATGCATATAATCATCATCTGTTGTTGAACAAGTAAAATCAATAAAATTATTTATTGTATTTATTTTTAATAATTTTAAATTATATCCCAAAATATCGTTCCCATAAAAATATTTCGTGTTTGATGCACCTAAATATCTATTGTTCGATTCTACACAACTCCTTTTCGGTCTACTATTTTGTTCTTGTTCTTGTTCTTGTTCTTCATCATGGCTATAAGATAATTTTCTTTTTCTTTGAGGTATTACCTCATTATCAATTGTAATATCATTAAATAGAGTATTATTTTTTGTTTGTGATCTCAATTTGATGGTATTAAGAGGGGGGGGAGTGGGATTGGATAAAGAATTTGGATGATCAAATTTAAAATTAGTTTTATCAATTTTATATTTATTATTAAAAAGAGTATTAATTGGTTCTATAAGATGGTCTACATAACGAATATTTATTGGATCATATAAATTAACAAATAATTTATTTTTTATAATATTACAATCAAAATTAATTTTATATTGATTTATTCTGGATGTAATATTAGCTGTATAACCAACCATATTCTTAGTAATTTTTATTTCCATGTAATGATATATATTCTTAATATCTCATTATATGTATCATAATATAACCAAATTAATTTTTTTTTAACTATTTAAGTATTATTATTGTTGAGCACATTGTACAGATTGACCAGGTCCCTGACCCATATATTGACCATCATTTTGACCATTATCAATCTCTTCTCTATCATCAGTATTTAATAATTTTTGTAAATCTTCGGTATTAGTTAATTCCCAAGTGATATCATATATTTTTTTCTTTTTAGTAGAAACATAATCTGTTACTGATTTTAGAACTTCACGTTGGTTATCATTTAATTGATTTGGAAATTCAATATCAAAAATAACATATAAATTACCATAAACACTATTTGATGTTCCATTATGTTGTACCATACCTTTTTTATGGATACACAATACTGTTCCTGGTTTTATTATATTATTTCCCATATTTAAAATTATTTTCTCTTTATTTAGACCTGTTGTTACAAAATCGAAATCACCTAATAGAGCCTGAAATACAGAAATTTTCTGATTCATATATAAATGTAATGGTTGTAATGGTGATCTCTTAAATAATCCATGAGTTATCTCGTCTACTGTTACTATTATATTTCCTACTTTTATTGTTTTTCCATCCTTTATTAATTTATTACCCTTGCCACGTATCACAATTTTCTGACCTGTGGCAATACCAGCATTAATTACAATCTCAATTTCATCACTCTCTTCCTGTTTATCTTGACTATTATTTGATATTTTTAATATTGTTCTGTTTATTGACTGTTTTAATGTTTTACCAATATAAATTTCATCTAATTTTAGACGAAGAGCTATAATAATATCTGGATTAAAACGTACCATATTATTCATAGATCCACCCATACCAGGCATACCAGACATACCAGGCATACCAGACATACCAGGCATACCAGACATACCACCAAATGGGAATCCTGGAAAACCCGGAAATCCAGAAAATCCATTCATTGCCTCTTTTTGTCTCAAAATATCATCTATATTTTCAACACTTTTTGTTTCATTATATATTTCTCTTTTTTTTGAATCTGTTAAAATTTCGTGTGCTTGACTAATTTTTTTAAAATTATTTTCATACTCTTCTTTTCTATTTACATCGTGACATTTATCTGGATGCCATTTTGCTGCTAATTTACGATATGCTTTTTTAATTTCATTTTCATCTGCATTTTGATCAACATCTAAAATATCATATAAGTTAGTTTTTGTATCCATTAATAATATTAAAATATAATAGATATACTTAAATTAATTTATATGGTGTTTTAGAAGTTAATTAAAATAAATGTGTATTTAAAACATTTAATAATATAAAATATAAATTCATATTATGGCAACTAACAATGGCATATTCATTATATATCCAGTCACATTATTCAAAAATTTATCGATTATCGACGAATTACTAAAAGAAAAACAGATCAAACACATATATATTATTGAAGAACCAACTTATTTTACTGATTTTAAATTTCATAAACAAAAATTAATATTACATCGCTCATCAATGAAATATTATTATGACTATTTATTGATTAATTTTGGTTCCATCATAACCTATATTGATTTCCATAAAACTGATAAATTTTATAATTTTATTTTTAAAAAAAAATTCCATTTACATTTATACGATCCTATTGAACATACAATTATTAGTTATCTACAAAAACACATTGATAATATATCTATTTATGATAATTTATCTTTTATGGAAACATATGATGATTTATTAACATTTAATGATACTATTAAAGATAATAAATATCGTCACGATAATTTCTATAAATGGAATAGAACAAGATTAAATATATTTTTAGATGAAAATGATAAACCATTATATGGTAAATGGTCTTTTGATTCTGATAATAAAGAACCATTTAAATCCAATTATATTGAACCAGACATTTATCCCTCACATTTTTTTAATACTAATATTAATAATTATTTAAATGAAGCGAAACAATATGTTGAATTAAAATTTGGATCAAATTTTGGTCTATATGAAGAATTTATATTTCCAATATCCCATATTCAAGCAATTAAATTGTTAAAACATTTTTTTAAAACAAAGATCAATACTTTTGGAACATATCAAGATGCCGTAAATTCTGATATTGTTGTTGGTTCTCATTCTTGTTTAAGTTCATCACTAAATATTGGTTTAATAACAGTTAAAGAATGTGTTAATCTAACTATAAAAAGTTTCAATAGTCTAACACGTGATGAAAAAAAAAAACAATTCCATAATTATGAAGGATTTATTAGACAAATTATTGGTTGGAGAAGTTATATGCGTTTATTATATGAATTTCACGGATTAGATATGTATAAGATGAACTTTTTTAATCATAACAAAAAAATCGGTAAAGAATGGTATAATGCTACAACTAATATATATCCAATAGATATTTTAATAAAAAAAGTAGAAAAATATGCATACTTACATCATATTGAAAGATTGATGTATATCGGTAATTGGTCTCTTATTGCTAAAATACATCCAAAAGAAATATATAAATGGTTTATGATTACTTGTATTGATGCATATAATTGGGTTATGGTTCCTAATATTCACGGCATGTCACAACATGCATTAGATAACAATATATTATCAATGATGACACGACCATATTTTAGTTCATCTAATTATTTAAAAAATATGAGTAATTTAGTTATAAAAAATAATAATTGGACCGAAATATGGAACATTTTATATTACAATTTTATATATGAAAATATTGACTATCTTAAATCTAACTATTCAATCGCTCGTCAGGTCAAACATTGGAATGATAAATCTAATGTAGAAAAAAAAAATATTATAAAAATGGCTAACGATTATTTATATCAATAACAATTTATCCTTATATAAAATATCTGATATTTTATATAATGATCATAATATTAACGGACAACAATTCATTGACCATATATATTATCTCTTTCAGATATAATATATAATATTGTCTATGGATGTCTATAATTTAAGAAACTGAATATGCTTTTAATGTATCAAAAATTTCTTGATATTTATTTGTAATGAGGTTTAGATCATTTGGATTTTTTAAAATATTATCTTTGAATCCTTCCATCGTCGCTTTGAATATATTCTCACCATATTTATTTATACAATTTAAACTTGCTCCATATTTTAATAAAAATTTTACAATATCTACATTACCATGATATGCTGACTGAATTATTAACGGATAATCTATATTATGTGCATTTACAATAAATTGTTGTTTCATTTTGTTATTTTTATAATAGTCCATTATACTGACCATTAATTGAATCTTATTATATTTTATTGCTGCTATAAATAAATTAACTAAACAAATCATCTTGTCATTCTCTGTTACACCAATCGAACGTACTATCTTTATTATACTCATATTTGATAAATTATTTGTATTTTCAGTTATCAATCTTGATATATAACCAAATGAATTTTTATGGATCAATGTATTTTTAACATCAAGTGTCGTTTGGTTTAACTTCACAAATGGCATATTTGTTCTATCAGTCATATTATTCATTAATTATATATAACTTTTCTTTTTTAAATATTTTTTATAACTGGTAATTAAATTTTACCAGTTATAATTTTCTATAAATATTTTTTATTTTTATTTTTTTATTTTTTTTTATAAAAGAAAAGTTATAATTTTTTTTAATAATTGCTTATTATGTTCTCAAAAAAATTTATGATTTAAAAACAGTGCTTGTAAATAATATTCCGACATTATTGTATCGTGATGTTCGTGTAATAAAACTTTAACTTCACCATTTTTTATTAAGTTATTTTTCATTAAAATATTTATATCTTTAAATAAATCCCCTATCTTATCAGCATCTTGATCTTCAATAATTTCATTTAGATTACTTTTAATTTGTTCTTTATAGTCAATATCTTGTTCTAATACTTTAAATTGCAATGCTTTTTTATCTGGTTTTGATTTAACATTTTTCTTAGATTGATTACCTCCTACTTTAATTGGAATTTCATTGGCTTCAATTTTAGCTATAGGAACTTCAATAGCTTCAATTTTAGCTATAGGAACTTCAATAGCTTCAATTTTAGCTATAGGAACTTCAGCAACTTCTTTATTTAGTTTAAGAATAGAATATACGTCTGAAAAAGATTCCATTAAAAATTCTGTATATGGTTCAATAATTGTTTTGATAATTTCTGATTGAACAATATCTTGTTTTATTATATTATTAATCTCAATAAATACTTTTGTAATTTTTGAAACATCTTGAGTTTCATAAAACTCGTCTAATTGAGATGTTAATAACTCTTCAATATTATCAGGTGATACATCTTTCAAATACAGGTTTTCAACTGGTTTAGCACTTGGACCACCAGCACTTGCACTCACATTATCATCATAATTTTCGTTACTATTATATTCTGTAAATGTAATTGCATCGGTTAATTCTTCAACTGATTTATCTTGATTTTTTTTAATCCAAGATGTAATATATTTTTTAGTTTCTTCATACCTGTTACGTGTTAATAAAGAATCCTTCTTTTTAAGAGCATCTCTAAGTCCTGCATCGGCAGCTTGAAGAAGATTTTCGTTTTCATTGTTGATAATGTCAAGTTTTGCACCATGAACAACTAATAACTTAACACTTTCAAGTCTTCCATTATATACAGCATTCATAATAGGAGTATAATTACCATCATATGCATTTGCAATAAAAAATTGGATATTCTTTTTTCCTTCATATTTATTCATAATGAATTCCATTATATCTGTTTTATCGTGTTTAACACAAATTGAAAACAAATTAGTCATCGCAATAACTTGATCATTAAAACGATCCCCACCTAATGCCATTGTTTCAATTATGATAGAATTAGGATCTTTTTGAATTTTTGTTCCAGCACACAATATTTTATCTCTAATATGATTATAAGTTCCACTCCGAATTTTAGATGATTCTCGTAAATCAAATTTAACAATTTGTTTAAAAATATATGGTGTGTCATTGAAATTATAAGCAGTTTTTATGAACTTCTGGATATCCGCATTGTTACTGTATCTCTTTAATATCGCTTCCATTATGTCATTTCTATTGTTTTTAAATGCCATAAAATATAAATTGGTTAATCCTATTACCTCATCATACAAACGTTTCTCTCCTAATGCTGCTGTCTCTGCAACTATTGTTTGGACACTTTTGTCCGTACCTATACATAATATATTATCTCTAATATGATTATATACAGTAAAGTGAATCCATGCAGACCTGTCTGGATTCAAACTTTTTTGTTTCAAATCAATTAATACCTTAACTGATTTCATGCTTTGATATGGTGTTTTAGTCTTCAAAAATTGGGACATTATATATGAAATGTCTAATTATATTAATAATCTACAAATAATAATTATTTCAATTTTTTATTAGGCTCTTTATTTTAGATTATATAACATCAGGCATAGCCTGATGTTATATAATCTAAAATAAAGAGCCTAATAAAAACATTGATGATATGGCGTTAGTTTCATCGTAAAACGATGAAACTTAGGCCATAATATCAATTTTTTATTTCTATATATATCATATAGAAATAGACAAATTAATGTGTGCTCACTACAATCATCTCTTAGCTAGCTAGGCTAGCGAGAGGATGATTGTAGTGAGCACACAATACTATATATAATAACCAAAATATGATAAATAATACAATAAAAAATATTAAATATAATTATGTTTATAAT
>Ga0214921_10003461_pt1 | contig 24085 bp, 26 predicted proteins | sample LL1505_MetaG_FD_177992 | JGI IMG/M metagenome (GOLD analysis project Ga0214921, IMG submission 177992) | Freshwater microbial communities from Lake Lanier, Atlanta, Georgia, United States - LL-1505 | ecosystem: Environmental > Aquatic > Freshwater > Lake | place: USA: Georgia | collected...
GTCAATGGAATTCCTGTAATGTTGTGTTATATTAAAGGAAATGAAACATTTATTCCAGACGACTCTGTTACTGGTATTGATCCTGGTGCATTAGATGCATTTTTTAAACGATGTGGTAATTATTTGGCGAAATTACCTCCTGTGTGAGCGTCGTTGTTTTTTCTTTTGTGACGATTTACGGGTTTTTTTGGATTTGCGGGATTTACGCAATTTGCTGATTTTTTTTCCACCGTTGCCTGTGATATTTGGTATCTCTTCCAAGATATATATATCATTACCATATCTGTTATTTTTTATATTTTTTAAAACTATTGATGTTAAATCAATGAAAATAGCCCAATTTTCTACATCATTAACATTATTATAACGAACTGTTTCATCAGGAATTAATTCATATCTATCTGGAAGTGAATGTAATTTATCAATAAAATATTTCTGTATAAATTCTCTAAAATACTTCACAATTTGTTTATTAAATACATGAAGACCTTCTGTTAAGTCCTTAATAAAAGCCACTATACTACCCAAATCATAGTCAGAATTTCGTAAAATTTCATTATATAAATTTTTTACTATATTTTCTTGATTTATGTGTCTTTTTTGTAAATTAGTTTTTTGTAAATCGAATTTGGTGATAATGATGGCATTATTATTTCGGTCAATCTTGTTTTTAAGTTTATTAACTAGATAAGTTATCAAACATTGATTCCAAATGAGTGCACTTTCATTAGTATTATCATAATCACAACATTTTATATATAAAAATACTACATCGTTAAGTATAGGTATAGGTACTTCTATTTCTAGTTCAGGTTTTTTTAGCAATTCTCTTACCTGATCTGAAAAAAATTTACTCCAATGGATATATTGGTTCTGATTATTCATTATCCAGTTTTTATTAAAGTCTATTATATATTTTCTCGTTAGTGGTGAATATGTATCAGTCATATTTATATAAATAAAATATCTATATAAATAATAAATATTTTATTTGTATAAGACATGGATTCCAATTTAGATTTGAATATTGATAATTATTCACTCGATGATATTTTGCAGTTGTTCAGATTGTCTTCTGATTTTGACGAGGCTGATATGAAAAACGCAAAAAAACTGGTTTTAAAAATGCACCCAGATAAATCCCGTTTAGACGCTAAATATTTCTTATTTTTTTCAAAAGCATACAAAGTTTTATATTCCATCTATGAATTCAAACAAAAATCACAAACCCAAAAGATCGAGGATGTCGCATATGAAAACATCGAATTTAACGAGTCCGAAATAGCGGATGATTCTAAAAAGAAAGGTCTTCAAACCTTTTTCGAGAAAAACAAAAAACTAAAATCCCCTCAACAATTCAACAAATGGTTTAATAAACACTTTGAAAACAACAAGCTTCTCTCCGAGTCGGATACAAATGGATATGGAGATTGGTTAAAATCCGAAGAAGGATTAGACGAATTTGGACTCAACCAACAACTTTCTTTGTCTGAAATGACGCGACATATTGAAAAGAAGAAAACCGAGATGCGGAGTCTCATTACATATGATGAATCGAGTATCCACGATTTTTATCAAAATACAACCATTACCGCTTCTGCATTATCAGGTGAAGCGCCTAAATATTATTCATCCGATCTATTTAGCGCATTACCCTATCAGGATTTAAAACAAGCACATACTGAAACAGTTATTCCTGTTACATATGATGATTATAAAAATAAACAAAAGTTCAATAATATAAATGAAATACAGCAATATAGACAAACACAGGATACTACACCCTTATCCGAGATTCAGGCGAGAGAATATTTAATGAATAAAACAAAAATGGAAGAAAAAGAAGGAACTAAATTAGCATATGATTTAGCCAAACAAGTGGAACAATCCAAGCAAAAAAATAAAGCATTTTGGAGTAATATTATGAGTATAAAAAATTAAAAGATTTTATTGGATTATGTGTAAAATGGATGTTTTAATGAATACATTACCAATGGACATCGTTTTACACATAATACCATATACATATCAATTGCAAAACAAAAACTTATTAGATGATATTATCGATTTCACGATATCAAAAACAATACTATTTGAATTATACCATAAATATTGGATCATTGTTATGCAATATCATGATCCTAATGAAGATAAGTACTGGTTAATCAATGATATCCATGCATATGCAAATAATTATAATGCTACTATCTATGGTTATGTTGATAAATTCTACGATATATTCAAAAGAAATAGGCATTTGAAAACAAAGGAGGATATAGATAATTATATTAGTAATTTAGAGAAAAAGGATGTATCATCACAAATAAATGTTTTTTTAGGATTATTAACAAAAAAGGAGCGAAACGATATTATTGTTGAAGTTCCAATTTTGAATGAATAAGTGGAATAAATGAAAAGAACATATTGTAATAATATATTATTAGTATATATTAATACAGTATATACATAACATACAAAATCAATGAAATTTAAATTCGGTAAAATCAATTATGTTAATTTAATCATATTAATAGCATTATTTCTTCTCGCTAATTTTCTATATAGACGTTACATTGATAAACTCAAATACAACGATCTAGAAAGCGATGGAAATATGATTCAAAAATATCTTCTCTCCAAATCCGATAAAAATCCCAATAATATTTTAGAAGATAGCAAAAAACCTATCTTATGGATTCCTATTGAGTACCAATATAATGCTAGAAAATGGATCAGTTTTGGTTCTCGTAGTAGTTATGATTTAAATCAACCATATTTGTATTTAACGGTAAAGAGCATCATTCAGCATTGCAAAGACAGTTTTCATGTATGTTTAGTCGATGATAATTCCTTCACTAAATTAATTCCTGGTTGGAACATAGATATGGGTGCCGTTTCTTATCCTATATCGAATAAATTCCGTGATTTAGCAATGACAAAATTAATCTATTTATATGGTGGCATAATCGTTCCACCTTCCTTTCTTTGCATGAAAAACTTGATTGGTATGTATCAAAGGGGGACAACAGGCAACAAAATGTTTGTATGCGAAACAATTAATAGAACAGTTTCATCTGTAAATCATACCTATTATCCTGACATTAGTTTTATGGGATCAATGAAAGAAAACCCAGTTGTGAAGAGCCTTTTGGAATTCATGGAGAGAACCATTTCAACGGATTTCACTTCTGAATCGATATTTTTAGGTAAATTCGATAAATGGTGTGCTGTAAAAATTCAAAACAATGAAGTTAATTTGATACCTGCTATTGAAATTGGTGTAAAAGACATTAACGATGATCCAATTACCATTGATATTTTGATGTCACAGGGATATATTCAGTTGTATTCGAATACATACGGTATTTTAATTCCTGCATATGAAATATTAAATAGAACAAATTATGAATGGTTCGCTCGTTTATCTCCCGAACAAGTATTGAAATCGGATACCATTATAGGAAAATATATTTTACTAGCAAACGCACCTTACAAAAAAGAATTCACTGTTGAGGGATTCCAAGAGAAGGGATGCAGTGGTGTGACTAATATATCCCATCAAAAAGAATCTTCAACATGGTGGTATGCACCCGCATTAGATGGATATGGAATATATGCTGTGCCTCCATTAGGAGGTGGTCTTGTTGTTGATAGGATATCTAAAAAGAATTTCGCTGATTTTTAGATTGAGTGTTGAGATAGTTTATTATAATATAATTATAACTTTGTGATAGTTATAATTATTTATTTTTATGTTATAAATATAAATATACAAGCGGTTTATTCTTGCAAAGAATTTTGAATATGTTGATTTTTAATAAACAAATTAATTAATAGCGAATTTTCAATATAATAGTTTCCAAATTCAACTAACGCATCAGTAATTCCATTTAAATTACTTCGTTTAACATCCAAATATAAAACTACTCGTTGTTTATTAGTTGGATTATTAACGTAATGAACGAACATATCATCAAATAAAACACCTTTACCTTCTTTCCATTCATATTTTTCACCACCACAAATTATAAAAGGTTTTAAATTATCTTCACTTGGAATAATCACACCTAAGTGATATCTTAAATAACCTTTGTAATAACCTATATGTGGCTTTATTTCAACGTTTGGATCAAGAATACTAAAAAACGCATTATGAATTTGTGGATTATCAATTAATTGTAATGTGTTTGGAAAATCTTCGGACAAATTTTTATCAATAATACCTTTTTTTTTTAAATATAATGTTCTCCAACAATAATCTTTATTTTCATCAATACTATCAATATTACTTAATAATGGGTTGTTATGTCTAAAACATTCTATATGTTTATTTGTATTGTAATTAGTAAATTCTTTTTTTATCGTATAGTAATTATTTTCAAACAATTCATTGGAAGGAAAATGGATATTGATATCTTTAATAAATGGTGGATTATCAATTATTATCATTAATAATATATTTATTAAATTCAAAACAGGAAATACAGGCAAAAATATTAAAATTATAAATATAACGGTTAATAAAACTTTATAAACAACAGTTTTGGTTTGGGTTATATTGATGTATATTAAAACAATAAAAAATACAAGATAGAAAAACCATGATATAAATTGAATTGCTACCTCATAATTAATATACTTTAATATCTCGGATGTTGAATATTGAATATTTATATTCGGAAATAATAAAAAACTAACAACTCTTAATATATTAAATAATGATATTACTAATGATATTATTAATATAATTAATATAGGTTTTGATATTTTATATTTTAAAATTAACATATATATTATTGGCTTATAATATAATTATAATTGATAAAAATTATAAGTTTAACGTTTAATGTTTGTTTTTTTCGAAAATAAAGTTTTATTAACAAACTTGTAAATAAACCTATAATTTAAAATAGAAATAATAAATAATACAAAAAATAATAAAAATAAAAACAAATCAGAAAATGAATATTCTTTATTTAATATTCTAATACATTTAAACGATAAAGTTGTATTTGGTAATAAGTCAAATGGATTGTATGATCTAACAATTTTATTATTAGAATATTTGCTCCAATCCTGAGTAAATACTATTTTAGTATTATTGTATAAATTTAAATTATAAAAATGAACATCAAAATCAGAAAAATAAAATATTTTATTTTCTAAATATTTATTAGCGCCTTTCTTATTAATTATATATGCTGTTGCTAATGTTGTAAAATTTTTATTAAAATTATTACTATATTTAGGAAAAAAATCTAATTTTATTAAATCCCAATTAGATGGAGCATTATTTATTGCGTCATTTATTTCATTCATATAATTAGTATTATTAGGTATTGCATCATCCTCTAAAATTACAGCATAGTCTTTTGAAGAAGTATTTAAAAACGTCTTTATTGCTTTTTGATGACTTAAACAAGAGCCTAAAACAGATTTAGGCACTAAATATCTACTAGTAAAAAATATATCTGTATTATTTTCAAAATTCATTTCTTTTCCATAAACACCCGGTATCCTAATAAATTTATTGGGATATAAATTTTGTTCTATTTCTTTTAATCTATCTACATCTTTATCTAGATTTATAACATAAAAATCAAAATTATTCATATTCACATATAATTAATAAAAATATTATATTTTATATAATAATCATAAAATGATAATAATAATATATAATTATATTATATTATATGAAATATATTATTGCTTTTGTTCATATTATTGTTTTAATATATCAATTATTTTATCCAATTATCTTTAATAATTATTTTTATGATATAGTATACATTTTATTTTTTTATATATTATTACTATCATATATTTTATTTAAAGGTGAATGTATTATATCATTACTTCATAAAATATCAACTAATCACAAATATATAGCTGGTACAAATGTATTTGAATTAAATGATATACAAATTATATTACCGTTTTTTAATGCAAAATTCACATATATAATATTTACTATAATTTCAATATATTTTATGTATATGGTATATAAATTAAATAATCGTACAAAAGCATTACCTAATATAAATACATATATATATTTTATATTTTATATATTTTATACATTCTATTTAAGAAAATTCTTTAATGAAAGATTATTTAATAAATATAAAGTAGAAAATTACATTCAGTTTTTTTATATCTTATCAATTCCTTTCTTATTGTATAGCATATATTTGTTATTACAAAAACTTTGGCGTAGTAAAAATAAAAAAATGTAAAATAAAAATTAACGAAAATATTACCGTGTTATATCTATAGGTCTATACGACATTCTTTCAACATGTATAAATTGGTTACAACAATACATAATGTACCGATTATTTTTTGCATTGTAATTTTATCATTATTTAAAACTACACCATATACATAAGACATAACAATACCAAAATATGTCAATATAGCATAAATGTAAGTATCTACGAGGTTTTATCATACTTTTCTTCCAACATTCCAAACGATTTTTATACATACATTTGAAAAAATGAAACGAATCAATTATAATAAATATAATACTCTATTTCATATAATGATTTATTGTATTTAATTTTCGATGTATAAACTATATTATTTGAATTACATATTTGCCTAACAACTGTCATAAAATTATTATATGTCATTTTTCTATCTAAATATTTTTGTTTTGACGTAAAATAATACGACTTACAAGCATTTAAAAAATCGTTTATTTTTTCTGTAAAAACCCCTTTTTTATATGAAATATTGTTAAATATATAATACTTCTCATTCTTAACGCATAATTCCTCCAACAATCCAAACAATATATCTGAAGGTATTTTCTCTTTAAATATTTGTAATGACATTTTTTAATACAATATATTATGTTTGTATAATATATCATATTATAATAATTTTTGTATTTAATTTTGTATTTGATTTCGAATTTTAATAACAACAATGGTAACTATAAAAACATTATTATTTTTTATAATACTAATAATACTAGTAACAAAATTTAATTCTTTTTATAGAAATATTTATGATGATGTATTTTCAGTATCCGAACAATATATCAAATCATTTACAAAAAACAATTCAATCATATTATATTTATATGTTATCGTTTTATTTTACTTAGCATCCAAAGCATCATTATTTGAATTAGCAAATGGGCATTATGTATCACATATTAAACAAATGTTATCAAGTATTGATAATCAAAATGACAAATATAGCCAACCAAAACCATATATAAACGAATTATCAATTATATCAGTTATAATATTTTCATTAGTAACAAGTATTTCAGGTAGTGGATTAGGAAGTGAGGGTGTAATGATTTATTTATCTATAATATTAATCAACTATTTATATTTTACATGCAAAAAACTGTTTAATCTTGATAATATAAATACAGAATTATTGATATATAGCGGGTTTGCAATCGGTTTTGATGCTACATTTACATCACTCATTTCTACCATAATATTTATATTTGAAAAAATGTTTATATATCATTCTGCTATTTTATATTCATATCATCTCATTGTATTGTTATTGATTATATTATTTATTCATAGTTTATTGAAAAGTAGAATACCAATCTTAAACATAGGAGATATACATTTTAATTACTACAGTATTAGCAATTTATTATATATAGTTATTTTGTCTATCATTATAGGTGTAATATGTTTTATGTTTTTTACATCATTCATGTTTTTATACAATGCTGTTAAACGTAATAAATACAAAGATTTTATGGTTGTTATATTTGGTATAATACTTGCTTTTATGATACAACATTTTGGCTTATTTATTAGCGGTTCAGGAGAAAATGTTATAAACGATGGTTTTAATGCTGTTATTAACAACAATAACTCTGAGAAATTCAACTATAAAAATGTTTTTGGAAAATTAATTAATTGCATCATTTCTTTAGGTTCAGGATTACCTGGTGGTATTATTATTCCATCAATGACAATAGGAACTGGATTAGGATCAGTATATTATAATATAGTAAAGAACGATTATTTTAAATCAATGCAAAATATTATACCTATGACAATGCCAATTGAAAATATAATGTATATTGGAATGGTATCATTTTTAAGTCCTATGTTAGGTGCGCCAATAACAAGTGCTGTAGTAATTAATCAAATATCTAAACAATCGTTTAATACGATACCTATTTCACTAATTTCATCATTCATTAGTTATTATACATATAAAATATTGTATAATTCACAATAATAATATCATGTGATTTTACTCAATATTCTTGTTTTGTGGATGAAACATACTCAATATATTATTTGTAAAAAGAACCAATTCTATTTCTTCTTCGTGAATATTATGGAAAATAGTGATATATTTACATATATATGGAATAATCATGTATTTTTCATATTCATTTATCAGATGAGTAATTTTAATGTATAGAAAAAAATTGTCCAAAATATCCATAATGGAATATCCCTTGTCATAAATAGAATACAATATTTGAATTGCATCGTGTAACTGATTGTTTTTTAAACATACTATATAATCATCAAATGTAATAAAACTTATGTTTGTACACATTTGCATAGCCAAATCCAATGTTATATATTTATTGTATAGTTTGAACTTCTCCATGTAATTAATTAGAATTTTTACAGTATTGTTTGATACATTTAAAACAAATTCTTCTGCATCTTCTGAAATCAATATGTTTTCTGTTTTCTTTATTTTTTCTATTATTTTTATGAGATTTTCACGTTCTAATTGTTTAATTTTTACTATTATAAACCGTGATTGAATGCTTTCTATTACTTTTTGCATATTACAACAAGAAGCAATAAAATGAACATTATGACTATATTTATCGATCGAATTTCTGAATATTTGTTGACATTGTTCATTAATTAGATCCAAATCATCAAATATGACAATCTTCTTTTTGTTTTTTATAATAGACGACGTTTGACAAAATATTTTAACATCGGTTCGATAATAATTTATACCTTGCTCCTTTAAACTATTCAAATACAATACATTATCGTTGTATTGGTTGTAATCGTAGTCTTTATAATATTCTCTTATCAATGAATTTAATATTGCTGTTTTACCCGAACCCATGTCACCAATTAACAATAAATTCAATTTATCTATCTTTATTAGATCATGAAACATTGTCTTCATCGTTTCACTCATCTCAAAATCATCTAAGTAGACAGGTTGGAACTTATTTATAAATAAATTATTATCCATTGTTGTTGGTTTTATATTTAGTTGCTTATAATATTAAACATAAAAATCATTTAAATTTATATATTTAAATATTAATTATATTCAAGAATCTTTCATAAACATAACATACGCTATATATCAAGATGCCACAAGAGAATCATTACGAAACGTTGGGTATCAACGAAAATGCAAGTGAGAGTGAAATAAAACAAGCATTTAGAAAGCTTTCTCTCAAATACCATCCTGATAAGAATCAAGGAAGTAATGAAACCATAGGAATGTTTCATAAAATAAATGAAGCGTATGAAGTTTTGGGTGATTCATCGAAGCGAAAGGAATATGATATGATGAGGAAGAATCCATTCGCCAATATGATGAATGGGATGGGAGGAATGGGAGGAATGGGAGGTCCTGGTTTTGCAACACATCATGAATCATTTGACAACATCGACGAAATTATTAATAAATTTTTTGGAGGACCCATGGGAATGGGTATGGGTATGGGAATGGGTTTCCCAGGTGCTATGCAGATGAATATGGGTCAAGGAATGCCGAATATTCAAATATTTAGAAATGGTGTTCCGATTAATGTAAATCGTTTTCAAAAACCTACACCTATTACCAAAAATGTTACAATCAATATGAATCAGGTTCTGACAGGCGCAAGTATTCCTGTTGATATTGAAAGATGGATTACCGAGAATGAGCATAAAGTATTCGAAAAAGAAACAATATACGTTACTATTGAAAAAGGAATCGATTCTGGAGAGATAATCGTACTAGAAGGTAAAGGAAACATTGTAAATGATCAATGTAAGGGTGATGTTAAAATTTATGTCAATGTTGAAAATAATACTCAATTTCAACGATATGGTATTGATCTCTTATTAGAAAAACCCATTTCACTTAAGGAGGCCCTATGTGGATTCAGTTTTGAAATAAAATATATCAATGATAAAAATTATACCATTAACAACACACCAGGGAATATCATTACACCCAATTATAAAAAGACAATTCCTGGTATGGGGTTGGAGAGAAACGGGAAGAGGGGCAATTTGATAATTCATTTTATTATCGAATTTCCAACTAGTTTATCGATTGATAAAATTAACGAGTTGCGAGACATTTTGTAAATTTTTTATGTGTAAAAATATATAGTATTTATATAGTATATATTTGATGTCATTATATGTAAAGTCTAGTGAACAACAGGATCTCAATCAGTATTATTCTTCTGATACTATCAGTAACAAAAATCACGTCAAACAAAATCACGAAAAACAAAAACATAGTAATAAAAATAGCACAAAAACCACTGATCTAACAAAAGATGGCAAATTGGATGCTGTTAAAATGTCGTTTACTCTTACCTATGTTCTTTTACTAACTACTTCATTAATTACCTTTATTGAATCTATGCGAACACAAAATCCTTTAATTCGACATATTTTCAATTTAGAAACAGCGGTTTCTTTGGTAGGCGGTTATTTTTATTCAGTATTTATCGTTATGATTGATGATTACAAAAAGAGAAACGTGCCATTTGATTGGGACGCAATAACAAAAATTCGTTACTTGGATTGGTCGATTACAACCCCTATCATGTTGTTGAGTTTATGTTTGGTTCTAGCAAAAGAATCCAAAAAAATAATACATTTAACTACTATTTTATTAATTGTATTTTTAAACTATGTCATGTTGTACGTTGGTTATTTAGGTGAAATACGTGTAATAAATAGATCAATTGCATGTATTGGTGGGTTTATTCCTTTTTTCATAATGTTTTATATAATATTTAAAAATTACACGGTAATTGATAAAGGATTTTCGAAATATTATTTGTTCGTTATCTATGTTGTTACATGGTCGTTTTATGGGTTAGTTTATTTATTAAGTGATGAATACAAAAATATAGCAATGAATTTATTAGATTGCTTTTCAAAATGTATTGTTGGAATATTACTATGGGTATATTATACGAATATCATACCAAAATTATAAACGTAGCTATATATGCATTCATGCCTATCTATCTATCTGGATAGTCCATAGAACATGGTTTGTTAGTTAGGGTTCGGGTAGTGTTAGGGTTCGGGCATTTCAATCAATCTTTTTCAATAACCACTTCTTTTGCTATTTTCCTAATTATTTTTGACTTTGTATTCTCTGTTCCATTGCCAATACCCAATGACTCCATAATAAGATGATTGTATTCATCGGATCGTTTTGAATCGGGATTCATACACTCAGGATACTTTTTTTGATATTCAGGCAATAAATTCCGATTTTTATGAGCGATTGCACTAATAACCTGTTTTATTTTCTTTTTATCGGATTCTTCTTTTTCCCACTTATCTTGGTCTTTTACATACATGATTTCTCTCTTTATATCACTACAATGCATTGGACGTTTCTCTACATCCAAGGCTCTCAGGTTTTTTATTATAATATTCGATATTCCTTCTATATAACCTATCTGTCCCATATTCTCCAAATCCGCTAATTGGAGAGAAATATTGTCGATAAACTCGGATATATTCATTGCATCTTTGCATGTTTCATTGAGAAAGAACTGTAAATTGAACGTTTTATTATGACTGTTTGTTTGGTTGGTTTGGTTGGTTTGGTTGGTTTGGTTGGTTTGATTAATTGTATTCGATATAGAAGAATGGCTATTTTGAACTATATTCATCATCATTTTATTTTGCTCTAATAACATGCTTTTGAATTCACTGTTTTCTTTCATTAAATATGTTATGAGCTCCTTATCGTTTAAATCAGCTGTTTGGATATTTAATTTATTATCACAATCATGTCTCTTTTTATGCATATATAAACTTTGTCTTGATTTAAATTCTTTACCACAAATGCATTGATGTAATTTGATGTAATCGATGTAATATTTGTCAACATTTGATGTAAAAATGTCATCATTTGTAAACATTTTGATATGCTTGAGTGACTTTATATGTCTAGACCAATCACCTTTCTTGCTACATATAAAGTCACACTTTTTACACTCAAAATTTTTGGATGTATTTTCATCTTGATTTGTAAACATTTGTATATATATATTGTTTACAAAATTACATCTAAAGCTGAACGAATTCTATAGAGTCTATTTTCAAAAAAAAATATCGTAACGTTTTTGAAATTATTTTTTTTGTATTGTGAGCTTTATCGTCACACCGTGTTTTTTTTATTTTATTTTCAAAACTTTTCTGTAAAATATAAAAATGGACAAAAAAATGTCCAATTTTCTTTTTCCCAAAAAAGTTTTGCGAAATTTATTGTTGTTTTTTTTGATGAGACTGAAAAACGGGAATATAATTCTTATTTTGGTGATGTATACATATATGGTGATAAAAAAACGGTTATATCTTTTATTCTTTTTCAATAACCACCTCTTTTGCAATTTTTCTGATTATCTTCTCTTTGTTTTTCTCTCCATTCCCTGGTACACCACCCATGGTTTCCATGATAATCAAATTGTATTCGTCTGATTTTTTGGAGTCTGATTTCATACATTCTGGGTATTTTTTCTGAAATTCTGGTAATAATCCCAGGTTTTTACTCACGATGCTACTAATGATTTGTTTTATTTTTTGCTTTTCTTCATTCTCCTTTTCCCATGTATCTTCATCTTTTACGTACATTATTTCTCTCTTTATGTCACTACAATGTAGTGGTCGTTTTTCTACATCTAAAGCTCTCAGGTTTTTAATGATTATCTTGGAGATTCCTTCCACAAATCCCAACTTACCAACACTTTCCAAATCTGAAAGCTGGAGAGAAATAGAATCAATAAACTCAGAAATATTCATTGCATCTTTGCATGTTTCATTCAGAAAAAACTGTAAATTAAACGTTTTATTGTGACTATTGGTTTGGTTAGTTTGATTGGTCTGATTGATTGTATTGGATACTAGCGGTTGGATATTTTTACAAACATCGATCATTTGCTTTTGCAATTCCATGTTTTGTTTTTGCAATTCTTGATTACTCTTCACAATATCTAATACTATACTATGTAATTCATGGTATGATATTATTGTGTTATCGTTATCGAGATGAGTGACCACATCATCCATATAAGTATTTTCAAATTTATGTTTCAAAATATTATTATCACATTTTTGTTGATGTTTCCATAATCCTGATACCGTATTGTATTCTTTACCACACGAACATATTTTAGTATTTTTTTGTATTTCTGATTTTCCACTATTTCCATTCATTTTGGAAATATGTTTTGGTCGTGTCACGTGAATATTCCAATCTCTTATGTACTTACATTTATAATTACAATATTCGCAATAAAACCCACAGTCTGACGATTTAGTATTTTTGGTATTTTTATTTTCCATTCTTTTCCTAAATTGGAAATAGAAAAAATACCAATTTTTCAAACGCATAAAAACTTAAAAATTTATCGTAACAAACTGAAAATTATTTTTTTGGTACTGTGACGCTAATTTTCAATTATGGTCACAAAACATGTTTTTCACAAAACTTTTTTTTATTTTTCAATTTTGGACATTTTAAAATGTCCATTTTTCATTTTCCAAAAAACTTTTGCGCATTTTATTACGTTTTTTATCCAACAATAAAAAAACATGTAATATGTAATTTTTATGTAATATTTTTATTTTGTTATTGTATAAGGTAATGTATATGGTAATGTAATTTTAATAATGAATAATCCACCATTGTAATGTTTCTTTGTTATTTATCTCTTCATAACATGGGTAAAATCGATAGTTATTATCATTTAATCCGTATCTTCTATTCAGTCTAATTTCAGCACAAGAGAATATCTTTTTAATTGAACGAATAGTTGCCTCATAATATCCATTATTTTCATTAGGTTTAATAGTATTTGGTCCTCGACCTCCCATACGTTCTTTTAATTCTGTAACGTAATATTTTTTTGCCTCTTTTTGAGTGTCAAACTTTTTAATAATTGGCTCTCTTAGATTTTCACTTTCATCACTAGCAACTGAAAATCCATCATAATCGGCTGGATCATTAAACGTATTTTTACCTGAAAGAATGCCATTTGCAAACTTGGTTGTTTTTGAATTCCATTTGATATTTGTATTTTCAAATTTGCTGTTCCACAGCATTTCATAACGTTCAATAGTGTCTATATTGGTATAGCATATGCTTATTCCATTATTATCGTAGCCAGTATCTCTTCCCACTAATCCTTGAATTATTGCAGAGTCATCTGGATTTTTACTACATCTGTCATAAAGAATACCAATGTGTTGTTTTTTTAACGTTTTAGCACAACGTAACATTTCTTTAATGAATATAAAAGTATGTTTTGACGGTTGTACCGACAATGTTGCATTTATGTCTTCAATATGACTTTCACCATCATATTTTATAAAATTGTTGCTATCAACATCAAAAACATTTTTAAAATTTTCAATAGTAATTTCTTGTTCTATACCATTTTTTGTTCGAATAATATGATACAAAGGTCTATTATAGTTTTCTATGTCATTTTTAATTTCCTCAATATTTTCAAACACTTTTTCATCAATATCATCCGTTTCTTTATTGTAACCACATAAGTCTTTGTATTGTTTTACTCTTCCCATTTGTAATAAATCATAAGAACTAACATACCCTTCGCCTACTTCTGCTAGGATTTTACTTGATGAATCGTTCCATTTCATCAAATCATAAATGGTTCCATCAGGTGTGGCAGTGTATTCTAATATTTTTACATCATTATCATATAATTTTTGTTTATTTAATAATCCGGCACTATCGAATGCTTTGTAAATGGTTTGACCTTTTTTTGCTGCAACTTGAATCTCATCCATAATAATAAGAATATTTTTTTTATCCTTGATTTCGTCAACAAATGTATTTGGTAATTCGCAACGATGATATACCCTAGCTTGTATGCTCTCAGGTGCTCGATCCTTGGTCTGCTTTTTCCATTCACATGATGATAAACCTGTAATTATATAAATATTTTCGATTGGTATTAAATTATTAGTATCTTCTAGATATTTTTTTATAGTAGCCAACATACTGCCAGTTTTTCCAGATTGTGTTTTAGCCACAACCATAATATTGATAATTTTTCTGTTTGTAAATTCAGTAACTACTTTACCTGCTATCATTTCTTGATTTGAAAATATGACAGATTTACCTGTCAGTTTTAGAATTTTCAATTCGTTTAAAATATTTTGTTTGCGCAACTCCATAATATTTTGGTCCAACAAACTGTATTCACAAAGTAGTCTTGTGCAAAGAACAGTGGTCACTAAAAGATTCGATGTTATCCCGAAACTCATTTTATTTCGTAATGTATGTTACTAGATATAAGTGTTGGAATATGTAATAGGTAATAGGTAATAGGTTAAATTATATTTTAATTTTAATTCATGTAAAAATAAAATATTAAAAATCAATTTTTTTTCATAATATGACAAACCACAATCACTTAATTTTTATTGCTATCGCTTATAAATTCTAGCTATAATTATTCAACAACAAAGCAGAAAACGCATTGTATTCGTCTATTGTTTTTTTTGACGCACCAGGCTGACTGGCTTTTTGTTTTGCTAGTAAAAACTGTTGTAAAGTAATATTTGGATACTCATCCGATATTTGCATTTGATATTTGCTAGGATGCTCACCTAATTTCATAACAAATGTACCACATTTTTGTGTTTCAGTGCAAACAGTAGCATGTCTCTTTTTTGCTCGATATACAGAACGATTCATTGCACCTACACCCGCACCAGAAACAAATTTGTTATTAACATTTGCAGGTAATCCAGTAATTATTCCATAAGATGGATTTTTTCTGCAACCACCCGGGCCTTTGTTCTTGTATAAAAATCCATAATCGAAATACCAGAAACTCATTTTATGTAATGTTTATATAATATGTTTATAGAATATGTTTATAGAATAGAATATTATATGTGTATATAATATTTTACAGTAGCGTATAAAATAAACAAATAAAATGTTTATATTTTTGGTCTATCCACAATGGGAGCACAGAGAGAAACAGCACCTTCTTTTTTAATATCATCTAAATACTTTTTTGATGCATTTTCATAAAAATTGTCAATTAGTATATTCTTTTTATTTCCAAAAAGGTTTTTCCTTTTTTTTTCCATATCATGTATAAATTTTTTGTCGTTTGGATTAGCAGGGTTTAAATTGTATTGTTTTAGATATTCACTTGATACTTTGTTTCCTGGTTCTAGAAAAGTTCCTTTACATCCTGGATTGCAAAATAGTTGTGTTTCACTTTTTTTATGTCTCTCTAAATTTTTACTGTTAATAAAAAATTTATAAAAGTCTTCAATATCTTTAAGAGATTTTTTGAGATTAGTTTTATCTTTTATATTTTTTCGTGCTAATTTCACATCTCGATCATAAATTTTTTTCGCTTCAGATATTTTTCTTTTAACACTTGTTGTTAGATAAGTAGATTTGCATTTTTTAACTAAATCAACACCACCCACTCGTTTTTTCATCGTTTTCTTTTTACCATGTCTATTTTTTTTATAAGTTTTATTCATTTATATATATTATATAAATAAATAAATTGTCTGGGATTATGATATGATCTTATCTTATCTTATATTACTATTCAATGATTTACGATATTTTTCTAGTAGGAATTTCTGATGATACTAAATAGATAGAGTTTTCTGTAATAATAATATATTCAGTGTTACTTTTATAAAACTTTGCAATTGGACTGGTATATTCATCTTCACTTTTAACAAGTAATTTCTCTCCAGTTTCTCTTACACCAATAAGAGCCTTTTTGTCTAAACTAGCTGTCCAATAATCTAACATAATTGGTTTATCTTCTACTATTGCTAATTTGGATGCGTGTTTTAATGTTACATCAGAAGGTAATGAATAGTTGGATGCGGTAGCGGATGCGGTAGCGGATGCGGATTTAGTTGCCGAAGTAGTGGCGACGGCCGTAGAATTATTTTGTTCTGACATTGTTTTATATTTATAATTATAAATATAAATAAAAAAACTCTTTAAATTATTATTTGATTTTTATTTATTTTTTTGAACGATTCACGAATTCACGAATTTGACACTAAAATGGTTTTTTTCATGATTTTACGTTTTTTTATTTTTTCATTGTTTTTTTCTGTTACAGAATTAATGTCGTAGTGAAATTTTTGACTTATAACATTAAACTCTTTAACTAGCAAATCTTTTAAAAATTCATAAATAGACATCAATATGTTTTCATCGCATTTTCCTACAATTAGCACACTACCGGTTCTAAAAATCATAAATGAGACTTCACTTACATCTTTGTATAAATCTTTATTTTCCTTTGAAATTTGACTCCCTGTTTGTACTCCAATATCTGGATTGTAATAAAATTTGCATTGTATTCCCGGATAAGAACATGGGTCGTAGATAGATTGAATGTGATATTTTGTATTTAAAACTTCAAATAAAACTTCACGATTTATGTAAAAACCACAGTTGAAATTGGAGTTTATCAACACAGTTTCCGTATTTTTAGTATCACATTCTATTTTTGTATCGTAATAAGGTTGAAGTATATTAACAATCATATTTAATATTGCATTAAACGCGTCATCTGTTTGAATACCCGGAATTTCTAATTTTCCAGTATTAAATAATTTAACATGATATTCTTTAAATGTATCATTCATAAACATCCGCAATATTAAAACAAAGCAATTATAAAATGCACTTTTCTTTTTACGTCGATAAGAAACCAAGTCTTTTTTGGAAATGCCAATGCTAATTTTGCGAATATCTTTAAATTTCACACGTCCATTCGGATTGTTAATATTGGTAATCACTAATTCTTCATAATAATCTTCATGTTGTAAATTTTCCTTCATGGTATTAAACGCCTCTTCTGAGAGTGAATTAAACTTCATTTGTTTTTTAATAACACCGTCACATGGTTGTGAATAAGGAATAATTGGTATTTTCCAAAAAATGGAATACAAGTCGATTTCTACATTCAAATAGGCTATAATTGTTTTTGTTGATATATAGATATCCGTAACTTTATTTGCTATCTCGGTATTATCAGGTTGATCCTCTGTAATTTTATCACCGTATGTATCCGATATGTTATATCCAACATCGTAAGTGTCATTATTGTCGTTGTCACTTTCATAATTTTTATTGGAAGATGTTATAAAATCATTCCATTCATCATCAATTAATTTATTTTGAGGTTGATGGTATGTGGTATGTGAATTTTTTATACTATTATTACGATCACATTGATGATTAAAAGTACGATACATATTCTACGAAATAAAGTAACGGGTGTAATTTTTCTTTATATAATTTTAGTTATATAAGTTGTGAGATAAATACTATTTAAACTAACTCTTTATATGGGTGTTCTTTATATTATATTTATGATAGTATTTGTTGTGTAATATAATATAAAGAATGCAAACGGAATCAATTTTATTGTGAAAAACATATCGAACGTAATTTACAGCATATATAAGAAATATAATAACTATTTTTGCACTCTGGATAATGCAATATATTTTCCATGGAATTTAAAAATGTTGGTGTTACCATATGTATGTTATAACGAATAATATAATTGAGGAAATTTTTCATGATATTTTTTTTATCGGTGTTATATGATACACTTATATCATGAATGTATGTCAAACATTTCGATAAATATTCATTTTCATTGTTCGATACAATAATATCTAATAGGTTTTTATAAACATCATTGTTGATAATATTAAGTTTTACATTTAAGTTTATTATATTTTGATTCGTTTGTATAAAATTAATCATGCTTCGTATATCTGAGTTATATAATTTTTGAATATAGTGTAGATTATCTTCGCTTATTTCTAATTTTTCAATATTGCATATTTGTCTCAATAATAGTATAATTTCGTTTTGAGGTAATTGATTGAATCTCAAACGGATAAACTCGGTTTGAAGTCCTTCATCAATGCGACTAATGTAATTACATATCAAACAAAACCGCACGTTTTTTGTATAACTTTGTAAAAGATTACGCAATGCTTGTTGTGCATTTTTTGTCATGTAATCTACTTCATCTAATATGACAAATTTCATCCCATTATCAAATAGCGGTTTTGAATTTACAAATATATTTATTTGATTGCGAATAATATCAATTCCTCTATCGTCTGATGCATTCAAATGAATCATTAAACCTTTATTTACGTTATTGAGTTTTTTTTGATAAGCATTGACGAGGTTAATAATAGTCGTGGTTTTACCTGTTCCAGGTGGGCCATAAAAAATTAAATTGGGAAAATTCGAAGTTTCTATAATGTTTTTAAGTATGATTTTGTTAATAGGATCTAATACAATATTATCAAAATTACTTGGACGATGTTTTTCTACAAATGGACAAAATTTTTTACTATGTATATCGTTGATAATAGTTATTTCGGACATGTGTGTGGTATACTATGTAAATATGTAATAATGTTTATTTAAGTTGTGAACAAATATATATTTATATTTGTCCGATGTCCACAGTAAAATGTCCGTTATATTACATATAATAAAGAAAAAAAATGAAATAATAAGATTGTTCTATTTACATAAAGAACACAATGTTTGAAACAACTATACATACAACGCCAAAAATGTTTAAAAATGCTTATTTAGAATTAATTATTGGTCCGATGTTTTCGGGAAAGACTTCTTATTTATTGGATGTTTATAAAAAATGCAAATTGTGTAACATACCAATTGTCGTAATAAATCATTCATCTGATAATCGTTATACCGACAATAACAATTTATTATCGACACATGATAAAACAGCGGTGCCTTGCATTTTAACAAAATCGTTAATGGATTTATGGAATTATGATTCACTCGATGAAACGTATAATGATAAATCAGAACATCACATGTTACTTAGAAACACCCATGTCATTTTAATAAACGAAGGGCAATTTTTCGAAGATTTATATCCATGTGTATTGGATATGTTGAGAGAAAAGAAGCAAGTGTATGTTTGTGGTTTAGATGGCGATTTTCAAAGACAAAAATTCGGCTCAATATTGGATTTAATTCCAATGTGTGATAAAGTAACCAAACTGAACTCCCTTTGTGGTATTTGCAAAAATGGCACTCCCGGTATATTTTCAAAACGTATTTCCAATGAAAAGGAACAATTCTTGATAGGGTCAGATAATTATATACCTGTATGTAGAAATTGTTATGATGTACCAGATGAGAAACAATCAGAATAATACAATATATGGTTGACTATGTTGTGATATAATAAATCACTCGAAAAAAATATATATTAAAACGGCTTAAATTATAATTTATAATATAAATTATAATATAATTTATAATGAATTCCACGAGTATTATAACCAGTATTCCAGACTCTAATAACGCGCAGGTTGTTGTACAAAAATCAAAAAGAGGTAGAAAACCCAATTCCTTAAACAAAAAAACATTGGAACAAAACAAGGTAAATATAACTCAGGCTACAACAAAATCCACCACAACAACGTTATCAACGACAAATTCAGACTCTAACCAAAATGATATAGACAAAGATGCTAATCAAACCATAAATACAGAAACAAAACCGCCTCTTAAAAAAAGAGGTAGAAAACCAAAAGGTGGTAAAATAATACACAATGTTGTTATTGATAATTCAAATAAAATAGAAAAACCAAATATTATATTACATCTTAAATGTTTTTTTAAAGATCTGGATAATCAAGTCACAAATAATATTGATAACATTGATTCTTATAAATTTCCGTCTAAAAATAATTTATTGTATGATGTCATTAATGAAGAAGTATCTTCAAACATGGGTCTAGATGATAAACAAAAATCAAATAATAAAATTATACATGTAATTAATTCAATATACAATCCAAATATTGAAACTAATAACGATCTGCAAAATTCATTTAATACTCAACCACCATCTCATGCATCTCTACAATCAAATACACACGATACAAAAGAAATTTATAAAAAACTAAAAGATTTAGAGATGAATTTACATCTAAACAACGTTCAAGACAAAAAATCCGCATGTTTTTGGTGCACATGTGATTTTGATAATCCTCCAATTTATATTCCAAAATATTTTTTAAAAGAATCATATCATGTTTATGGTTGTTTTTGTACTCCTGAATGTGGTGTTGCATATCTAATGAATGAGAGCATTGACAGTTCTACTAAATTTGAACGTTACCATTTAATGAATCATATTTATGCAAAAATATATAATTATACAAAAAATATTAAACCATCGCCTTCACCATTTTACATGTTAGAAAAATATTATGGCAATTTATCTATTAACGAATATAGAGCATTAATCCGTAATGATCGATTGTTTTTGATTGTTGATAAGCCTTTAACACGTATTATGCCTGAATTACACATAGACAATGAAGATTTTATAATTAATAATAAAATTATATCGACCAATAATTTTCAAGTTACAAAAAAATCACATCAAAAAATTAATGTCAACACCAACACGAACAACATCACCAACTCCAAATCATCCATAGTAAATGATACGTTAGGATTTGGATCTAGTTTGTAAATTTAGACGATTGTTATTTTACCTTGTTGTTTTTCTCTATATTCATCCATGGATGTATCTAATTTTATTCTGATTTGTCTATAAATTTCTTGGTTGACCGACTTTACTGGTGCTTTTTTTTCAGTAGGTTTAACACCCATATATTCTTTTATTACGTTAATCGCATTATTATTGTGTTCTTCTAATTTTTGTATGGCTACTTCTTTTGTATAATTTGTTTGACGCAACACAATATCGATATTTTCGTTGTTTTCGTTGTTTTCGTTGTTTTTTGAGTCGTCTTTATCTAAATTATTGGTAAGTGACATAGTTATTGAATCCATTTCTATGATTATACATTAAATTTATTATTTTTTAAAATGTATTAAACGAATTTTACTATAATACCATATAGATTATTATATTAAAGTAAATAATGAGTAGTTATTACAACAATACGTCTACATCTGCACATACTAATGACATTGAAGAGGATCTTAATAATTTATTAAATGAAGTTAATAATAATCTAAACAATGGATTGAAAAAAATAATAAATAATCTATCAAAAAAAATGAATGAATACGATGATACGTTTAACAGTTTAATAGAATTACCTGTATTTAAAAACTATACAGAGAAGTTAAAATTGGAAAATGGTAAATTAAAAAGTGAATTATTAGAATATCAACAAGTAATAAAAAATAAAAATAGAGAATTTGATGCTTTGAATAATGTTGTTGTTAAATTAAAGGATGAAATTGTTCAATTAAAAGCGAATAAATCAAACAACAATACAGAAGAGCATATTTCATTAAAAATAGAAGAGATTGTTTCAGATTCATCTCTACATGATAGATTGATATATACCAAAATTATAGATGTGGAAGAAGCAGAAGAAACAGAAGAGGTGGAAGAAGCAGAAGAAACAGAAGAAGTGGAAGAAGAGGTGGAAGAAGTGGAAGAAGAGGAAGAAGTGGAAGAGGTGGAAGAAGCGGAAGAAGCGGAAGAAGTGGAAGAAGTGGAAGAGGTGGAAGAAGCGGAAGAGGTGGAAGAAGCGGAAGAAGAGGAAGAAGAGGAAGAAGTGGAAGAAGAGGAAGAAGTGGAAGAAGCGGAAGAAGCAGAAGAAGCAGATAATGAGGAAGAAGAGGAAGAAGTGGAAGAAGAGGAAGAAGAAGTGGAAGAACAGGCAGACGCGGAGGAAGAAGTAGTGTATGAAATTGAAATAAAAGGTGTCTTATATTTCACAAATGACGAAGAAAATGGTGAAATTTATAAAATAGATGCTGATGGTGATCCAGGTGATGTTGTAGGTAATTTTAAAAATGGTAAGGCAAAATTCATATAAATAAAAACTTGACCACCAAAAAATAGTATTTGTATATTATATAGTAATATACAAACAAATGGAACGATTATGTACACCTGCTATTATATATGTTGTATTTTCAGTTGTTCAGATAATTATTGACTTATATACTGGATTAATAAACACCGCGGTAGTCAAATTTTTTATTATGATAATAATGACTATTTTATTGAATGTATTATGTCAGCGTGATTTAGCAATTATATCATGGATCATTGTTTTTATCCCCTTCATTATGATGACTTTTATAGTAAGTTTAATTTTATATATTTTTGGTTTAAGTAAAGCAACTGGTAGCGCTACATACAGTGAAACCAATAATAGTAAAAAAGCGGAATTTACTGCTCCAGCAAATGTTTATTCACCACAAACACCCTATAATCCACAGCCATCTATTTACCCTCCTGCAATGGGATATCCACCCGCAAATACATATAAACCTCCTGCAAGAAATAAACATGTAGACACATCTAGAACCCACACCCACCAACAATCAACATCACATGGATATAATTACATGAATGTATCAAAATTTTATCCTTATCCAACGAATATGTGAACCAATATGTAACCCTATTACCCAGTATATTCTTCTTCTTCTAATTCACCCATATCAGATTCTTTATATGCAAATTGTGAAAATATATTACTATTTCTATTACTATTACTTGTAGCGTTTGCATTGTTTTCAGATTTATCTATCTTGCTCAAATCAATTTTTGGAATACTCTTGTAAAAATGGATTACTTTTGGATTCGGCTTTATTTTGTTTGGATTAAAATCGGATAAATATAACCCGTTCAGCGATTTAATTCGAGAGAGCGCCACATATGTTTGTCCGTATTCAAATATGGAATTACCAATATCAATTTCTGCCATATCTAATGTAGCACCTTGTATTTTATGTATTG
>Ga0214921_10003462_pt1 | contig 24082 bp, 27 predicted proteins | sample LL1505_MetaG_FD_177992 | JGI IMG/M metagenome (GOLD analysis project Ga0214921, IMG submission 177992) | Freshwater microbial communities from Lake Lanier, Atlanta, Georgia, United States - LL-1505 | ecosystem: Environmental > Aquatic > Freshwater > Lake | place: USA: Georgia | collected...
TCCGTCGTCATTCTCGGTATAAGAAGGGAAGGTTGCATTTGCATCTTCTGTTCTGCAGTCAACATCTGGATCGGTGCCAAAGGAGCCTTTACTGCCAAGTTGAGTGCACGACTTTCTACAAAGGGGTGCGGCGGCACTTTAACTATCTTTGGCTTTGATGGAATGATTTTCCCTTTGGCATCCAGGCGAACGGTAGGAAATGGAATGTGTGAGGAGTGTTTCTTCATGGGTGGCACCCTATCCATATCCAACTAGTCGCTGCGTTTCAATTTTTGGACAAGAAAAAAGACCGCCGCTTTTTTCTTCTTTGATTTTCTGATTTTCTGGCTTTTTACTTAGTAGTTTACTGGTATCCCAACGACTCCTCCATCGGACGCATGTCAAACACGTCAAAGTCGTAGTTGCAAGGAGTGATCTCCTTCCAAACAGCAATCTCTCGCTTCCAAGAGTTGCCGTGGCGTTGCAGCATGTATTCGTAGTAGATGGGGGACAGTTCGGCGTGTCCTTCCAATTGGACAAGGTGCATCATGCGACCCGCTAAGAAGCGGTCGCCCTCTAGTGCGGGAGCCTCGTGGATGACAAGGACTTGTTCTAGCTCTCGCTCGGCACTGTCCCACGCATAGGGAGGCAGGACGGGCATGCGGACGGACAGATTGGCTTCGAAGTAGGTTTGGACGGACATGGAATGGCTTGGTTTGACTTCCCTATAGGGACGACTTGACTTCAATTTTTTCCAATAGCAAAAAAAAGAGGTTTTCCTCCTTTTTTCTTATGTTTTGTCGTTTTGTGGGAGTTTCTTATGTTTCGTCAGTTTTTTCTTTTCTTATGTTTCGTCGTTTTGTTCTTTTCTTATGTTTCGTCAGTTTTACTCCTCATCGGCGAAGGGATCCGCGACGGTAGAGTCAACACGGTTCTCGCTGGGAAGGAAGACACCCGCCCAGTCGCCGACACCACCATCCGAGTCCTTGAACCACAGCTGGTGGAGATGATTCGAGAAGTAGGCGACACCGCCAATGGTGCGAGGGTAGACCTTGCCGTCCGTGGTCTTGGGGACCCACGTGTCAACGACCACCTCCGTGGCGGGCTTCTTAGCCTTCTTCTTGGGGACCTCGAGGCCGACCTCCTCGACGGCCGCAGGAGCCGCCTCAGCCTTGGGAGACGCCTTCTTGGCAGCCTTCTTAGCCGCCTTCTCAGCCTCCTTGGCGGCGAGCTTGGCCTCCTTCTCAGCCTCCTTCTCGGCCTCGGTCTTCTTCGGCTTGGGAGCCGCCTTCTCCTTCTTCGGCTTGGGAGCAGCGGCCTCGGCGGACGCCTCAGCGGCGACCTCAACGATCTCCTTGGGCTCGGGCGCCACGTACTGGGCCTCGAACTCCTCATACAGCTCCTGGTTCGATCCCACCTTCTCCTTGGCGGCCCAGTAGTACTTGGAGAGCGACATCGCCTGCTTGCGATTCAACGGCTTGCCCGTGGACGGGAACACGTGGGCGCCATCACGCTCCACGGACGCCTCCATCGGCTCGGCCTGGCCCTTGACGTTGTACGAAGGCCAACCCTTCTCGTTGGCGACCTTCAGCGTGTAATCGACCCACGCGAACGGCTTCTGCAGCTGCGGAGGGAGCTGACCCTTGGGCATGCTGCCCTTCTTCTCTTTGGCCTCCTTCGGAGCTTTCACCACGATCTTGGCCTTCTTCTTGGCCTCGGCGGTCGCCGCCGCGATGATCGTGAGAAGCTCCTCGACGGAAAGCTCCTTGATGGACTCTTGGATGTTCTGGATGCTGGACATGGCTTGGTAGTGCTTGCGGTTCTTGGTTGCTTGGTTTGACTTCTCTCTAGGGCCCCTCCCCCTTCAAATTTTTTTTTAATTTGACATTTTTAAGGGCCCTGGTTTTCCCACCCCCTCCCCCCTAATGGGCTTCTTTGGCCAAAGGAGGGGGAGGGGGCGGAGCCCCCTCCTTATACAAGGACGTCAAATTTTTATTTAAATTGACCCAAGGAGGCTAGGGATGGAGGGGGAGGGGTCAAAGTTCTCTTGGCCAAAGGAGGGGGGAGGGGGTCTACATGCCTAGGAGAATGGATCAAATTCGGGAAAAAATTGATAGGGGAGGGGGGGTCAAAGAAGGAGACAGGCCAACAGTAGTAGAAACTTAGTAGCCACAGTAAGGATGTCCGTTGCACCGTTTCAACCATCTGAAGAGGACTGGGAGCGCATCATCGAGAACCAGCGCTGGCTCAACGAGCTCTCCGCCAAGGAGCAGCGTGCGGAGGAGCAAGAACGCCTCGAGGCCGAGGAGGAGGAGCGGGCCTATCAGCTGTGGCGCAACAGCATGGGAACACCTGCCTACGATCCGACTTCGCCAGCCTACTTGCCGACATCTGCACACGCCGCACAAGAGACCAAGGAGAAGGCCTGGCAGGAGGAACACCACCGTCTGCTGCACGACGAGAAGGAGATAGCGAAGCGCAAGGAGAGCCTCGCGTTCGTCCAAAATCTCGTCCGTCTCATGGACTCGGATGCCGCCAACCGAGAGCGCGAGCGTCAAGCCGCTATCGCTTCCGTCCGTGCCGCCTTTGAGCACGGCCTCGAGCGCACGGGCTATGGCCCCTTCAAGGAGGACATGATCATCGCACACGCCGAGTGCAACCTCATGTACCCCCCTCACACCAAGGAGTGGAACCTCAAGTTTGACAAGTACGATGTTGTCAAGAACTACCGTGCATGGTGCTGGAACAAGATGCACGGCTCCATTTCCAAGGGCTGGTAAGAACAAAACACGACTAAACATAAGAAAAATCTAAAACAGGAGTAAAAACACAGGGAAACCTGTTTTTTTTTCATAGGGATGTGGTGGGGACCCTTTAAATTTGAACGGGTGAGTTTGCTATTCTTGGTTCAAAGGAGAAGATCGTGGGAGTTTTTAGCCACCTTAGGAGCCAACGACTCTACAGAAAAATTTGAAGCAAGAACCCCTCTTAGGAGAAGTCAATCCCAAGAACCCGAACGACGCTTCTACCATGCAATCCAACCAAGACATCCGCTCCCTGATCCTCGAGTGCTCCGACTGCAACGGAGTGTGGCGAGCCTACAAGCCCGAACGCTGCATCTACTGTGCTCGCGAGTACGGCCTGCCCTACACGCTTGACCCGCTCCGCCGCCTCGCTCTCTTCCAAGCGATCCAATCCATCCCCGTCAACACGGTGTGGCCCTTCCCTGGGGCTCGTACCGCCGACGACGACGAGAACGCCATGCAATTCGCCATTGCACTGGAAGATAACTGCCAGTGGTACGACTACATGGATCCCATCTGTGTCCAGGCCTGCTGGCTGGCCCTTCAGGAACGCTGTCCTTGGGCGGACCACGACCCGACCGCCCAAGCGAAATGGGACGATCTCATCGGTACCTTCCAGCCCGTCCCTATCACTGCGTGTCAACTGAGCTACGCATCAATTTACCTAGACAACGACTTCCAAGAGATTTCCACTCTCGATGACCTCTGCGAGGATCCCTCTGAGAAATGGATGGCCTACTGTGCCAAGAAGGATGCAGATATCCTTGCTCTCTAAACTTTAGAAAGGTACTACCTACGAAACAATAGAAAATCCCCACAAACCCTACGAAACAATAGAAAAGTTCAAAGAAGAAAGAAGAGAACCCCTCTTTTTTCTTGTTTCATACATTTTAAAATTGACGAGTGAGTTCTTGACTTGGTAGAGTCAAACACCCTTCTTCAAGAACACATGTCCGATACCTGGGTTCGTCGCTCCGCTCGTTTGGCCGCTAAGGCTGGTAAGGCTCCCCCTCCTGATTCCCCTTCTTCGATCGAACGCATGAGACTCGATTATCTCTATGACAACTTGTCCTTCAAGGTGGCAGGAATTCGTATGAGACTGGATCGAACTCACTATCCCAATTCATGGGAGTGGAACAGTGCGTTTGAGATGAACGATACCGTTCGTGAATGGCGCGAAGTGCACCGCTTACGTATGAATCTTATGCAACAAAAGTAAAAAGAAAGGAAAGGCTCCCATCAAAACCGATAAGAACATGGGGCATCCTTTTTCTTATAAAAAATTGAAGAACGATCATCCGTGGAGAGAAGTCAACCAACCGCCCTACGTATCAGCAAGCCATCCATGACGCACCGCTACAACACCCGCTTCCAGGCGAAGAAAATCCAAGAAGAACAACGCCGTGCCTCGGAGCAGGCCGCACTGGAGAAAACCGTGGAGTACTCTCGTGCAGCAGTGATCAAAATCGACAAGGAGCCGTCTCTTGTTGGAAAGATCGAGCTCCTCATCATATTCTACCAGCACCTCTACGACGAGCCGCTGTTGCTGACGAACCACGAGCGTTTCCGCGCCGCGACCTGGGAGAAGATGAAAGATCAGGAGGCCACCCTCTTGGTCAAACTACAGACTCTTCCTCCCAGACTCGGCGAGACCCGTGAATTCTGGCACCTCCGAAGCATCATCATCCAACTCCTCGACCTGATGGAGTGGGTTCGAGCGAAGTATTGGTAGAAGACGACCTTTTATAAAAAATAGAAAATCAGAAAATAAAAGAAAGAAAAAAGAGGCGTCTTTTTTCATACATTTTAAAATTGACATTTGATTCCACCTGGGAGAAAAGACATCCTACCATGTCTGCTCCCCGTCGTTCCGCTCGTCTTGCCTCCAAGAATACTCCCGCTGTACCCGCCGCTCCCCAGAATTCCATTCAAGTGGTTTTCCGCACGAACCCGCAGCCAAAAGCTCCTTGCCCCTTTGAGGCAGAGATCGCCCTTGCTGAAGAGGCCGCGTCCAAGTTGTTTTCCACTCGCAGTACCGAATGGTACAATGAACTTGAAAAGTGCGAAGCCTACCAGAATCGCCGTGCTGCATTCTTCAACAAATTCAGCTCGATTTCATCCGGCTGGTAAAAATTGAAAATCTTATTCTCATACATTCATATTAACCAATCCTCTCCAAGATGTCCATTAAACAAGAAGGCTACATTGTCCTTGATCTCCAGCGACGATTCCGAATGATCATGGAAGACCCCACCCACACCGCCGACGACGAAATCCAATTAGGTATTGAACTTTTTGGATTTCTTTCTAAGAACCCACTCTCGCTCCGCATGTATACGATTCGAAAAATCATTCCTCGACAGATTGCCTACTTTGAACAACAGTACAAGCGTGATGATATTTGGGAATCACTGGGAGATCAGCCCGATCCCCTTGACCCAACGAAGCAGCTGTTCCATCATATGATTGATGTTCAACTCCATCTTCTTGAACTCGAAAACCACTAAAAAATTTGAATGCACTCTGAACCCGCAACAGGAAACCAACGCTCCAAGACATGAACTCCACGACATCCGCCACCGCTACGCTCCAACTGCCCCAAGAATACTTCACTCGCGTCGATATGTACCCGCCGCAGCAGATCATCCTATCACCTGGAATCAAACGGGTCTTCGGAGAACAGTTCATTCCACGAGAACCCACTGCCACCTGCTTCAGCTGGAATCAAGCGAAGGAAGACGCTACCGCCAACCTGGGAGATTCCTTCCTTGTTCGCAAGAATGAATACACACAACGAAAATCACTGACCCAACGCACCTCTGAAGAGGCATGGTGCAAGTCCGCCTGGGAAAAGGGGACCTACGAGAACATCCACTTCGTCATCGAGTATGGCATCACCCGTGTCGACCTTCCAGCGAGATGGAGATGGGACACGATCTGCTACCTCAAGGATGAAGAGTCTCCCTATCCCTTTCGCCACAGTCGCTGGACCCCTATGCCCTTTCCGTTCTAAATGAAACATAAAAACTGAAAAGAGATGAAAAGAAAATAAAAAAGAAGAAGGGCGGCGAGCCTTTTTTTGATTAAAAAATTGAAGTCCGCCAATCACTATTCTGAAGTTAAACCCAACACGCAACAAATCCATGTCCGCTTACCAAACGACCATTCTCTTCCACGGCAACTGCATCGACGGCTGGTTCTCAGCCTACTTTGCCTACCACGCACTGGCTTCTCGCGGTGAGATTCAGCTGTTTCCGATCGCGCCCTCGCAGCCGAACACGTGGCCTTCTTCCGAGATGATGGAAGGAACCGACGTGTGGCTGTTGGACGTCTCGGTTCCTCAGCACTTCCGCGAGGAGTGGCTGGAGGCTGGTGCACGCTCCGTTTCCTGCATCGATCACCATGCGACGGCGATCGAACAGTGGCCTGCTCATGCATGCCCTATCCACACCGAGTGCTGTGCGGCTCTCCAGACGCATCAATACTTCTACCCTGATACGCCCATCCCAGAGTGGCTTCACTCGATCGATCGCATTGATCGTTGGGTCGACGTGTCCTACGAGGATCGCTGTCTGCGTGAGTTCCTCTACATCATCGCACGCAAACCCGTCCAACGCCAGATGCCTGCTGCGTTCCAGGAAACGGATCAGTTCATCTACTGCATGACGAACCATCCTGAGACCTACGAGTGGTACCTGTCTGAGGGAAAGCGTATTCTCACCGAGAAGGATGCCTCGCTGAAACGCATTCTCCAAGAGAAGGGAACGTTCCTGACGATCGATGACGAGCTGCAAGTCAAGTGGGATCTTCCCCAGTCATGGAACGGCATTCGTGCTTTCATCATGGACAACAGCGACGTTGCCCTTGACACCACCGAGGCATCGCATCTGATCTTCACCGAGAACAAGGATGTCCGTGTCTTCATCAACTACCGCAAGAAACTCTTCTACACCAAGGGACCTTCCAAGGTCATGAAGTCCATGACTGTCTACTCGGCTCGTTCCAACGGTCTGGATCTGACGGTGGGAACCGTTCTGCGTGGCCACCCGTCTTCCGCAGGTGCGTCTCTCGTCCAAGGCGAGGCTGTCTCTTTCCCCTTCCTCCTCTAAAACCGATAAACAGGCCAAAACATGAAAAATAAAATAGAAAATTGAAAAAGACGGCGGTTCTTTTTAATGGTATCCATGCAGGAATTCATCGAAACATACGATCTACCCTTCGCACCATTCCGAGAGATCGTCGATACCACGAATTCCCTCGTGGCAGGGAGTTCCGCGTTGGCACTCTACCTCCAACAATGCGGCGTGGATCCAGGATTTGTTCCAGGCGATATGGACATTTGGACCGAGGATACTCCTGAACTACTCTCTCGTTCAGGAGCCCATCAAAACAGCAACCTTCAACTCTTCACGGATCTCTTCCTTCGACACAATTACTATGTTGTCTCCAAATCAGGTCCTATATCCGAATCCTACGAACCCCTTCATTCCATAACCAAAATCTACGAATTCGTCAACCGCGATGGGAAAAAGATCCAACTCATTCTCCTTCGAGAAAAGAATCTGTACGCCTACATTCAACGATCGTTTGATCTCAGCATTTGTATGTCATGGTGGAATTCAAGGAACAACGTTTTCGAGACCATGTTTCCCAGAGATACCTTGAAGAAGTCTATGTTTGTCCACCCTGATGTCTTACCCACTGAGAGAGAACTCGCACGAATCCAAAAATATGCCGATCGCGGGTTTGCTCTTTGCCAGCCTCCTCCCTTGCATCGATTCAAAGCTGATCCACGCGAAGACGTTTCCTTCTTTGGAGAAGAAACCGCATTTCACATCATTGACTACGAAGAAGTACGCTGTTCCGACTTTCTTGCCGCAAGTGCTTGGAACATTCTCCTTCGAATCGGCCAACAATTTCATGCCTATGAACGAAAAGCACTCTGCGACTATCTGAATCAACATCACAGCGAAGTTCACGATCTTGGGACTGTATACGATACTCCTCACAAACAGTCCCTTATCCACGGTAGCCTTACCGTCTTATCCCATTCCGACTTTTCCATCTTTGAACTGATTCCCGAGTATACCCTACAATCCATCGTGTATCCCATATCGGATAAATCCATTCATAGTATCAGATGTTATACGGTTGAAGATTGGAAAAATGGCGTTCCTGGATTTACCGTCGATCCTCCTCCCTTTCTTAGCTTAGTTGGACCACTTCTTCCACCTGAACCCAGTGGAATTCAAGCGGGTATACCCCTTTATCACCCTGATGTCTATTGGATGGATTAAGGCCTTAGTCCCTTATTATACTAAAAAAATTGAAGCCTATCGGCAGGTTATTTTTGGTTAACCCTACAGGTTATATAATTATGACTCCGCTTCGCCCTCTCTGGGACAACTTTTCCTACTTTTCCCATCAGGAGGATGGCATCCGCTGGATGTTGGAGAAAGAAACCAACGGAACCGAAGTCGCCACTCGTGATGGAAAAGGAACCGTCGTCGTGCGCGGCGGATTTCAGTGCGATGATATGGGTCTCGGTAAGACCATCCAAATCGCAGCGACCATGGCAAACAACAAGAAGAAAGCGACCCTCCTGATTGCCCCACTGGCGATGATCGAGACGTGGTCGTCCGTCTGCATTCGTGCAGGAATGTCCGTGTTTGAAGTCGACCCCAAGCGGGGTGCAAAGGGTGCTAGCCCATGGAAATGCATGAATCCCATGGACGCTGTTCCCACACACTTTATCAAGAACCGCCCCACCGTTTACATCAGCAATTACGAGAAGCTCTACAACAGTGCGTCTCTGTTTGATCGCGAGTGGGATCGCGTCGTGCTCGACGAGGCACACAAGATCCGCAACGGCGACGGCCAGATCGCACGGTCTGCACGAAAGATCAAAGCACCCATTCGCTGGGCTGTTTCAGGAACTCCTCTCGTTAACTCCCTCAAAGATGTCGTCAGCCTCCTGGCGTTCGTCGGTGTTCCCTATTCCCCTCTCTGGCGTTGGGAGCCACGATTCAACACGATCCTTCCCCAGATCCTGTTGCATCGTTCTCTCGATTCCCTCCGTGCCATTATCAAGGGTGCACCACCCGTTCCAATTATCCACGAAGATGTCCTGCCGTTCACCACAGAGGAAGAAGAAGAATTCTACCACGGCGTTCAGGGTCTCGACGACGAGATGCTTCGAAAGTATCAGAACGAACTCCTCTCCAACGTCGAATCCTTCAAACTCCTCCTCCGCCTCCGCCAGATCTCCGTGCATCCCCAAGTATACATCAACGCGAAGCGTCGCGAAAGCGAATTGTACCAACGCAAGGACTGGGCAACCGCGAGCACCAAGATGGAAAAAGTCAAAGAGATCATCCAGAAAGACAAAGAAGGCGTCCACAAATACATTGTGTTCTGCCAATTCAACGAGGAGATGGCACTGTTCCACGACTTCCTTGTTTCCGAAAAACTAGCAAAATCAGAGAACGTCCTGATGTACCATGGCGGTATGAATCAGAACGAACGGACGGCGGTCCTCGCAAAATCCAAAGAAACCACCGAGACCACCGTCCTATTGCTCCAACTCCAAGCAGGTGGCGTGGGACTCAACCTCCAAGAATATGACCGTGTCATCTTTGTCAGCCCGTGGTGGACCGCAGCACTCATGGATCAAGCCATTGCACGTGCGGTTCGCATGGGTCAAACCGAAGTCGTCCACGTATATCACCTCCGTTTGGCATCCGAACACAAGACCGCCATCCAGATTGATACCCTCGTCAACCAGAAAGCCGAAGAAAAACGTAAGATGCTGATCAAGCTATTTGAGATCTGCAAAGCCTAAATGAGATACACTCTATGAATTGCGTTTCATTTTTTTTATAATAAGGAAAAAAGGGGTCGCCCCTCTTTTTCTTCTTTTCATTTCTTTATGGTTGTTCTTGGGTTTAGTCGTCATCGCTTTCATCATCGACAGTCGCAGTGTACACTCTATCTTCTCCGTTGTGTGCTCGAATCACATCCTGGAACCGCTCGGACACCAGATGGTGAACACAGTATTTGTTCCATCTGCGGGGCTCATCGACACGCTCCAAGGCATAGCTGATGAGAATGCCACTCTTATCCCACGGACCTGTTCCATTCTTCGCGAAGATGATGTCGCCGATGCGAGCATACATATAGTGTTCTTGTTCCTGTCTCCATCGGCGTGAGCAGATGGAATAACACATGTAAAGCGGCGGAGGTACATTAGGATCTCGTAGGCGTTCCACTCCAGCCGAGTAGATATCCTTCTCGCATTCGTAGCGACCAGCCATGGCTCGCTCGTGGTCCGCAATGTTCCACTGCTCCCAGAGCTCAGTGTTGACTTTTTGCTGGTTCTCCGTGTGGTAGAGCGGAATGCCTCGCACGTACTCGAGAGCGGTTGGGAGAACACACCGCTGGCACTCCACGAATTCGATCTTGGGAGGGAGGAGGCAGTCTCGCAGGAGTTTCATCCGTTCCTCATTCGGCATGTTCTCGAACGCATCGATCTCGGCTTGAGATGGGCAATTGCAGCAGGTTGTCTTGGTTTCGGAAGGGCAGATGCAGGTCGACATGATAGCTTGGAAATATGCGAGTTGGTTGACATAACAGGCTTAATACATTTCATTCAATTTTTTTTATTATGATCGAGAAATAAAAATAAGGAATACCCTCCTTGTTTTTTATATTTTTGTTCTTTATTGTGATGTAGGCATCCAGCCAATCTTCATGATGCTCCCATACGAGGCTGAGATGTACTCGTTTCGTTCCTCATCGTCCTTTGGGTTTGTACCACGTACCTTTCGAACCAAACGATCCACGAGCGAGCGCTTGGCATTATCATCCGTCGCCTCAAAACCATTCTGTTCTTTGAAATATTGCATCGTCATCCTCTCTTTCTCGCGGCGAAATTCACGCAAGAATTGCTGAAACGTGTAGATTCTCTTGGAAACTGGCATGGATTCGTCATTCAAGTAGGCTCGGCCCGCCTCCATAATCAGTTTCTTCTCTCGACGTTCAGGACGCGACATGGTTTACCTTTCTTGTTTGGCGGCTCTGATTTCAATTTTTTTTATTCGATGTTATGCATGTACCACGTATTAGTATCATCTGATTGTTTTGGTATCATAACAATACTAATTCGAATCATCCACGAAAGGACGATACGCGATAGGAGAATGATTCGCATGCTTACGGTATAGCGTGTACACTCGTGTATGTGCGTTTATTGACCTAAAGATTTGTCTCTTTTCCATCATAGAAATGTCTGAGAACAACCAAGTTATTACCCCCTCCGACCAAGATTCGAAGCCCCAAGAGAAGAAGACCCGTGTTATCATCGGTCTCCCAGGCGACCACTTTAGCCAGTCCTTTCTTCTGTCCTGGACCCAGGCTCTTCACATTCTGATCTCCTCCAACCGCTACGACATCATCGTTAGCCCTGGCAAGAGCTCGTTTGTGTCCTTTGCTCGCATGCAGACCCTCGGCCTCGATGTTCGTCGTGGCAAGAACCAGAAGCCATTCAACGGCGAGGCGTACGACATCTTTGTGTCGATCGATTCTGACGTTGTCTTTTCGGCCTCGCAGCTGATTGAGCTGATCGAGACAACCAAGCTCCACCCCGTTGTGTCTGGCTATTACATGATGTCGAACAACAAGCAGTTTGCAGTTGTTAAGGACTGGAACAAGGACTACTTTGCCAAGAATGGCACCTTTCAGTTCCTCGAGCCCAAGGATACTGAGGAGGCCATTAAGAAGTTCTCGAACGAGCTCGAGGAGCGTCGTACCGCTGAGGAGCAGAAGAAGGAGCCGAAGCCGATTTCGGAGCCTGAGTTCATGAAGGTTTCCTACGCGGGCATGGGCTTCTTTGCCTGCCGCAAGGAGGTCCTCGACGATCTGCAGTACCCCTATTTTAACCGTGAGCTCCAGCGTATCAAGTCGAAGGACGGCGTTGAGATGGTGGATATGTGCTCCGAGGATGTTGCGTTCTGCAAGAACGTGGAGGATGCGGGCTATGACATCATGCTCAACACTCGTCTGCGCGTCGGCCACGAGAAGGCGGTTATCCTATAAATGCACTTTTAGCACTTTTTAGAAAAAAGTGCGCAAAAATCCTAGTGGATTAGAAAAATGCGTTATACACGATGCTTAGTATAAAAAGAGAAGGATTGTCTTCTTATCTTTTTATAAAACTACATTTACACTTCATGGAAGCTGAGCGGATTCCACTGACTGATCTGCTGGAGATGCTTGTAATACTTGTGCCACTGGAACAGCAGACTCCTCCTTCTGATTGCCCATGAGCTCCACGTTGCGCTTATCAAGGCTCAGGCCAAATAGCGATAGAACAAAGGACACGATCGATACAAAGATGTTGTATAGCCAATCAAACATTATACTTGCCGTATAGTATTTTTTAGGTGTTTCCTTTACGCGTCAAAGAGAAGTCGATCGATTGTCGTACGCACACAGAAGAGACGGTGGAGGATGATTCCCAGAAGAAAGAGTACAATTGCAATCGACAGAACCGAGTATTTGGGGTATAAGAAGTGAAGAATAAAAGCAGCGACAATGGTCATAATAACGTCCACGATGGCAATGTTAGCGACACGATACGAATGAGCACCTTCTCCCACTTTACCAAATATATCTTTGTAAGGACACAACATCTAATACTGGCTACGAAATACACTACGTGATTTTATGAACTATCGCTACGCAATCAGACATCCTTTGGATCCCTCCCATACCTCTCTTCTCTTGACGCTAGAATGGCCACACTTTGAACATGATCGATGTTGATACGTTATTCCTTTACTATCATACGAGTCCCCAACAATCTTATACAAATGAAAACAGTTCGTTTGTACCAAACGTTCTTCTTGTTCCTTTTTCTTCTCCGTTTCAATCACTTTATCAAAGAATGCTTGCCGAAACCGATTGATTTCATCCATCTACTACTCTCGCAATATAAACGATCTACGATCGTATAAAAACAGAATGGAATTCATTAAAATATACGATAACGCCATTGAGCCCGAATTATGCGATGAAATCATCCGTATATTTGAAGAGAATCCTGAAAGGCAACTTGATGGAAAGATCGGAGGGAGCGGAGGACATATAGATACAAAAAAGCAAATATGTAAAGATGTTATATTAACACCAGAACTATCTTGTACCGCTCTAGAGAAACTACAAGCATCTCTTAAGAAATACTACACAGAATACGTAGAAACAACATCATATTTACACAATTTTAGATTGATAGACGAGCCATGGCGTATCAAAAAATACAATAAGCGAGAAGGGTTCTTTAACTGGCATGCTGATCATACGCCATTTGCTAAGAATCGATTCTTATCGGTCATATTTTATTTGAACGATGTCGAAGAAGGTGGACAAACACTATTTGATTTTGATCAAAAAATAAAAGACGTTAAACCTGTCAAGGGCCGACTTCTCATTTTTCCGTCCTTATTTTGTTATAAGCACAAGGGAAGTATTCCTTTTTCAAATGATAAGTATGTTATAGTAAGTTGGCTAAATATAACCGAATTGCAGTAGATCACGATTCTCTAAAATAAAAATTGAAGGAAGGCATTATCTTGAAAAAAGTCAACCATGTCCAAGAAACCAGAAATCGGCATCACAGAAGGCATTACGTTGACGTTCGGTGATATGGCGGAGAATCACGTCGGTATGGAACAAATCGGTTCTATGGTCTCCGAAGGGGAAGGATTCGATCTTGCCTATCTCAAAACCGTCCAAGCATCCATGGAAGAAATCGGCTGCACCTGCGAACTCGTAGGACTTTCTGGAGGAGAATTGTCCCTTGATCCCCTCCCTTCCGCACACGTTCTCGTCATTCGCCAAGGAGTCCCTGCTCTCCTTTCAAAAGCAGGATACAAAACACAACTCCAACTCTTCCAAGAACAAAAGGCCCTTGTATACGATACGAAGGCATTCATGTACGGACGCGTCGTTGACAAACACGCCCGTTGGAATCTCTGCTTCGATGAAAAAGGACGCGAGCCCGATTACGCCGCAGGCAAAGGACGCATCGTAGGATATGACGAAGTTCCTCTTCTCAACGCCCTTAAGGGTCAAATTGAGCAGTTCATGGGACCCAAGTCTTCCAATCTGAAAATCGAGTCCAACTACTACTACGATACCGACAAGTGCGGAATCGGATTTCATGGGGATTCCGAACGACGCAAGGTGATCGGTGTTCGTATCGGATATTCTTCCACGCCCATGCACTGGCAGTGGTATCACAAGGGAGAACCCATCGGTGAAAGGATCATTGTCCCTTTGAAACCTGGCGATATGTACCTCATGTCCGAAAAAGCAGTGGGAACGGACTGGAAGAAAAAGACAATTCCCACCCTTCGTCATGCGACAGGATCGGATAAATTTACTACCATCAAGGAATAAACATTAGAAAATATGCAAAATCCAATAAAAACTAAAAAAGGGCCTAAACCATCGGCTCGCTTTTTTAGTAAGATGATGACTCGCCAGCAACGCTACAATAAATCCGTTAACGTAAATGTACGACAGGAATTCGAAATTCCCGCCGTATATCTCAAAGGAGGAGTTGAAGAAATTGAAGAAGCACTCAGCATTGGGGCAACCATTCAGAATTCAATTAAAACGATGCGATCCAATGCCGACACTCGTCGTATCACCGAAGAGAAAGATGCAGAGATCCAACGAATTCAGACCACCTACCAAGAACGTATCACCAAGTTATCCGATGATATGCAGAACATGACCGCTGAAAAGGAACGTATGATCGCTGAGATGGGCGATCGTATTCGTGCCGCACAGAAGGGTGAACGCGATGTCTGCACCAAAGAATCCGAAGAAAGCATCCGCCTTCTTCGCAAGGAACACGATCTACTCGTTGCCCGATACGATGCCGCCGAGGCTCGCAAAAGATCCCTCGAAGAGAATCGATCCAAAGACATCCAAGATGCAGTGGCTCGAACCGAGCAGCTCATGGGTAAGATCGTATCGTCCAAGGAAGATCAGCTTGCTAAAATGGAGGCGACCTTTCATCGTTTGCAAGAGAGCATCTCCAAACAAAGCGACGAAATCTCCAAGCTTTCCTCCAATATGGGAAAGCGTGCCGCGAACGTCAAGACCAAAGGCAACGATTACGAAGAACAATTCGGAACGATTCTCCGCCGTCAATATGGTTTGTGTGGCGGTTTCGGTCTCCGTTCCACGGGTCTCGGTGCAGGACACGAGATGGATTTCGCCATGGATCTCGAAGGAAACGTCGTCATGTGGGAACTCAAGAACTATACCTCTCTGGTTCCCAAGGCAGAAGTCGATAAGTTTTTGCGTGATTTGAAGGAGAATCCACAGGCGAAGATCGGCGTTATGATCAGTCGTACCACGGACATTCACGGCAAAAACGCGATCGGCCCGTTGTCTACCGAGTTCGACGGAGACAAGATGATGATTTACATCAATCGCTTCGAAGAATTCTGCGGCGAAGACGAGGGGAAAGTGTTTGGTATGTTGCTGTCTCTCTTTCGTATTTGGTGGCAGTATCACAAGGAAGAGAACCAGGGGTTCGATCGCGTGGAAATCATTCGCGAAGTCGAGAAAGCCGTGGAGGAAATCGCAAAGCGTCGCACCGAATGGCGTCGTCATAAGGCTCATCTCGACGAAATGTCTCGTTGGGCGATGGATCTTCTCGATGAATCCGAGGGACGTCTGGATCGCATCCTTAAAAAGGTACGAAACGTTGCAGAAGTCGTACAAGAATCAGAAGTTCCCGAGGGCGTATTCCGCGAATCCGGCGAGGAAAAGGAACGGCTCTGGACACAATCCATTATGCGTTGCTGTGTGGTGGGCGGGGAAATTGAAGTACGTGAACTCGTTGACTTGCTGCGTGCTCATCATAAATTGTCCGCGGATACCATTCGTTCCAATGTCATGGCGATCCTGAAAGATTCATCCGTGATTAAGAAGGGGATTGTGAAGTACGTTCGTGGTATTTCCAAGTTTGTTCCACCTTGTCAGATCAAAATGTAAAAATATATAGTAGATGTCTTCATCCAGTAGCACTCGAAAGTCATTGTCTCGATCGTCGTCTAGAAAGTCGTCTTCTCGAAGTACATCAAAACATTCTATTACCTCTCTGGAACGCCGTCAAAAAGAAGCGATCAATAAATTTAAGAGTATTCCTCATAGATCTCCAATTGATACTCTTAAAAAAACAGAAAGGCAAAAACCGAGGTAGAAAGACAGAATCGAAGTGAATTAGACCACTTTGACTTTCAAGTTCGTACGTATTTCAAGACGATTGTTCCTGTCATTCGTACCCAATTGAATAAAGTAGGAAGTCTACTCTACAAAATACAATATACCAATGAACATCCTGTACCCTGGACGCATCGTGATCTTTCTGTCTTAAAAAAGGTGAAGCAGACGTTAATGAATGCACTTCATTTAATCATTTATCCAAAGGATAAACACCCATCATTGTATACTAATTCTCTTCAAATTATATATGCCAGAAATGAATTGATCGATGTCAATCCTTTTTTTGAGCCTGTTATCAAAGAAATCCAAACATCACTGCGTGCAATAAGTAATGACATTTATAAGATGTTATATCCAGCACATGGTAAAATATCTGAATATACAAAGAAGGTAATTTCCCAATTGCAAGAAGCAAAACAGCAATTGTTGGATCTATTTAACTCTCTTCCATACATGGGAATGAGTATCCGACTTGTTAACGACAATGTCTAACCTGTATATCACGATATTTCACATCTTAACCATGTCAGATTAAGATGTGAAAATAATAGTATGATATGATAGATGAAACGAAATACTATAAGGCGTAATTATCGAAATAGAAAAACTAGAAAATACGGCGGTGTAATACCTCCAGATCAAAATATGATATATGCATGGTATGATTATGTGTTAGAACATTCAAAAAAACATGGATGGAATGCGTTTAATATGATAGTACAGGATCCAACAACAGGATCAAGAAAAATTGTAAGAATGCCTGCATCTATTAATCGTGATGGTGTATATACATTTCCAACAAATGAAAGTTTACTTAAGAGTCATGCAATGTATCTTGCTAAATCATTATGGGATCCAAAAACTGAAAAGGGTACGAATCACGAATTATATAAAGCATTTGAGGAACATTATGAAAATGAGCTTTTGAATATGATAAATAGTGTCCCTCAAAATAAAAGCCCCGCAACACAGCGAAATATAGAATATCTAAAACAATATCTTTCACAGATGGATGATACGCTTAGTCATATCAGTGCATCTGGTGCAGTAGCAAGTGCTGCATCTAATTCAAGACCTATTATTATTCAGACTCCTAAAAGACCACAAATGTCTAATACGAGCATTCAAACAAATAATGAAAATCGATCATCTGTACAAGCATCTATTTCAAAAAAGATTGTACCTGCAGAAAAACAGAATGTCAATAATAATGCAAGAATACAGGCACTTGCATTAAAACTTCATACCGAGCAATCAGAGGCACGGGAATTAAAAGAACTCCAACAGAAACTATCTGATGCTGCTATTGTTAAATGGATACGAGATAAATTGTCTCCGAATAATTTAAATAATAAATTAATAAAACAAATCTCAAAAAACGGTGAAATTATATTATATATTACATTTCTTCGTTATGATTCTATAAATGAACTTCCTACTCAGACTCCTAAGTATGGCGGTTCTTTTAATATATCACTAATCATCACAAATCGCAATGTGTATTCAGTTCGTATACACCTAGAATCATATAAAACTGAATCACAGAGTGGTCATGACCTACTTTCAGGGTTACATTATATGCCTGTTTATACATTTGATCAACCGCTCAATCTGAAACAAACAAAAATGTTATCCATTCTGACATCTACTACAGACTACCGTGAAGCAGAAAAGGTTGAACTAATACCAAAGAGTCACATGCCGTCTATTCTTGACGACCTGCAGCAATTTGGTATTGGAACGCGGCAAGTACCATTTACAAGGTTTCCATATCTTGAAGCTAAAAAGAAGTTGGAATCCATTATTCGCCTCATCCCTGGATCATATAAAAATGGAGATTGGAAACCTATGGATGGATTCTTTGGACTTTATTTCAATCCATCTACAATGGAAATTAGTGAATTTCCAGGTACTGAACTAATATGAATTTATTTTTATGAATAAGTATAATCCATGCACTAATATAAACTACATCGTAATTTTAGAAAATTGAATATATGGCATGATGTGCAATAACGCATCATGCCAAAGTGTACTTGTGGGAAACAAGCGTCATTCAATTTTCCAAATGAGAAAAAAGGGCTATTCTGTTCAACGCATAAAGATGCAGATATGGTGAATGTATTAAAGAAAATGTGTGAGATCGTTGGATGTCATACAGTTCCAATTTATAATATTCTTGGAGAAACCAAGGGTCGTTTCTGCATAGAACACAAACAACCAGATATGATAGATGTAATAAATAAACGCTGTGAAGCAGATGGGTGTTTCAGACAACCATCTTATAATATTAGGGGTGAAACCAAGGGTCGTTTCTGCATAGAACACAAACAACCAGAGATGATAGATGTAATAAATAAACGCTGTGAAGCAGATGGGTGTTTCAAACAACCATCTTATAATATTAGGGGTGAAACCAAGGGTCGTTTCTGCATAGAACACAAACAACCAGAGATGATATATGTAATAAATAAACGCTGTGAAGCAGATGGGTGTTTCAAACAACCATCTTATAATATTAGGGGTGAAACCAAGGGTCGTTTCTGCATAGAACACAAACAACCAGAGATGATAGATGTAATAAATAAACGATGTGAAGCAAATGGATGTGAGAAAAGACCTTCATATAATATTAGAGGTGAGACTAATAGTCGTTTCTGTGAGGAACATAAAGAACCAAATATGATCAATGTAAAATCAAAAAAATGTGAAGAAAATGGATGTGATATAATACCAACATATAATGTTCTAGGAGAAACAAAAGGGCGCTTTTGTGTTGAACACAAAGAACCCCATATGGTAGATGTAAAATCAAAAAAATGCGAACATGATAAATGTATAAAACAGCCCCAATTTAATGTTTGTGGAGAGAAAAAAGGACGTTTCTGTTATAATCATAAACAACCTGATATGGTTAATGTTAAATCCATACGATGTAAATATGATAGATGTAATACGCGTGCATGGTACGGAATGCTAGGAAAGGGAATAACACATTGTGCATCTCATACACAAAAAGGAATGATTCGCTATCCTAATCGCACATGCTCATCGTGCAAACAACTTGGAACACATGAAGCCAATGGTGCACGCTTTTGTGAAGAGCATAAACCTGTTGATGCAGAGAATCTAGGTATTGCAACATGTAGCATGTGTGGGCTTGATGATATTCTGACCAATGGAAAATGTGGAACATGTGATCCACACGTGATTCAGGTACGTCGTCATGCAAAAGAAAATCGTGTAAAAGACTTTCTGATCGCATCTGGAATTACTCTTGTTCATGACAAAATGCTGGAAGGGACTATGTGTGGCCGAGAACGGCCCGATTTCCAAATTGACTGCGGAACACACTTCGTATATGTGGAAGTAGACGAACATCAACACGATACCTATGCATGCGAGTGCGAGCAGACACGTATGGTGAATTTGGTTGAAGTTCGAGGCATGCCTGTCCGCTGGATTCGCTATAATCCTGATACCTATGAATCTCAGAAGGGTCAACGACAAGTAAAAATAGAACAACGCGAGAAGAAACTACTCGAGTACGTCAAATGGGCCATGCAGCATTCGCCACAGAAAGATGGAGACATTTCCAGTGTTCTCTATTTATTCTATGACGAATATGATACAACAAAACAACCATGGATGAAATTAATATGAAAAATAGATCACTTATTTTCAATTCTAGTATTTGCCAAACGGAACACTGTATACGTACTATATATCTATTGATCAAGAGTCGCAAGAATAAAGGTTATGCTCATTTCTTTTCCTTTTCCAACATGAGGTTGGATATTGTACACAAGAGAGCCACTTCGAAGGATGGTCATTTTTGATGTTATGGGCAACGTGAATTTCTTTCCTTCATAGAGGATTCCTGGATTTTCCGTGTAGATCTCAAGATCACCTTTCACTTGATCTTTCTGTACCACAAACGTACAAGAATGATAATTTGCATCATCTATATCGTTGTCGCTAATGTTATCCGCATATCTAGTTTGAACTGGAACGGTCGTGTCAACATCATAATAATCATACACGATATAACCATATCTGCGCGGATCAAGCTGAAATCCATGCTCCGTCAAATAGTAATATGCTTGACGAAGGATGGGAGCTATTTCAGGATGTGCAGCGATATACACATCATTCAATATCACCACTCGATTCAACCCTTCATTCAGATTGATCGTTGAACCACATAGATAATTCCATAATGAATGATTGGCCTTCGAAATGAAGGATGGAATCATACCATTCAGTACACCTGAAATCTCCCTATTCAAGGAGTCAGGTGTAGACGCGATCAGAAGCTTGTGGGGAATAACGGAAGTGAACATTGTTAGGATGATTTTTGTCTATTCCACATCGGATTTCAATTTTTTTATATGTTTTGAATTGCTAAAAATTGAAGTTATAGCATACATTGTGTATATTGACCACAATGTCTTCCATTCAGAATTATAATCCTATGTACGAGTTGAGCGAAGGAACTCATCTTGCTATATACGACAACCGATTCGTTATTGTTATTAATATAAAAAGTATTATTATTCTATTGTCTATATTTGTTATATTTGTATATTATATTCGTTCTATAAGAGTAAAAAATGTACATAATGAATCTATACAAATTTGTAAAAAAGAAAACGAAGAGAAGGAAGAAAAAGAAAAGGAAGAAAAAGAAAAAGAAGAGAAAGAAGAAAATATGCAGTACCTTAATAAACTAAAACATGATATTTCAATTTTGGAAAAAGAATATTCTACTTCTCTTCATACGATACAACAACTTCATCTTGAAATAGAACATGAGAATACTAAATGGACACTAAATAATAAAATATTATTGGGAAAATTACATCAAGCGGACAATGCGATCCGTTTACTAACATCTGAAAAAACACAACTGGAACAAACCGTTCGTGAAATTGTTGAACAAACCGCTAAGGAATCCGAAAAGCTCCGTTCTGATTTAGGACATCGATCATTAACACGATTTGATTGGCGTTCAGAAATGGGTAATTTACGTGAATCATTGGTGAAGCATCATGTATGCCCTTCCGAACATTTGAAGTCTGGTTTTCGAATGCCCTTGCCAACCTACGTGGATGATGTGATTCAGACCATTGTAGACAGCACACAAGAAATCGAGAAAACGGAACCTATTATGAACCTATTCTACTGTTCTTTCGACGATTTCGAGTTTGGAGAGCCAGTTCCCAATACAATGGTCTATCCTGGGATTGAGACCTATGCAAAGGTTTATCTTATGACCTCAAAGCGGGTATACGAATTACAAGGTTATCTTAAGGGAAAGCCATGGCTCGACATACAACCAAATAGCAGGGATGCACACGGCATCTATTTGCGTTCGTCAATCAAGCAATATGAGGTTAAACATCTAGAGTATGGAACATTTTACCGATTCCATCCTATCGCTGAAGTACATTCTGATGTGAATTGGCATTCTGTATCGATGATAATTAACGGGACAAAAGGAAATATTGGAAAAGCAGTAAATCGAACCTATGTATTTAGAAATTACGAAAATGGACAAGACGAACAGCGACAATTACATTTCGGTGTTAATCTGTCATCTTATCATATTCTTGATCAAACCGCTGAGCGATACATTTCAAACATCATCCATGCTGTCACAATGTCTACATAAAAATATAAATAATTTATTTTTGTTATGATTTATCCCTTCACTTCTGGGATTCGCCGAATGTGCCGAGGTACACGGACTCGCATCAAGTCTACCCCCTTCAGATTCTTCCCCCATCTCCTTGCATGATTCTTATGTCTAACTGGCGTTAGCTCCATTTGTTTTATTCTTATAACACCGGTTGCGTTGTAGTGATTCGCCTTTGGAGCAGTCGTGAATGTTATAGGGACCGTGTGAATCGCCTTTTGTTCAGCCATTGCTTTACTTGATGTTTTGATTGGACTTGCCGCTTTGGGTTGTGCCGAGGTATCTTCGGATGTTGCAGTATTCGATGTACTTACCATCGTACTTTTGTTAGTATGTGTGGGTTGATTCCGAATGCTGAAATACATTGCAGCACCCAGAATGGTCGCGATCAGCAACACAATCAAAATCTCCGTCCACGTCGATGATTCTCTCGAATGTGCCATGGTCTACCAAAAATAATTTGGTATAGAGTTTTATCAATTTTATATCATCTTCACAAGATCATCCGTACCATAAATGAATAACCAGCATCCCGTCAGATCACACTTCTCACGTATGGCCTTGGTCAGCTTCACAGGTACATTCTGCGAAATGTGCACATTCGTCTTTTCTAGCAGTGCTTCTAGTTTCTCTTTGGTTTCCTCTGTCAAATGATGTTTATCATACACCTCATTTAACAGATCCATAAACCGATCACGGTTCACATTCGGGCGGTTCGGCTTAGCAGTCGTGGAAAAGTGCGTCTTGAATCGGTTCTGCCATCGTGCCGCCAACGTCTCAATCCATTGTCGCTTGTCTTTTGCAACATCGCGCACATACAGATCAGGAATCGGATTGCTTTTATTGAGCGCTTTGAAGAGGCCGATTAACTCTTCCTCTGTCGCATTGACACGTATATTTAGAAGAATATACGAATCGATCAGCCACGACATGTCTCCACTGAACTCCGATGAAAGGAAATCCAAATGTCTCGTTTTTTCTTGAATGATTGTCAACGCCGTGTATCGATGAATCCCATCAATGACATCAAACGATTTCTTCTTGTTATTAAAGCTGATATAGATCATTGTGTCCACCGGTTTCTTGGATTTCACCATGTATTGTGCAATGTCTTCACATCGCGGTACATCCGCTGGACGATTGTACTGCCAATTCATGATCGGTGCACTCAACAGTTCACGAATCGGAACCTTGACGATCAGATGCTCCAAAGAGTATGAGTGAAGTACACTCGAGGATGGAAAGGCAAGCTTGATGAGTGGCGTAATAATATGAGATGGAATGTACTCTTGTGCTGAATACGGCTCGAGTAGAGTATCCATCGTATCCGTCTTTTCGTGTTGGAAATCGATAAAGGGATCGACGGATCCCACTTGCGGTTTTCTCTTTTGCACAGACATAGTTGGTCAACCTCTTCGAGGTTATGTTATGATTTCAATTTTTATAAATTCAAAAAATAAATATGTTATTATTTTTAAGGTGCATAGCATGAGGTATATTGCACCATGGATTTGATTGCTATCCATTTGGGTCCACGGTTTCAAATTTTTTATGTATAAATACACTGTGTATGATTTGTATATCGATTGACAATACCAATCATGCATGCATCGCAAATTTGACGGCACATCTGTTTACATGGAGATACCGGTTCGGCCTCCACGATAAAATAAAACAGTATCGCAAAGAGGATGATATGGAAAATCTTCTCTAAAACGGGACGAAGTGTACGGCTATTTGACTTCATGATATCTGTTGTTGAAATGATGGATGATATCAATTTTCAAGCACCTCACAACTTTTCGAATGCTCCATTTTATTCTCTTCTTACTACAAACCGTTCTAGAAATGGATCATCGTGAAATCCGACGACATATGACGTTTTTCCTCACGGATCCGAGCACTCGCTCCATTGATAATGCTAAGACTTATTTGATCCCCCTCCGTCGTATCGCCATGAACGGATTTACCTTAACCGAGAGTCGCTGCCTTTGGTTTTCTCTTATTCTCTATAAATTTCGCAACGATTCAGGAATTCCCGACGAACTATGGACCGCCGCCCGCAATTTCGTCCTTGAATCCCTCCGTCAAGATTCAACCCTCGAAGCTAGTGCACGTACCTACCTCTCTCTCTTTGAAACATGGAAGAAAGAAGACCATCAATCCTTCGTCAACGAAGTCGTTGGATACTACTTAGAAGTCCTCCATTTGAAACAGACCATCGAAGAAACCCGTGAAGAATCCACCATTGCCGAGTGGAAAGACAACTACCAAGCACTCATCCTCAAAATTCGCGATG
>Ga0214921_10003464_pt1 | contig 24073 bp, 27 predicted proteins | sample LL1505_MetaG_FD_177992 | JGI IMG/M metagenome (GOLD analysis project Ga0214921, IMG submission 177992) | Freshwater microbial communities from Lake Lanier, Atlanta, Georgia, United States - LL-1505 | ecosystem: Environmental > Aquatic > Freshwater > Lake | place: USA: Georgia | collected...
AGACTCTTCAGGTGAGATTGAATGTAAAAGAGTGTTAGAAAAAATATTTAATTTACCATTTAATAAGTCTAGACCAGACTTTTTGAGAAATCCTGTAACCGGTAATAATTTTAATTTGGAAATAGATTGTTATAATCCTAATCTTAAATTAGGAGTTGAATATAATGGTGTTCAACATTATAAATATGTTCCTTATTTTCATCGTAATAATGAGGCATTTTTAAATCAAAAATATCGTGATCTAATTAAATCTCAATTTTGTAAAAATGAGGGTGTTATATTAATTGAAGTTCCATATACAGTTAAAGTCAAAGATATTGAATCTTATTTAATTAGTGAATTGCGTAAAAATGGTTTTAAATGTTGATTTTTAAATTATATAATTTATTTTAAATTATATAATAAATGTCATATGCTGAAATTTCAAATTCCGCAATAAATATTTTAAAACAACTAGAGTTACCAAAAAACCCTGCGATTGTATTTGATATTGATGATACTCTTGTATTTGATAGTTATTATTCAAACGGAATGCGCAGTGGTTGTATCCCTGAAATTATAAAATTATATAATACAGCAAAATCTTTAAAAATATCACCTATAATTATTACAAATAGAGGAGGAGTTGATAAAGTTGTAGAAATAACACTAGAACTATTAAAATCTTGTAATATTACCGATTTTGTATCTATATACTTTAAACCTATGTCTAATATTCAAATGAATAATCCATATACATATAAAAGATTAGCAAGACAACATGCTACAGAACAAGATAATTATAATATTGTTATGAGTGTTGGAGATCAACCTTGGGATGTTGGAGATTATGGAGGTATTCCTATAAAATTACCAAGTTTAGTCTAAACATTCTTCAACGGAACATGATTCTTCTTTTTTCTTGCTTTTGCCCATCTTGGTATAGATGTTTTTACAAGTGTTTGTGGAATAGCTTTCTTAGATTTTTGCGAGTCTCTTTTTTCATGTTCAGATGATTCTTCGGAGTCGTCATCCGAGTCGTCTGAGCCATCATCTGAGTCGTCATCAGAGTCGTCCGAGCCATCATCTGAGTCATCATCTGAGTCATCATCTGAGTCGTCGTCTGAGTCATCGTCCGAGTCATCACCATCTTGTTTAAGATCTTCAGGATCAATATCTTCATCTGATATATAATCTTCAATTAAACCTAAACCTAATACATTGTAGCATTTTTCTATCTTTTTTGTATTTTTATCAGTGCTCTTAAATTTAAAATCAATCTTTTTAAGAGTTCCGTCAAATTTTCTATGAAAAGAGAAAGCATTCATATCTATTTTTGTCATTTCTTTGGCTGTTTGTGCTGATACTAGATATTCTAGTTCTAAATCAAATGTGCTAATTCCATTTAATATTTTGAATTTTACCTGGTTTAATTGATCTTGTAAATGTTTCAAGTTTTCTTCATTACCATCATACTTTATAAAATAATACCAGCTTTCCATCTCCTCTTCATTAGTCTCTAATAGGGTAGCATATTTACTGGTTGTATTTGGGGTGGTAACTGGGGTAGTAGTTTGTGTGTCTGTTTGCATTTTAGTTAAAAATCATATTTTTTTAGATTAGATTTAAAAAAATAATAGAAAAAATTGTGTTTATAGTTTAAGGAAACGCCGAATATACAACTGATCTGTCGCGGGCACCAACACTTCCAGTCTTTTGCGAACCCATATTGATAGGTTGTCCAAGAGTTGTATTGCCACCATACGATTGAGCAGGGAAACCCATATTCGCTTGAGTTTGGAGAGCAGCAAGGCTTGCTTGAGTCTCGTTGAGAGCACCACCCATAACGGCCAATGCACCCTGTTGAAGATCTCTTTGAGGCATTACAGATACATTAAACCATCCTGTATTGCAATCTGGGATAATTGGAAGATCTCCTCTAATATGATCACCTTGGGCTTGAAGTCTGCTCTTGGTTAAACCATATATCAAATTGTTTGATACAAATACTTCTTGTGGTTGGCCTTCTGGATCTAGTGTTGTCATATCTCCAACAGGGAGACTTGATACTACAGGATTTGATCCTAATTGTTCTACTTGGGCTTGCCAATTTCCAGCTGTATATCCTGAAGGAGGTAAATTTGCGGCGTTTGCAGGAACCTTTCCTGTTCCAGATCCAACTCCAGCTTTGCATCCTCCTGGAACAAAGTTTTCTTTTGCCATATTGCTAAATGTCAAAGGGTTCTTAGGAACACCTTGGTATTTCTCAGAAGGCATGTTATATGAAATTTGGGCACCATATCCAAGACTTGAAAAACGTGGGGATAACATTGGAGAAAATGTTCCTGGAATAACGTAATTTTGACCCTTGCTCATTCCACGGGAACCTAAAGGAACTCCTACATTTGGAACACCGGCAAATGAAACGTTTGCTGCCCGAGCTGACTCTATACCTAGTCTTGTTGGACTAGAAACAGATGTAGAGACTCCATTAACAGTAACAGATGGACTAGAAATCGCCTTTAATTGAACTCCAGATAAAAATCCTTCAGTAATTGTGTTGCCATTTGCGTTGCAAAAAGCAAAAATTGCAAGTAATATACCAACAACTGTTATAAATAATTTGTTGTTTAACATTTTTATATATAGACTAGAGAAAATATTATTTTTTTTTTTAATTATTTTTTAACTATATTTTTATGCATTAAAACATTCACGACACACTGGTATATATGTCATTTTACCACCAATAACTACAACAGTCTCCATATCACTACCTATTCTTTTAGTAAATTGAGCTACTCTCACGACTTTTTCTGGTTTTTGAGAACATGTTTGACAAAATGGATATAATTTAATAACATTATCACACACAGGTATAAGCCCCAATATCTCTCCAAATGGTTCTCTCTTAAAATCACCATTAAGACCTGCTACTATAATCTTTTTTCCATAATTTTCAGCCATCGTTAATACAAATCTCTTTAAGCCTACAAATAACTGTGCTTCATCTATACCTATGATATCATATGAATGGCAGTTTCTCATAATATCATTAAGATTTGTAGTTTTTACACTATCTATTCTAGATTTATTAACTGTTAATGCTGGATTATGTGTAGAAAAAGCAGCATCTCCATCACGATCATCTAGAGCAGAATTTACATACAATACTTTCATACCAATTTCAGAATAAATATTCAATAATCTAATTAGTTCTGTCGTCTTTCCAGAATACATAGGACCAATAATAACATCAATACTTGAATTCATATTTAATTTTATTTTTAATTTACTATTTTTAAGAATTCATTTTATTTTTTAAAATAAATTCATATTGTTTTAAATTACTGGATAACTTGGTTGCATTGCTATTCCACATTGTCCTTCTTGCGCTGATACTCCACGCTGTAATAATATATAACCATCATCACCCCATTCGGTTCCCCAAGAATTTTTTACCTTCCAATATGATACATTATTACTATCCACTCCCCATCCAACAACTAATACACCATGATCTAAATTTGTCCCACAATCTGTTGTTAAAACTCCTGAAGAATAAAATTGCCATTGATCTGCTTCTACAGCTACAGATACAGGAGTTAAATGAACAGCATTTTGTAATGCTACTTCATTATTACCGGGAACATCTACATACGAAGAAACCTTTGTTACTGATTTACAACTGTTTTTACATGTTCCATCAGCAGCGGTATAAGGATAATCATTCTCTAAACATATTCCATTTTGTTCAATATACTTAAAACCTTGATCCATTAAACCTCCAGAACATCCTTGATTACCTTGGGACTTTGAACAATCTACAAGTTGTTGTTCCGATAAAGATAATAATTTACCATGTTTAATAAATAATGCTCCCTCTGTAGATCCTGTTGTAGAAAAAGCCCAGCAACTTCCACACTGTTGTTGATTCTTTACTGGTGTTACTGCTCCTAAAACACTCCAATCAAAATTGTCAGGAAGACTCTCTAATGAATATGTAAAATTTGTTCTTGGAATAGCTAAACTTCTATCATGCTTTTTATATGTTTTATATACATTATTAAATTCATCCCTAGATACATCTGTAAAACTATTTACTTCCATTTTCCATGTATGTTCTGGATTGCTATTGTGTTTATTAATCATTTCTACATTATTACTAAATACATCGAATCTATACTCATTTTCAATAGGATCATAAACCTTATTATATTTTGTAATAAATCTAGAAAAGTCTTCGCGTGGTTCAGCAAAGACTGACGTTGCTATCATAAATAAGCCGAGAAGATATTTCATTATCTTCATTTTTTCTTTTATTTATATCAATAATTTTTTAAATTATTTTTATTTTAAAATATATAAGATTTATCTGGTTAATAAAAAAATGAATTTTTATTTTTAAAATTATTAAAAAAAACAAAAATATGGGTAGAATTGTATTCGTTATGTCTAATAATAAGACCGGTGAAAATAAGAAATACTATCACAAGCTAATTCGTCATTATGAAGATGGTATGTGTGTATTTCAATTAAAAGAGAATCTAACAAAGTTGTTGTCATTTGGACCCTATATTCTAACTAATTCACGATCAATGATCTTGAATAATTTTTCTAATCTATATGGAAATAGAGTATTATGTGTTCTAGATTACGATACTTTTTTTGAGTCACTTAAAGGTAATTTGGTGTATATTGGGTGTAATGAAAATGTTGATTACGATTCCGATGATCTTGAAAGCGAATGCTGTGCTGATATGCCTGAATTAGAACCAAATACTCAAGAAACTCGTGAAGAAGTTGATTAAGATTAAAATTATAAATATTAAATTTATAATTTCTAAATTATTTTTTCTAAAATAATGCCGCTATTTCCACATTCATAAAACACTTCTTTTACAATTATATTTTTAATACCATTACATAATTCAAATAATTCATCTTTTACAAAAAGATGATAATATCTATAATATGTAATATCTTTCATTTTCCAGGGTATTAATTCGTCTTGTTTTTCAAATTTTCTTTTTGCGTCTTCTCTCTGCTCAAAAGACCATACAAGTATGTAGATTAATCCACCAACATTAGCAATACGTATCAACTCTAATATACTCTCTAACCTCTTTTTTGATGTGCTTAAATGATGAATAACTGCTATACTTATAACATAATCAAATACATTATCCCGATATGGTATCTTTAAAGTATCTGCTAAAAAAACTTCAAGATTTTTATTAGAACATATAGTTGTAAATGACTCTGTAAAATCTATTCCAATAAATTGACACTTGTTATTTAACATCATATTTTTACCATTCCCACACCCGACATCTGCTACTAATGAATTATCTGGGATATTTTTTATGAACTCTGTTATATGATTCCATAACACTGCTCTTGTTTTATCAAATGGTTTTGCTATCTTATTATACACATCTTTTACATATATTTTTTCTATACTGCTATTCATATTTTAAAAATAAACTACTCTTAATTTTTATCATTTTATTTTAAAAGTATATTTAAAGTTATATACTTTTAAAATAAAATGAGTAATATACCAAAAAAAATTTTTCAAACTTGGGAAGTACCTACAGACAAAATGAGTCAAGAGATGAGGAACTTGATAAATACTTGGAAAGAAAAAAATCCAAACTATAACTACATTTTATATGACGCAAAAGATAGAGAAAATTTTATAAAAAATAATTTTACCAAACAAATATATGATGCTTATTGTAGAATTTTACCTGGAGCTTATAAAGCTGACTTGTGGAGATATTGTGTTCTTTATATTTACGGTGGTGTATATATAGATATAGATACAATATGTATTGGTAATCTAGATGATTTTTTACAGGAAGGAATAGAATTTGTATGTATCATTGATTTTAATAGAAGTTTAACTGACGGGCAACATAATTTAGCAAATGGATTCATAGCTTCAGTTCCACAATCTAAAATTTTAAAATATTGTATAGATATTATAATTTATCAAATAGATAATAATATTATTCCACATTCAAAATTAAATTTTAGCGGTCCTGGTGTTTTGGGGAGAGCTATGAATACATATCTAAATTTACCTGAATATAACTCATTTGTAGGTAAAGAAGGTAAATGCGATAATGTTTATTTTTTAAAGTTTGAAGAAATGACAGAATATGTTAAAGATATTTCAACTAATAATATACTATTTCAGAATAAAAACGGTAACAGAGACATACAAATAATTTATAATAATGAGATAAACAGACAAGAAAATTATATATGTTGGGTTACATCTTCTAAAATATTAAAACCTAATAAAATAGCTATTTTTAATGGATTCCAATTTCACTATGAGATGTTTGGTTATGTTATAGATTATTGTGTTTCTAAAAATATTGAACTAGATATTTATACTGAAACAGATAATAATATGGACTGGTTAAAATTTTATTTATTAACATTTCCAAGCAAATGTTTTACTCTAAAAAAATTATTAGCATATCAACCTAATAATCAATATAGTAAAATACTATTATTAACAGACGATGATTTTATGTTTAAAAATTCCTGGATAAATAATAAAGTAATATGCGTAGATCATGCTAATATAAATAGAAGACCTCAAATAAATACACATATTGGTGTTAGATATTTTAAAGATAGACCACAATTAGATTATTGTTCTCAAGTGTATAAAATAATTGATGTTGAAACAAAGCGAAGAATTTCTAGTAAAAATATAGTAATTATTGGAAATAACGCCAGACATTTTACCAAAAAACATATAAATATGATTAAAAATTTTGAGGATTATAATTATATTTTTATAGATAGATATTTAGATACCTATTTAGATGTAAGTTTTAAGTTATATAAAAACTTTAAATTTTATAATAGCATATCAACAATAGATCTAATACAAATATTAAAAGAATCAGCTTATATATTTATTACTGATATTACTGATAAAATTGCGGATAAAATTTCTGCTTCTATTCCACTAGCATTAAATTGTCTATGTACTATTATAATGCCTCTTAGTATGAATAAATATTATAAATACACTTCTGCTATAACTTACGAAAATCAAATTAATATAATAGATCCAAACTACGACTCGGTTTTAAAAGATTTTCAAAATGAAATAACTAATAGAAATAAAATTTTTGATATGTATATTTAGATTTATTATTTTATTCATACTTTTAAAAGTATGAATACATTTATTTTTAAACTTTAAAAACCGGCTTTTTTACAGGTTTTCTTGTTGGCTTACCTTCATATGTTCTTAGCCACTTTCTTATAGAATTGTCAGCTACACCATATTTTTTTCCACACGCCACATATGTCATAACAGCCAAATCCTTCTTCAACCTTTCATAACTAGGTCTGTTGCTAAAATCAGGATTCTTTTCTATACAATCATTACATTTTTTCTCCTTTGTATCAACTAGATCAATATTACAATCTAAACATGTATCAGGTTTTCTTTCAACCGGTTTATCACATTCTAAACATGTATAACTATGACCGAGAGGTCCATGTCGTTTAAACATATTTATAGACTTATTTTTATTACATTTTCTACATTCACGAGTTTCTTCCTCTTCTTCTTTTTCTTCTTTTTCTTCTTTTTCTTCCTCTTTTTCTTCCTCTTTTTCTTCCTCTTCTTCCTCTTCTTCTTTTTCTTCCTCTTCTTCTTTTTCTTCCTCTTCTTCTTTTTCTTCCTCTTCTTCTTTTTCTTCCTCTTCTTCCTTAACAATTAAATTGTCAAAAACAACTTCTTTACAAGGTATATTAACTAAATTACATAATTGTCTTAAAAATTCTATTATATCTTCTAATTTTACATCTTTTATCCATTCTTTATTTGACGGTTTTAAATCTTTAACATACTTTGTCTTTAAACTTTTTTCCATCATATCATTATCCTCAACATACAACAAATAATGAACCGTATAATCAACAGGCGCGCAAGTATTATATTTGCTTAATCTTTCTTTGAAACATGCCATTGTTTCATCTTTCTTTTGTGTTGATTTTCCAAACTTAAAATAATTACATTTATAGACATTTGTAAATGCTTCATGTGATATGATATATATAACATTTCCACTTTCAAAATCTTGTCTATAACGTCTCCTCAATATATTATTATGATTCTTTTGTAACATCTTATGGTCGCTTACCAATGTATTATGGTTTGTTGTTATTGTCTTTATTATTTCATCTTTTAATAACAAGTCTTGTTGTAGTTTTAAAAGTTCTTCATTAGATTTTTCTTTTCCTTGCTCAACTTTACCTGTTAAAGCTATTTCACGAACCCATCTACTAACTTGTAAAGCAAATTGAGGTGATATCCATTGAGCTAATTGAACTGCTAGATCAGGATGAATCCACGAACCTGAATGATTTCCCCCTATTTTTACCTCAATTAAATCCAATGGGGGATTCTTCACCATCGAAATATTATCCAATGGGAGTTTATTAATATCACTTTCTAAAACCTTTATTAACTGTTTAGTTGAGTCTAATCGTTTCCAATCTTTAAATAATTTTTTTCCAGCTTTACATAGTTGTGTAGCATTAACAAAACCATCTGGTCTGACAGAAATGGTTAAATCACCTCCATCTTTAACGGAGAGTTTACAATTGAAAAATCCATTTTCAACTGATTTAAAGACATGGTCTCTAGTATTTGACAACACGTTAGTTTCAGGAACTGTTGTCATTATGATTCTATATTTTAATTATATATAATCAATCTTTAAATAATCTTTAAATAATAATTAAATAATAGACGTATATTTTTAAACTGTAATTAACATGTAAATAATATTATAAGTTTCAGGGATATTTATGTTTAATTTTGTTGTAAAACAAGATTCGGGGTATTGGTTCGAACTCCACCCCAAAAAAAGTTCGAACCAAATCGTCCTGTTGTCAAAAATTTTGGCATAAAAAAATCCCTGTGTTTTTTAGACACAGGGATGGTAGTTTAAATACCGTTGTATTTAAACGATAATGGTCCTGCCTGGGGTCGAACCAGGGTTAAAGGATTCAAAGTCCTTGGTGCTAACCGTTACACTACAAGACCCAATACTGTTTTAGTATTGGGTGTTTATCACCTTTGGTCGTACCAAGGTTTGAACTTGGGACCCTCAGCTCATAAGACTGATGCTCTACCAACTGAGCTATACGACCCCAAATATTTTTATTTGGGGTAGTTATTTTCCGATACCGGGTATTGATCCCGGATCACCTGGGTGAAAGCCAGATATCCTATCCTTTGGACTATATCGGATTAGACCCAATACCTTTTGGTATTGGGTGTATTAATCACCTTTGGTTGCGATGGGATTTGAACCCATGAAGCTTGCGCAGCAGATCTTAAGTCTGCCCCCGTTGACCGGACTAGGGAACACAACCCAATACCTTTTGGTATTGGGTGTTAAACACCCTTGGTCGTACCGAGATTTGAACTCGGGACCCTCAGCTCATAAGACTGATGCTCTAACCAACTGAGCTATACGACCCAATACCTTTTTGGTATTGGGTGCTTATTACACCTGCCTGACGGGGGGCTCGAACCCCCGGCTACCAGCTTAAAAGGCTGGCGCTCTGCCAACTGAGCTAGTCAGGCTGATACTCCCAGAGTATCAGCAATCAATGTTGCTCTATTTTATTGAAAGAATTTTTTAAAAATCGTTTTTATTTTTAAACCCATCAGATCCTATACATTTGTTGTATAGGATCTGTTACCCGGGGAGGGGATCGAACCCTCGATCTCCTGCTTAGAAGGCAGGCGCCTTATCCACTTGGCCACACGGGCGAATACTATTTTAGTATTCGCTCGCTATTCTCTCTATTCTATAAAAAGATTTTTAGAAAATCATTTTATTTTTTCTACCCTTCAAAATATATACACCTTATCTTTAAATCATTTTAATTTGTATCACAACTTCCGCACATTGTATATCATTTTTTTATTATGTTGAAAATAGCCACAATACAGGTTAAGAAATAGCTACTTTAATTTGGTTATCAATTATCTCCATCCATTTTATTTTTAATTCTATATTTTCTACAGTATCCTGAATACTTAAATATGTATTAATATTATCCCTTATATATTCATAAGATACATCACCTACTTCCCATACATCAATACCAGAAAGATATCTATTATATCTTACTGTAGCATTAACTATTAATCGCATCTCACCAAACTTTCTACTATTTGAATAATTTAACTCATCTCTCTCATCAATGATATTATGACTATTGAAACTCTCAACAAGACAATCCATATTAAAATTTTTTATTATTTTTAAAATAAAAAATCATTTTTTAAAAATTACAGCCATCAAATACACGTCTAGCTGTATTTAAATCTTTTGGTTCTATTTCATCAGTATCAGTTCGTTTCTTAGCCTCCTTTGACGCTAGTTTTAGTAAGTCTATAACATAACATTCAACTGCTTTTTGTAAAGTAATAACAGAATCACCTTTAAATTTAAGACGTTCGCTGTGATCGTCCAATTTTTCTAGTGCTTTGTTTTTAAATTCATCCTGACTTATTGATAAATCTTTTATCTTTGATTTACAAGGTAAATTATATTGAGAAATAGCGATTTCTACAAGATTTTTATCTACAAAATTATCTCTGGTATATTCAGCTAATATAACAGCGATTCTTGTAATATCTTCTATTTTTTTATATATTATTCCTCTTAATTCATCGTAAGTAAGATCATCATATACTTTTACACCAGCTTTTTTAACTATTTTTTCTAGTTCCATATTTATATAATAAAAAGATAATTTTTTCTTTAGATATTATAAAAATATAATGAGTATTTATAAAAAAGCTATAAATGTTGTATTATCACAAATTCAGCCTACTCTTAAAATAGGAAACGAAGGTCTAAAAGCAATAGAAGAATATCTAACAAAAACAGGAGAAGATATTATAAAAAAGCTAGTACTGTTAAAATCAATAAGCATACCAATTGACGATGAAAAGAAGGATACAATAGAAGCAAGAGACGTTCAGTTTGCTGTTAGATTATTAATACCAAAAGACTTAGGACGACATGCAATAAGTGAAGGAACAAAAGGAGCTCTTAAATTTAGCTTAGGAGATCATGTAAATATATACTATGATATAAATAATTTTAATCCTAAATTTAAAAAGATATCAGGAGACGCAGCCGCATATTTTTCATGTGTATTAGAATATTTATCTGCTGAAATACTTGAGTTATCTGGAAATGCAGCAAGAGATAATAAACGTGTCACTATAAATAAAGATTTTGTAGATCGTGCTATAAAAAATGATACTGAACTAGAAAAACTTGGATGTCTTATTGGATATAATAAAAAATCAAGTGAAAAAATGGTTAAAAAATCAAGCAAATCTTTAAAAGATACAAGAAAGGCTTCACGAAAAAATTCGTCTAGAAAATCAAGAAAGGCGTCTAGAAGATCTAGAAAAGCTTCTAGAAAGGCATCTAGAAAGGCATCTAGAAAGTCAAGAAAAGCTTCTAGAAAGTCAAGAAAAGCTTCTAGAAAGTCAAGAAGAAAGGCTTCTAGAAAGTCAAGAAAAGCTTCTAGAAAGTCAAGAAGAAAGGCTTCTAGAAAGTCAAGAAGAAAGGCTTCTAGAAAGTCAAGAAGAAAGGCTTCTAGAAAGTCAAGAAGAAAGGCTTCTAGAAAGTCAAGAAAAACTTCTAGAAAGTCAAGAAGAAAGGCATCTAGACAGTCAAGAAAAGCTTCTAGAAAGGCATCTAGACAGTCTAGAAAAGCTTCTAGAAAGGCGTCTAGAAAGGCTTCTAGAAAGGCGTCTAGAAGATCTAGAAAGACAAAGAAATAAGAAAATTTTCATTTATATATTTAAAAAATAAATATAACTATATAAATAATGTGTGATTTATTACATCCAATAACATTTTCAATACCGAGAGTAAAAGTTTTAAATAATATACCTGAAAAAAAGAAGATTTTATCTAGTATTATCCCTGGTAGAATGGAAACATATATATGGAATGAGTTTGATTATTATAATGAATATAGGAGCTCTTTATTTGCTGTTACAACATTGAAAGGAGGATGGGATTGTATGCGTCATTATGAAATAATAGCTAATGGATGTTTGCCATATTTTCCAAATATAGAAAAATGCCCTAAAAATACAATGTTTTTATTACCAAAAGATTTGATATTGGAATCAAATATGTTATTTGAGAAATATGTTGGTTCAAAAGCTTTTTTTGCTGGATATGATAATAGTGATTTATCAATTATTCCACTAGATCTTGTATATGATTTAATTAATAGATTTTTTAATTATATGAATGAGTATTTATTAACAGAAAAAGTAGCAGAGTATGTTTTAAAAAAATCCTTAGTAAGTCCTAGAAATATTTTGTTTTTATCTTCAACAACAGATTGGAGAAGTGATTATTTAAAAGATTTGACTCTACATGGGTTAAAAATGTTGTTGGGTTCTAAGTGTCATGAATATCCCAGACTAGAATATTTATATACCGATTCTATGCGACCAGAAGAAACATTATGGGGTAGAGGTGTAACATTTGGTAAATTATTGGATCCATCTTTACACGATAGTGATTTAACAAATACAATAGAGCAAGATATAAGTGATAAAAAATATGATATTGTAATATTTGGAAGTTATCATAGAGGTATGCCTTATTATGATTTAGTAAAAAAACATTATTCACCAGAGAAGATTATATTATTATGTGGAGAAGATCTTCATAATTGTAATTGTCATAATTATACTGGATTAGGCAATCATGTTTTTGTTAGAGAGTTGAATTAAATTTTTATATAGATCTTTAGAAGCTATATAAAAATATTATAATTTTTTAATGATGTCTTTAATGTTTTGATATGAATTGATAAAATTAATAGTTGTAGGAGTCGGTTCAAGTTTAGATAACACTTGAATATTATAATTTGCTAATTCATAAGATGTATTTATTAGTGAAAAATAATCTGCTCTAATTTTCATAATATTAACTATATTAATATCTAGAATAGGTTTATAAGTTTGTATATAGTATTTTTTATCTGTAATTTTATATTTTCCTGTATTGAGTAAAGTATTTTCTATAATATTTTTATAGTTTAATATTGGCAAAAGATCAAGTTTGGATAATTTTTCTAATGTTTTTGTGAGTGTATTAATATCAAGAAATATATTTTCATCATAATCTATATCACTAATACTAGTCAAAGATTCAAATTTAGGTGGCGTTTCAGGATTATATGAATTAAATATGCTATCAAGTAGATTTGAGCATTTTGTATATTTTTTTGTATATTTTTGTTTTTCGGCTCTGGTATATTATTTTCAGCAAAGTATAGATTCATATATTCTAATACAGAAGACGCATTATTATCAAAAGTTTGAATTGCGTAATATGTATTAAATGATTTATGGTAATCTTCGGGTTCTGTCTCTAATTGTGTGTGAAATGATTGACTATTACATTTAATAATTCTTTTAAAAACATTTGTAAATGATTTAATTCTTTCTTTTTCATTTGAAGCGAGAATATAGTCAAAAACTTGAATAGGGTTACCAACATCCATATTATATGATATGTTAGAAACTATTTCAAAGTTAATAGGGGAAGATAAGTGTATATTATTTATGATATAAGAAATAAAGTCAAGAGGTGTTTTTTGTTCTAGATCATATTTATTAGAAGATATTAAATGAACAAATGTTCTGTGAGTGTGTAAAAAGTTTGTAACATCAGGTATTTGTAAAAATCTTTTTCTTCTATATTCTGTATTTGTAAAGAAGTTTGAAAGTTGTATAATGACATTTTCGTTTTCTCTGGATAATCTTGATTTTATTTTACCATTATATGTATTTAGAATTTTATATAGAGAGGAGATAATAATGGTTAGAATATCTTGTATAGTGCTCATTTTAAACATATTTATAAAACCGTGATGTTGTTGCTTGTATATAGTATGTGATTTACCATAGTCTATTATAATTGGTATAATGTTTGTTTTAATTCGTATAACTTTATTATAAGATATGACATAGTCAAAAGTAGCAAAATGAGGTATTTTTTGTATAATAATATTCCAAACGTGAAGATCCCAATGGACAAAACCGCATTCATTTTGAGCCACTTGAATAGCTAGAGCTAATTGAAAGAGAATGAAAATATAGTCTTTAATATTAAAGTCTGGACTATCTATATAATCTGTGAATGAAATTCCTTCAATTTTTTCAGAGATTAATATGTTATTTTTTATTCCAAAAGTATATACAAAATTAGGTATATTTTTTATTATATTATTAATAGATGTTAAACCCAAAAACGCCTCGTGAATTGTTTCGTCTATAATTTTTGTATTTTTAACAGCCATAGGAAAACCTGCTAGAGATTTCTCGGTGACAGTGCTATTTTTTGATGTATGAATAACTGGTCCTATAGTAAAGAAATTTTCCCAATCTTCAAAGGATAAAACTAGTCTTACAATATATTCAAGACCTTTTAATAGGCCAAAAGATCTGGGTTGTCTTGGATATAAATGTATATCTGTTTTTGTTATATGTTTTTCGTGTGGAATAGGGGGTAAATTGCTAATAATATTTATTAAATCAGTATTTTCTTTTGATATTTGATATTGAAGAGGACTTTGATAGTTATATAGATAAATACCCATTTGTGATTTTAAGTCACATAGTGTTTTTTGAAGATAATCTAATATAGCATTTTTTGAAAGATATTTTACATAGAATAATCTGGCATTAGTTGCTATAGTTTCACATTCACTATCGTGTGTTTGACACCATTTTACTTGATCTATTAGGTTAGATAGATCTGATTTTACAGGAACATAATGAACATATGGAATGAGAAATCTAGAGAACCACATTTTCCAAGGAGAATCAACTAATAAGATTGTGGATCCCATATTAAGTTCAAGAGATATACGAAAAGCCGAAACGTGACCATCAATATTAATAATATATTTATATGTTGATTGTTGTTCTGGAGATAAGAAATTAACTAGATTAAAAGGCATTTTATTTTTTTCAATGGTTTGTAAATAATTACTAGTCATATATTTTCTAGGTCTTAAGTTCCAGCTACTAATTCCGGCATCAATATATTGTTTATTTTGTTGAATACTTCCTAAATAAGCTACTTTTAGTCTAGGATTTGTATCAATGGTTACACCACATCCAGTAGAACCTCCTCTAAATACGGCTATATTTTTCTTGGTGTTCCAAGGTGTGTTAAAGTCGTAAATATATTCTCTGGTTCCAGAAGATTTACAGTTATCTGCGAAAAATATTCCATCTATATTTCTAACTCTTGCCCAATCTTCTGTTGTTGGGATTGGTATATCAGCGTATTTGTTACTAGTTACGTGAGACAGAATTGGTATGTATTTATCATAATTATGAGATAATAAAGGTAGTGTTTCAGTTCCAAAGATATTATGGTATGGTTCTGTTTTATCCCGTTTTAATAGTGGAAAGTCTCGTCTGTTAAGAAATAATTCAATATCAGGAATCTTTCTACTGGCACAAAGTTCATTTAACATATCATATACTTCACATATACCAGAGTCTCCTTCACCGGTTGGGTATTCTGATCTAACTATACAGTTATTAGCATACCAAGTATCAACAAATCCATTGACCTTTTTTTCGTTAAAAAATTTTCCATATCCTTCAAGGTTAGAAACATATCTCATAAACTCAATAATTGATCTAAATCTGGTAGGATCAACTTTAATTTTATCACTCCATTCATTAACATATTTATGTTTGCTGAAAGGTAAGAATACAACTACTTTATTATCTCTAATTTTAACAAAAACCGCTTTTTTAAATTTATGAAATAGGTAGCTAAATGTATTATATACAGATATAGCAGGGACATATTTGTAGCTATCCCATTCATCAAATAATTTTAAATCAGCATATACATTTTCATCTTGTATTAAAGGTATCTCAAAGTTTGTTCCATTTGTTTCATCGCGATATTCCTGAAACTGATTTTCGTCACCAGCGGTAAAGTGAGTTTGTGTAAAATTTTTATAGCGAGGATTAGTTTGAACTTTTTGTTTTTTAGATTCAACGCATTCTTTAATATTTGTGTAATAGTTTGGTTGTGATTGAAACTTTGATGTTGTAGTATCATTCATTTTATTATAAATGAATAAATTTATAATAAAAAATCATTTTAATTTAAAAGTAATGTTTTAAATATATTATTTTTTTAGAGGTTTTACTTTAATTACAGAAGTAGTTGTAAGTTCTCCACGCATAGCTTCCATTAGTTCCTCTAATACTTGTTTTGAGTTAGAAGTAACTCCATATTTTTCAAGTATATCTATACCGTCTGTTTCTTTTGATTTTTTGTCTTTGTATAGTCTTTTATTTTTTTCTTCAAGAGTAACAGCAAGGCCTTTGTATTTTACACCAGGTTGTTGTTTTTCTTCCAAGAAACTGTTTATACGGTCTTCAGCTTTTAGTTTTTGTTTTTTAAGAGCTGCTAATCTTCTGCGAATAGATTGAATTTCAGTATTAATTTCTTTAATTTCGTTTATATCTCCTTGAATTGACGACATTATATTTATTATAATAATAAGTTTAAATATCTTTAAATAATTTTTATATTTTGTAATATAAAAAATGTCTGTTGTTAAAAAAACTAAATTAACAGAGGAGAAAATTAAAATTCATAGGTGGGATGCTGTTATGACAGCTAAAAATGATCTTCCAGCCCCTATGTTATACATAAAACCTACAGTAAATTTTCTTGAGTTTATAGAAAACAATGACTATAGGATATTAGTAACAATATCAGGAACAAATACAATATATGATGGTAAAACAATTTGGGGTATTGTAGATAAGAGTTCAAATACTCCAAATTGCAGACCTAATTTTTATAAGCAAACAGGTTTTTATGTTGTAACATTAGAGTCTTTCTGGTATGGTTATCCAAATGTAGGTAATGAAGGAGAGATGATAATAAATACACCACAAGTGTATCCAGAAGTTCCATATTTTGAAACAATTCCTGATACTTCTAGTAAATTAAATTCTATGAAAGACAAAATGGATGTATTAGATATATCATCTAAAGTCATATTGTCATTAATTCTAGTATTTTTCTTATTTTTTATATTAAAAGTATGTAAAATTATTTAAGTATTAAAAATCTGCAGATTTAGGTCGTTGTTTTGTATATTTTTTTGTCTTACACATTTCAATAAAATTAGATTCTTGAAATTGTTTATTTAGAAATCTATTAAAAGTATATTTAGCGTGTCTATTCAATGCCATATTGCCCTGTAAAATTAATTCTTCAAGACACTCTACTTTTATCCAGCCAATACCATTTGCATCATTATTTTTTATATGATCTTGAATATTAACATTACATTCTTTCATTTCTACATAATAATATATAGCGTTATTTTTAATACGCATCATCTTTAAAAAATTAGATTCTACAATATTAATGCCAGTTTCTTCTTTGACTTCTCTAATAGCGCAATCTTTATCAATTTCACTATCTTTAATTGTTCCTTTAGGAGGTCCCCAAAGTCTTCCTCTTGATTGAACTAATAATACTTTTTTTGAGTCTGGGTCATAAATAAAAATGCCAGCTTTTTTTCTTGATCTTTTCTTTTCAACAAGAGATGGGTCTTTAATATTATATTCATTGACTTTAATGTTACAGCAGTTATTCTTACAATGATGTGTTATCATCTTTAATTTTTAAAAGAAAGAATAAAAATAAAATCATTTTTATTTTATTATAAAAAGATATAATAAATGAATATAATTTTGGTGATATTATTAGTTTTATTGACTTGTTATATAGCAATAAAACTATATCAATATTTTTTACGTGAAAAATATATGACTCCAGAAGAACAAAGTTGGGTTGGTAGAGAAAGAGGTATTCTTCATGGTTCTGGAGAAATTGGAGGTGTAGTTTGGACAAATGGTAATTATGATATAGCAAAAGAAGCTCCAGGACTTTCTTGGATTTTATAATTTATTTTTGATTTAAAGATGTATTTGTATAATATAAATGTCATACATACTTTTAATGTGTTTTATAGGCTGTTTTATGTTTTGTTATTTAGGGGGACATAATATCGTAATTGATAGATATAGTAGATTTAGACAATTAAAACAATTGGTAAGTTCTGGGAATAGTGTAGTGACGACACGTTCAACCTTTAGATTAAAGGCAAAAATATTATGGGGCTGTTTAGTTATTATAATGAAGGCTTTGTATATATCATTTATTCAATACATGAATAGTAGTATTAAAAAGATAGGAAATAATACATATGAAATTAATTATGTTGTTAATGGGCGTATGTATACAATGGTTGTTGTCCCAAAGAAAGGTCCTCGTGATATTATTCAGGTAATTGATGAATCTAATAATGATGTTACAGATATTATAGCTCCATACACAGGACCAAATGAGGATTGGCACTCAAGGGTATTTAAACCTTCATTTTTTTCTAAAAAGAGTTTGACATTTAATAGATCAAATTGTGAAGAAATAACATTTACGGAAAATGAAGAAATAAAATAATTAGAAGGCAACTCTCTATTTTAAAAATTATTTTTAAAATATGTAACAATTTTATTTTAACAAGTTATTTACAAAATGGTTAGTGTATTTAATAGATTCTATAATAGCTCTATATAATAATCGGCCATAATCATTGTTTATATCAAAATTTATACCATGTCTATATAAAATTATGTTTGGTTTATTATTTGTATCCCAAACATAATAGTTATTCCAATAAATAGGAAAATTATTTGCTATATTTATTAATTTTTTTAAGAAATTATCGTCAAATTTTAATAAATCAATTAATGGAAATTTTGGCAAGATATGTATAGTATTATTTTCTATCTCTGACCAAATTATATATCTATGATGTAAATATCCTGAATATTTAACATCACTTTCATAATCTACACCTTTTAGAGCTTCTATTAAAGGAGAAGGTGTTTCAATAAAACCACAACCTGATATTCTTGTCATTTCATTAAATATAAAAGTGCAATTATGTGTATCCTCTAATGTATGTCTTGAATAACAAAAGTCAAAATATTTATCTTGAAATGGAATCTTATCAAAATCTATATCAGCTTTAATTATATTAATATTAGTATCAATATTTTTATTTTTTATACAAATATCAACAATATGTGTAGATGGAGAAAAATAAGTTTGACTTCCCCCTCCAATATCAATTATATTTTTATAATTATTTTTTTTACAATAATCTCCAAGTTTATTAATTACGTATGGTATTTTATACCAATGTTTATTAATTATTCTATTATATTCTTCTTTTTCATAATCATGATTACCATTAAAATACTTATCTATATCTATTATATAAATATTTGACATTTATAATAAATCTAATTATTTTTAAATACCAGTTATAAATAAAAATGATTTATAAATATAATAAATAATATATAAAAATGAGTAAAATACCCGAAGAATATTTATATTTTAAGCCTAAAGATGTTGCCGCAATGGCCGTTGATGTAGCAAGTGATATTCTAGTAAGTGATGTTATTATGAATAAAGAATTTGTAAAACATATAATGAATGATCCTAAATATCTAAAAAGATTTCAAGAAATAGCTGCACTTATTAACAACTGTGGTAAAGATATAGCAGATATTATTAATTCAAAATAATATATTATAAATATATAATATATTTTAAAAATCTGGAAACTCTTTTTCAAACCTTTTTATAACACCTCCATATTCTTTGTATATTTGTTCTCGTGATCTAAAGTGTTTTAATAATATAGGATTTTTATCTATTATATCAAACACTACAGGTTCTGTATCTTCTCTTCTAAATACACGTCCTAGATATTGTTGAAAATACTCTTCTACATCTCCTGCTATTATAAGACTATTTAATCTGGTATGATTAAAACCTGTCCCAACCTTTGTGATAGTTCCAATCAATATTCTACTCTTTTTTTCATATTCTTTTTGACTTCCAATAAGGCTTGTAGCATCTTCTCCATCTTCTAATAGTCTTTTTAAGAGGTAATTTGCTTGTTCTACACGTTTTGATAGGATCAGGAATACATTATCTGGAAAATATTTTACAAGTTTTATAATAAGTTCATTTCTGCCTGTATCATATGCTTGTGAGTTTAATACAACACCCCAGTTTATTTTTCCATTAGGTCCAATTTCTACTTCGGGTGTAAAACCAGATTCTACTCTATAAACTGAATGTTTTCTATATAATTTTCTTACAATTCTATTTTCCCCAAAATATATATCAAAAAGTTTATTAAGTCCATCTGGTCTATATGGTGTAGCAGATAACCCTATTAAATATCTAGGACAAACATATTGCATGCATAATGAAAGAGATTCAGCCATAATTTGGTGAGCTTCATCTACTAGAACAGTCCCAATATTTTTGAATATATCGTTATTCATTTTTTTAACATTATCTGGAGATGATATATAAAAGTCGCAATATTCATCTAATGTTGTAGTTTTACTTGTAATAATTTGAATAAGACTATCAGGACATACTTTTTTAATATCATCACTCCATTGTTTAATTAAAACATTCCCTTTTACGATAATTAATACTTTCATATTGATTTTAATAGCAATGTAAATAGATAATAATGTTTTGCCAAATCCGCAATATGCTGAAATAAGAACGCTTCCTTTTTTTAGGTAGTGTATAGCTTCATCACGAACTTCTTTTTGATATTCTCTTAATGTTGCTGTAAAATTTGTAGTATTTAGACACGGTAGTGATTCTCTTGAAGGTCTATCAAAACCTTCTTTTACAGCATAAGAAAATGGTATAATAGCATTATCACCTACAACATTATATGGATGTATATATGTAGCTTTTGCTCCAAACCCATACGCTGAAGGTTCTATTTTTATAGTTAGATCTGTATGGATTTTTTCACGTTGTTCTTGACTCATAGAATCAATATTTACTGAAATTGACATTTTATATTAAATTATTTTTATATAAAAATCATTTTTATTTAAAATCTAAAGTATAGTTATTTAATATAAAATGGAATCAAGATTGCAACAAATAATGGCTTTTTTAGATCAAGGAACTGTATCTCGTCAGTTTGAACCACCTCCTGAAAATATAGAAAATATACAGTTAATACCACAACCTGAAAATTTAAGGAAGAATTTATTTCCACATCAATTATCTCTAGTTTTTAAAATGGAAAAATTAGAACATGATAGATGTATAACTGTTGGCGGATATAAAAAAGAAACATCAATGGGTATAAACTCAGAAATGACTGGTTATGGCAAGACTATGAGTATGATAGCTTTATTAGTTAGAAATAAAATGGAATGGAATTTAGATACAGACTTTATATTTGAAAATGTTAATTGTGAAGCTGGAGGAAGAATCAAGATTAAACATATTTCAACATTTAAGAAATTACCAACTAATCTAATTTTAATTAGTCAATCAATATTAAATCAATGGCAACAGGAACTCTCTTTTTCAGATTTAAAAGTAGGTTTAGTTAAAACTACAAAAGTTGCTGATAATATTGTAGCCGAAGATTATGATGTATTATTAGTTATACCAACAATGTATAATAAATTAGTATCAAGATATAGACAATGTGCTTGGAAACGTTTTATATTTGATGAACCAGGACATATAAAAGTTGCTGGTATGGTTAAATTAATGGCAGGATTTATTTGGTTTGTAACAGCTACACCAAATTCAATATTAATTCAACATAGGACATGCAGAACATCATTTATGAATGAATTAATAAAGAGTAATATTTGGGATATAACTTATCAATTTTCAGGTATGATTATAAACAATCCTCCTGAATTTGCTAAACAATCTTTTCAAATGCCTCCAACAACTAACTTATACTATGATTGTTATCAGCCTATTTATAATACAATAAAGAATTTTGCAAGCTCTGCTATATTAGAAATGATTTCTGGAGGTAATATAGCAGGAGCTATTGAAATGCTTGGCGGAAAATCAACAGATAATATAGTAGAATTATTAAAAAGAAAAAAGACAGAAGAACTAGAAGAAATCAACGCAAAAATTAATATATATAGAATAAGAAATGATACAGAAAGAAAAAAAGAATGGGAAGATAGAAGAGAACGTGTAAATAATCAAATTCTAGAATTAGATAAAAAATTTTCAGAAACTCTAGAAAATAACTGCACTATATGTTTTGAAAATTTAAAATCCCCTATATTAGAACCTAAATGCCAAAATATATTTTGTGGAGAATGTCTATTAACATGGTTATCTTCAAAAAATTCTTGTCCTCTATGTAGGCAAACAATTAACTCACAAGATCTTGTTTATATAAAATCAAATACAGAAACAATCATAACTGAAAAACCAGTAACAAAAAAATTAACAAAACTTGATACAATTGTTGATATTATATCTAAAAATAAGGATGGAAAATTTATTATATTTTCAGCTTACGATCAATCCTGGGATCTAATCACAAATGTTTTACTAGAAAATAATATAACATTTACTGAAATCAGAGGAAAGACAGAATCAAGGGATAAAAACATTCAACTATTTAAAGAAGGAAAGACACAAGTTATGTTTCTTAATACACAAAATAATGCTTCTGGTGTTAATTTACAAGAATCAACAGATATTATTCTATATCACGAAATGAGTGAAAATACAATGCAACAAGTAGTTGGTAGGGCTTTAAGACTTGGAAGAAACATACCCCTAACAGTTCATCATCTAAAATAATTATTATTTAAATACTGAAAAGGTTTAAAAAAATGAAACGTAAAGTAATAGTAACACCTGATTTAGAGTCCGAAAAATTCACTAAATCAAATTGTGATTGTAAATTTTGTATTGATATGAATAACGCTAATCAAGAATGGCAAGAATTAAGACCTACAACAAACCTTCAAAATAGAATGAAAAATGTTATATCCGCTATTGAAACTAGAGAAAGGACTAGATCACTATCATTTGATAACAAAAAATAATAATTTATAAAATTAATTTATAAATTATAAATGTCTTAATAAAAGCTTACTTAGATTTTTATTAGATTTTAATAAATAATATATCATTTTAAGCTTTTTAGACTTTTTTCTACAAGTTCTTGGTCTAATAATAGTTCTTGAGCTAATAGTTCTTTGTCTGGAATCATCTTCAAAAGGATTAATATTTTCTGTATCAGAAAAACTTGAAGACATTTTTATAATTATAATTAATCTTTTAAATTAATTAAATTATCATAAATATTTGTATATTTTTTTAATATTTTTTCCTGGGACTTTGTATATGGCTGGAGACAATTTTTTCGCACCCTCAGTTTATGTTGAATAAATACTACATCTTCATATACTATATCATTCAAGAGTCTTCTATCTACTATACAAGACTGTCCTCCTTTACAGGGGCAAGGACTTTGAGAAGGTATTTCTAATTTAGAACTATTCATTTTTATATTTATATTTTAAATATAAAAATATTCATTTTATTTTTAGTCTAACTTAATCATCTTCGTAGTCTGAAGATGAGTCATCATCCTCTTCATCATCCTCTTCATCCTCTTCATCATCCTCTTCATCATCCTCTTCATCATCCTCTTCATCCTCTTCATCCTCTTCATCATCCTCTTCATCATCCTCTTCATCATCCTCTTCATCATCCTCTTCATCATCTTCATCCTCTTCATCCTCTTCATCCTCTTCATCCTCTTCATCCTCTTCATCCTCTTCATCCTCTTCATCATCCTCATCATCCTCATCATCCTCTTCATCATCCTCTTCGTCATCCTCTTCGTCATCCTCTGTAGTGTAATCTTCATCGTCTGTATCATCATCTTCTGTAGTGTAATCTTGATCATCTTGTTCCTTAATTTCTTTGCCGTCTTCTAATTTAAGACTCAACTCTTTGATATGTTTTTCAAGCTGTGATATATTTAATTTCAAACTTGAGATTAATACAGCATCTTCAGCTCGTTG
>Ga0214921_10003465_pt1 | contig 24071 bp, 21 predicted proteins | sample LL1505_MetaG_FD_177992 | JGI IMG/M metagenome (GOLD analysis project Ga0214921, IMG submission 177992) | Freshwater microbial communities from Lake Lanier, Atlanta, Georgia, United States - LL-1505 | ecosystem: Environmental > Aquatic > Freshwater > Lake | place: USA: Georgia | collected...
AATGATCATCGGCACCTTACCGGTCGTGATTGCGATTTTTGCCAACCAACTTAATCGCGAGCGTGATGGGCAGATGCCCTGGGGGAAATTAGCGCCATGCCTCGGCATCATTTTGGCGGGCATTGCCTGCGTGAACCAGGTGGAAATGGCCTCGTTTATTCTCGACCCAGGCGCAGACCTGTCGGGCTATCTGATCGGTGCCTTGCAGGCCCTCCTAGCGATGGCATGCTGGACCTGGTACCCCATCCGTAACGCCAATTGGCTTCGTAACCACCCCAGCCGCAAGCCCCGTGCATGGGCCACCGCCCAAGGTCTGGCGACTTTGCCACTCGCTCTGGGGGGCTATGCAATTTTTGGGTTTTGGATGCGGATATCCGGCAATCCGCTCCCCATGCCCTTTGGTCCACGACCTGAGGCGTTTGTCGAATCGATGTTGGCGATCGGCCTCCTCGCGTCCTGGCTCGGTACGCAATGTTGGAACGAAGCCAGTCAGCGTCTGCCCACTGCGCTGGTCGGCCAGCTGATCATATTCGAGACGCTCGCTGCCCTCGCCTATGCGTACCTGTTGCGCGGCAACTGGCCAGAGCCGCTGACGTTGATTGGCATTTTGTTGCTCCTGACCGGCGTATTTCTGGCCGTGCGTATCAAGCCACGGCGCCCCCCCGCCCGACCCTCATCGCCTCATTAAGGCGAACCACTCCTCCAATCCAACGTCCATCCCAAGGTTCAGTCGAAAACCTGATCGCAGTGGCTCGAAATTCGTTATCTCCAGTTGAACGAATCCCAGGCCTTCTCAAGAACGTTCAAACCCGGGTAATTACCCATTGCATCGATTGGATCGTGTGCGAGCATTATCCGCATGGCCGATCTCAATCATCTCTCCTCGGGTAGACCTGCTGAACCGCTGCTGTCAGTGTCTGGCGTTACCGTTAAATTTAGAGGCATCGTCGCGCTCGACCAAGTGTCCTTCGACATCCAACGCGGCCAGATCGCCGGATTGATCGGACCGAATGGCGCCGGCAAGACGACCCTGTTCAACTGTCTTTCTAGAATTTATCCCTATAGCGAAGGCCGGATCGTTTTCGACGGGCATCCGCTCGAACATATGCCACGCCACAAAACCGCAGAGATTGGAATCGGCCGAACCTTTCAGAATCTCGCCCTTTACAGAACGATGAGCGTTCGCGACAACATCCGCGTCGGCTGCCACTGTCGAGCTGGCAAGGGCTTTCTCGCGCATGCGCTGCAATTGCCTGGGGTTGCAGCGGAGGAGCGCGAGATTAGCGAACGCGCAGCTGCACTGGTCGATTTTCTGGACCTCGGTACGTTGGCCGATCGCCGGGTCTCGGACCTGCCCTTTGGGTCGCAGAAGCGGGTTGAACTCGGGCGCGCCCTCGCGAGTCAACCCAAGCTGCTACTACTAGATGAACCCGCTGCCGGGCTCAATCACGAAGAGCTTGATGAACTCGGCCAACTGATTCGCAAAGTGCGCGATGACTTCAACACGACGGTTCTTCTCGTCGAACACCACATGAGCCTCGTGATGAGCGTCTCGGACAAGGTGGTTGCCCTCAATTTTGGTCGCAAGATCGCTGACGACATTCCGCAACAGGTACGCAAGCATCCCGATGTCATTCAAGCCTATCTCGGCGTTGATGATCAGGAGGCGACGCCGCCAGCAAGCCAGCCTAGTGCTCACTCCATGACAACGGTGCACTGATGTCTGGAGCACTGTGATGGCATCGCTTCTTGAAGTCGACGGCCTTTACGCGGGGTACGGCCCAACCGAGGTTATTCACGATCTGTCGCTGCGGATCGAGGAAGGTACGATCACGACGCTCCTTGGTGCCAATGGCGCCGGCAAGACAACGACGCTGCGGGCCCTTTGCAAAATGATTCGCACCCGCGGCAGCATCCGATTCGAGGGTGAAGCGATCGACCAGCTTGCGACCGAGGACATCGTTCGGCGCGGGGTTGCGCATGTGCCAGATGGAAGGGGCACCTTTGGTAGCCTGACCACGGAGGAGAACCTTCGCCTGGGCGGCTACACAAGGCGTGATCGACGGGCTGCCGCCGCGGATCAGGAGCGAATGTACGACTATTTTCCTCGGCTGCGCGAACGTCGGCAGCAGCAGGCCGGCACGATGTCGGGTGGGGAGCAACAAATGCTCGCGATCGCGCGGGCTCTCATGCTCAGGCCTCGTTTGCTGCTGATGGATGAGCCCTCGTTTGGACTTGCACCCCTGATCGTGCGCGAGATATTTTCAATTATGAAAACGATCAATGAGAACGACCGGGTGACGATCCTTCTGGTCGAACAGAACGCTGCAATGGCACTCAAACTGGCCAGCCAGGCCTACCTGATTGAAACTGGTCGGCTTGTTCTTGCTGGCGAGGCTGCGGCGTTGAGTAATGATGAAGCGGTGCGCCGCTCCTACCTCGGCTACTGAACGCCATGGAAACCTTCATTCATCAAGTTGTCGCGGGGATTGCCACAGGCGGGGTCTACGCCAGCTTGGCGCTTGCGCTGGTGATGATTTATCAGTCGACGCACCATATCAATTTCGCCCAGGGTGAAATTGCCATGTTCGCCACCTATCTGGCCTGGACGCTGATCAATGCGGGGGTCCCGTATTGGGTTGCATTTTTTGGGACCATCCTCCTGGCCTTTGCGCTCGGCGTTCTCATTCAGCGCATCATCATTCGACCGGTCGAGAAAGCACCAGTCCTTAACGTGGTGGTCGTTTTCATCGGCCTACTCGTCATCCTGAACAGTCTTGCAGGGTGGATCTTCACCTACACGATCAAGTCCTTTCCCTCCCCGTTTCCGAAAGAGCCCCCCTTCGGCCTCAGTTTCATTTCTTCGCATGAACTGGGCTCGATTGGAGTGACTCTGGTACTCCTGGTCATGCTTTACAGCTTCTTCCGCTTTACGCCTCTTGGCCTGGCGATGCGGGCGGCAGCGCAGAACCCAGATTCGAGCCGACTGGTGGGTATCCGGGTGGGGTGGATGTTGGCGCTGGGTTGGGGGCTGGCGGCGGTACTCGGATCGATTGCTGGAATGATGATCGCGCCGATTGTGTTTCTGGAGCCCAACATGATGTCGGGTGTGTTGCTTTACGCTTTTGCCGCGGCTCTGGTTGGCGGCATCGACAGCCCTGGCGGAGCCGTTTTGGGCGGTTTTCTGGTCGGTATCCTCGAAAACCTCCTGGGTGCTTACGTCATCGGCACCGAGCTGAAGCTGTCGGTCGCGCTGGTACTGATCGTCACGGTCTTGACCATTCGCCCCGCCGGACTGTTCGGCAAAGTCATCGTAACGCGGGTTTGATCGGTCATGACATCGACACAAAGCCCAGACGCATCGGGCGCAAAACTACCTTGGCTTCGCATCTCAGTGATCATGGCAGTGGCATGCGCGTTGCCTTTTTTTCTCAGCAACTACCATGTGTTTCAGGCTTCGATGGTTCTGAGCACTGCGATCGCGCTCGTGGGACTCAACATCCTCACCGGATACAGCGGGCAAATTTCGCTTGGACATGGCGCATTTCTGGCGATCGGTGCCTACACGACCGCGATTCTCATGGACAAGTTTGATGTGCCCTATTGGGCGACCATTCCGGTTGCGGGACTGGTCTGCCTGATCGCCGGGTTTCTGTTTGGCCTGCCTGCCCTGAAGCTCGAAGGTCACTATCTGGCTTTGGCAACCTTTGCCCTTGCGGTTGCCCTGCCTCAGTTGCTGAAGTTCCGATATCTCGAGCCGTGGACCGGCGGGGTGCAGGGGATCGTCATCATGAAACCCGACCCACCCATGGCGTCATTTTTAGGATTGACGTTGAACTCTGACCGATGGCTCTACTTTGTAGCGCTACTCGTGACAGCCATCATGTATCTCGTCGCCTGGAATCTACTGCGCGGGAGGATCGGCCGTGCCTTGATCGCGATCCGAGATCAGCCGACCGCTGCCGCTTTGATGGGAATTGATACGTCGCTCTACAAGAGTCTGGCTTTTGGCGTCAGCGCACTCTTTACGGGCGTGGCTGGGAGCCTGAGCGCCATTCTGGTTGCATTTGTTGCCCCCGACAGTTTCACGGTATTTCTGTCAATCACACTGATGGTCGGCATGGTGGTGGGAGGTTTGACTTCGCTCCCCGGCGCACTTTACGGAGCCACGTTCGTGCAGTTCGTCCCTAACCTCGCGGATCAGATCTCCAAAGCTGCGCCGTGGGCAATCTATGGCGCATTACTGATCATCCTGATGGTTGTTCTCCCTACTGGAATCGCTGGAGGTCTTAACCTCCTCTGGTCGAAAGTCGCCCGCAAGTCTGGCGCATCGATCTAGACGCCATCTTTAAAAGTGTTGAGTTCGGAATCTTTATCAAGAGGTGTGACCATGAAGAAGAGACACATGATCATCGCAAGCGTGGCGCTAATGTCAGCCACTCTGCTCACTCCGGCGCTGGCCCAAAAAAAATACGATCCTGGTGCCAGCGATACCGAAATCAAAATCGGTCAAACCATGCCTTACAGCGGCCCCGCTTCGGCCTACGGCACGATCGGCAAGGTTCAGGCAGCCTACTTCAAGCAACTGAACGAGCAGGGCGGCATCAACGGACGCAAAATCAATTTCATCAGCCTGGATGACGGCTATAGCCCGCCGAAGACGGTTGAAATGGTGCGTAAGCTGGTCGAGCAGGAAGAGGTTCTGGTGCTGCTGGGCACATTGGGAACGCCTTCGAATACGGCGATTCACAAGTATGTCAACACCAAGAAAGTCCCCCACATGTTTCTGGCGACTGGCGCCTCAAAATGGAACGACCCCAAGGGACACCCCTGGACGATCGGCTTCAACCCAAACTACAACTCGGAAGGGCGACTCTACGGTCAGGAGATCCTGCGCACCAAGCCCAACGCCAAGATTGCCGTTCTTTTCCAGAACGACGATTACGGCAAAGACTATTACAGCGGATTTAAGGACGGGCTGGGCGACAAGGCCAAGTCAATGATCGTTGCCGAGGCGAGCTACGAGGTGACAGATCCGACGATCGATTCCCAGATCGTGACGTTGAAAGGCTCGGGTGCCGATACCTTCTTCAATATCACCACGCCAAAATTTGCGGCTCAGGCGATCCGCAAAGTGGACGATATCGGCTGGAAGCCGACGCATTACCTCAACAACGTTTCGGCGTCTGTGGGTAGCGTGCTCAAGCCTGCCGGTCTGGACAAATCGGTCGGGCTGATCTCGATGCTTTACATCAAAGAGGGCAGTGACAAGCGCTGGGACAATGATCCAACCATGAATGACTTCAAGGCTTTGATCAAAAAGTATGCGCCGGAGGTCAACCCGGATGACGGCAACGCGACCTATGGCTACGCCGTTTCGCAACTCATGGCTCATGTTCTGAAGCAGGCAGGAGACAACCTAACTCGTGAGAACGTCATGAAGATCGCCGCGAGTCTGAAAGACCACCAGATCCCAATGGCACTTCCAGGCGTCCTGGCAAATACGGCGGCAGATGATTTTGCGTTATTCCAGACCATGCAGTTGGTCCGGTTCGACGGCTCGATCTGGGTTCCGTTCGGCAAACCCCAGTCGGTGCGCTAAGCGCAGCTGAAGCGGGCCCGCAGTGCCCGCTTCAACTCGCTTAAACTCGATTCAAGACCAGGCCTGTTCCAGAATTTCCAACGTTTGAGCCGGACTCTGAATCGGCCTGGGGTTCGAACGCACGAAGGGATTGCCCATCGCTTTCTCCGCAATGATGGACAGGCGATCGCGGCTAATCCCGAGTTCGGAAATCCGTGTGGGCAATCCCAGCCGCCTGATCAGCGCTTCAATGAGATCGGCTGCAGATTCGTTGGGATGCCCCAGAGCCAATGAAATTTCGGCCAGCGCATCCGCACATACCTCTGCGTTGTAGCGCATGACCGTGGGTAGAAGCACGCAAGAGGTGATGCCATGCGGGACGCCCGTATCCGCCCCAAGTGCATGACCGAGTCCATGACTAGCGCCATAGTCGGCGCGCCGAATGCTGGTCGCGGCAAGCCAGGCTCCGACTTGAGCATCGAGCCGAGCCTGGAGTGTATCGGCCTGATTCGGCTTGCCAACGGAAGTTTCGAAGCGCTCTAGCGAGCGATTCAGCTGTTTGAGCGCGCGCAGACCCAGTGCATCCAGAAAGGGCTGCGCGTTACGGGCACAGATCGCTTCGACAGCATGATCAACCGCCCGGATGCCCGTTGAAAGCCAAAGCCGCTCGGGCGTATGCAGTGTCATGTTGGGATCGAGAATCACAGCGACTGGGCCGATAAACCGTCCAGTAAAACCATGCTTGATCCCAGTACGGGTATCGGTTGCGCCCCCCAGGTCGCTGAACTCAGCGCCTGAAAGCGTGGTGGGAATCGCGATCTGGCGGCAAGGAGGCGCCGCGACGATCGGCACATGCAGACTACCATCAGGGTTAATTTTGAGATGCCACTGATCGAGGGCGTCGGGGTGATGGATACCCTCAGCCAGACAAAGCAATGCGATCTTGGCGGTGTCGATCACCGTCCCACCACCGACACTGACGACCAGATCCGCTTGGGCCTCTCTCAAAGCCGCGGCCAGCGCGATTACCGAAGTCCGCGGGGTGTGCTCGACACACTCGTCGAAAACACCGACCACTTGATTGCCCAAATGGTGTGCAAGGTCGGTCACAGCCGGCGTCGTTCGGTTCAGCGTACGGCTAGTGACCATGAAAATACGTTGACTGGCCCGTTGCGTGATTTCAAGTTGCAGGGCTTCAGCCGCCAAAACACCGAAATGGACTCGATCCAGCGCGAGAAAATTGAATACGCCAGATTTCATGAACTGTCCTCAATCGAAGTTGGATCAACGGTCATGCTGGCAGCGACGCTGACAACGTAAGCCGCATCGCCTTTTTGTCGATCTTGCCAAGTCCAGTGGTGAGCAATCGATCAACAAAGTGGAATCGCTTCGGAACTTGAACCGAGCCCTTTTCACGACGCACCAGCGAAGCGAGTTCTAGCTCGAGTTCTATCGTTTCCTGTGTGAGCGACCGTGGTTCCCGCAGGACGATCATGGCCTGAACACTCTCCCCCCATTTTGGATCCGGAATACCGATCACGGCCACTGCCCCGACCGCAGGGTGAGCCGCAAGAATATCTTCGACCTCTCGGGGGTAAACATTAAAACCACCAGAAATGATCATGTCCTTAGAACGATCGACGATGTAGATGAATCCGTCCTGATCGCGTCGGGCAAGATCACCCGAGTAAAGCCAGCCATGACGAAACGCCTGAGCAGTCTCGTCAGGTTTGTTGTAATAGCCCAGCATCACCAGGGGCCCACGCACACAGATTTCGCCCACTTCACCGACTGGTACCTCTTCGCCCTGATTATTGAGAAGCCTTAACTGGATCCCGACCACGGGTGTGCCGCAGGAACTGAGGCGATGTGGATAGTTTTTCGGATCATGTTCTCGCTTATGAAGAACTGTCATCGCCATCGGCGCTTCCGATTGCCCGTAGAGCTGCATGAAAATCGGGCCAAAGACGTCAAGCGCCTCGCGCATACGAGCGACAGACATCGGCGCAGCGCCATAAATGATGGTCTGCAGGCTGCTGAGGTCATGCTGCTTGCGGGCGACCGAATCGAGCAACACATAGATCATGGTGGGCACCATGAAGGTACATGTCACTTGATGTCGTTCGACAAGTTGGCAGAAGATCGTCGGTTCAAACCCCGCGTGCATGATGATTGTTCCCGATTGCATCAGCACTGGCATGATCAGAGCGCCCGACGCGTGAGTGATCGGCGTCATCGCGAGAAACCGAATCTGCTCCGGCCAGTCAAAGTCGGCCATTTCCATCAGGGTCATCGCCACATGAACCCGGTGGGTATGCACAACGCCCTTCGGTTTACCGGTCGTTCCGCCGGTGTAGATCAGCACGCATGGATCGTTTTCAGAGGCAGACGATTCCAGAGCCAGCGCCGGGTAACTCGCGGCCTGCGCAAGGATGTCGAGCTGCCCTGCCCAAGGCCCAAGGCTGAACAGCTTTAGAGGGCGTTCGCACTGTTGGCAGATCGAAAGCGCTCGCGAACCAAAGCTGCCTGGGTCGACGAACAGGGTCCGCACGCCAGCATCATCGATCTGATACTGATGGTCAGCTTCGGATGACATCGGGTTCATCCAGACCAGCTGTAAGCCCATCAGATAGGCTGCTGCCGTCATCAGGAAGGCTTCGGGGCGGTTGGGCGACAGCGTTGCAATGACGTCGCCTTTCTTCAGCCCGTGAGCGCTTAGAGCCTGAACCATTCCGCTCACCTGCTCGCCGAGTACTCGGTAGCTCGTCTGGCGGTCGCCGTCAATAAACGCGACCCGTTCACCGCCACGAGCAATCGCGGCGATCACTAGATCGCCCATGTTGCACCCTTGACCCAGTAAGGTGTTCATGGCCAGTCCGGTTAAACGCGCTCGATGATGATCGCGGGAGCCATACCTCCTGCGGCGCACATGGTGATCAGGCCGCGCCTCAGATCGCGGCGCTCGAGTTCGTCGAGCATCGAACCAATCAGGATCGAACCGGTAGCACCAATTGGATGGCCGAGCGCGATTGCACCGCCGTTGACATTGACCTTGTCGCGATTGAGGTTGAGGTCGCGAATGAATTTTTCTGCCACGACCGCAAAGGCTTCGTTGATTTCAAAAAGATCGATGTCCTCAATGGTCAAGCCCGCCTTCGCGAGCACCTTACGCGCCGCCGGCACAGGCGCGTTCAGCATCAGGGTTGGCGAGTCGCCCATGTTGGCCATCGCGACGACACGCGCTCTGGGCTTGAACCCGCGCTTTTTGGCATATCCGCTCGAGGCCAGCAACAACGCGCCCGAGCCGTCAACAACACCGGATGAATTGCCGGCATGGTGGACATGATTAATCTCGAGCCCGGGATACTTTGCCAGGATCAGTTTTCGGAAAGTCGTTCCCTGCGGGTTCAACTCGAAGTCAGCCAAGCGCGCGAATGCAGGTTTAAGCTCTGCGAGTCCCTGAGCGGTGGTGTTTGGCCGCGGAAATTCCTCCTGATCGAGTGCGAGCGTGCCGTCCGTTTTATAGACTGGCACGAGGCTGCGGCGAAAATGCCCTGCCTCAATGGCAGCCGCCGCGCGTTGTTGACTCAGCAGCGCGAATGCGTCGAGATCGGCACGAGAAATGCCTTCGAGCGTAGCGATGGCATCCGCACAAACTCCCTGATGGGATTGCGGGTGACTGGCTCTTAGCCGCAGGTTGCCTGCGTCCATCATCAGCGGTGCATCCATGCTCAGGGTGGCCGTCATTGACATCATTTCGCATCCGCCAGCGATCACGAGCTCTTCCATGCCCGACATGATCGAAGCCGCTGCCAGATTCACCGTGGTGATGCCTGAGCCACAAAAGCGGTCCAGAGTCACGCCAGAAGATCGCACGTCGAAACCGGCATCCAGAGCCGACATTCGGCCCAGATCCATGGCCTGACTGCCCTGCTGCGCACTGGTGCCCCAGATCACATCGTCGACTTCGGCGGTGTCCAAATCATTGCGCTGTGCCAGCGCCTTCAGGACCGCGGCGCCGAGATGTTGGGGATGCATGTCCGCCAGCGCGCCTTTACCCAACTTGCCAATCCCGCGCGGTGTGCGACAAGCGTCGATGATCAAGGCTTCATGCATGCCATCTCTCCAGAAGTCATTTCACTCAAGTTTGCATGATGATCGGGGCGCACCGAACTGGCTATCCGGGCGTATACCAATGCAATGCCTTCGAGGCATCACCCGCCCTCAAGCCGGAGAGTGTCCAGCGCCGGTAGGAGCGCCTCTTGCTCAATATGCCTCGAATCGCCCCCTACCCGATACGCGCGCCATTGCGGCTGAGCATCCAGACATGGCTTCGCCACCCCGATCCAGATCGATCATTCGATGGTTTCTCCTCGTTGGCTTAGGGGTTGCGCTGACGGTTTGGCTGGGCCTGCGCTGGTGGCTCGGCTCAAAGGTAGAAACAGAGCCGATTTCACGGCGAAATCTATCCAAAGTTGTCGTCGCCAGCGGTCGAATCGAGAGCCCTCATCGCGTGGAACTTGGCGCACAGGTGACGGGCACTGTGAGCAAGGTCCCAGTTATCGAAGGTCAGGCGGTTCAAGCGGGAACGGTCATCGTTGAACTCGAATCGGCCGAACTCCACGCGGCCCGACAACAGGCCGAGGCCACCTTCTCCCAGGCCCAATCTCGATTGGCACAGATTGAAAAGGTACAGCGTCCCGTTGCCATCCAAGTGCGACGTCAGGCGCAGGCCACACTGGAAACATCCCTTCGCCAGCTGCATCGTCAAGAAGCGCTCTTCGCGCAGAATTTCATTTCCGACGCGGCACTTCAGGATGCAGCCAAAGCATCAGAAATTGCGGACGCGCAAGCGCGATCAGCCGAGTTGCAAGTTCTGAGCGTTCAGGCTGGGGGCAGCGACTGGCGAGTGTTGCATGACGCCCTGCTCCTAGCCCAGAGCCAGCTGCGGGCAGCGGAGTCCCGGCTTCGATACGCAACCGTAAGGACGCCGCGCGCTGGCGTCTTGATTCGTCGCCAAGTAGAAGTCGGCGACGTCGTTCAGCCGGGCAAGAGCCTCATGACACTTTCACCCAGTGGTTCGATACAACTCGTCATCCAGATCGACGAAAAAAATCTCGGACTCCTCGCTCTTGGACAGACCGCTATTGCGTCCGCCGACGCTTTTCCAAAAGCTCAGTTTCCCGCTGAGCTCGCCTACATTAATCCAGGCGTCGATTCACAAACGGGCGCAGTGGAGGTCAAGCTCAGCGTGCCAAATCCCCCTGAATTCCTTCGCCAGAACATGACGGTATCGGTCGAAATCGTGGTTGCCCGCCGCACCAATGCCGTCATTATTCCGAGCAGCGCAATCGTCAATCCGTCAGGCGACTCCGCCAGCGTCTTCGTTGTTCAATCCGGTCGCGTCACGCGAAAACCGATTCGCCTCGGCCTTCAAAGCGGCCTCTACAGCGAAGTGCTTGGTGGATTGCCGGAAGGCCTTGCGCTGATTCTCAGCCCACAAATGGTTCATGAAGGAGAGCGGGCACGTGCCATTCACAAATCAGGCCCAGCCCCCATCCACCCAACCTCTTCATGAGACCGCTCGCATGCTGACGCCCTGGACACCCTTCGAATGGATCGTCGCGCTTCGTTTTTTGCGCCAAGGTCAGTTGCAAACCCTGTTCATTCTCGCGGGAGTCGCAATCGGCGTTGGCGTGATCGTCTTCATGTCGGCGATTCTTGCCGGGCTTCAAGCAAACTTTATTCGCCGGGTGCTGTCCGCACAGGCGCACATTCAACTCTTGCCGCACCCAGCGATTTCAAGACCACAAACATCGGTGCCCATCGCCGTAAAGAAGTCCGAACTGGTCGAGGCAGTCATCCAACCCCCAGCCCAGCGCACGCAGCATATCGATCAATGGCAGACCATCGTGAGCCAGCTCCGAAGTCTGCCCGGCATGGCAGTCATTTCACCGGTCGCGTCCGGGTCGGCGCTCGCTATTCGTGGCAATTCAAGCCGCGGCGTTAGCCTCATCGGCATCGACCCCTCACTGCATTACGCGATCATTCACTTGGAAGAAAAGATCGTCCGCGGCCGCTCTGCGCTAACCGGAACCGACATTTTAATTGGCACCGATCTAGCCGCAGATTTTGGCGTCGACGTGGGCGACAAACTGCGCATCAGTACCGCCAATGGGGCCAGTTCGATCCTCAACGTATCCGGAATTTTCGACTTGGGTAACCGGGGCGCAAACAAGCAGTCCGTCTTTGTAACCCTGAAAAGCGCCCAAAATCTTCTCGCACTCCCCGGGGCGGTGACTTCACTCGAAGTGACAGTCAATGATGTCTATGCCGCAGAAACCATTGCCCAACGAATTGCGCAGCTGACGGGCGTCGAGGCCGATAGCTGGATTAAGAATAGCGCCCAGTTCTTTGCGGCAATCAGCGCACAGTCCACCGCAAATACCGCGATCCGGTTCTTCGTCGGGTTGTCGGTCGCGCTTGGAATCACCAGTGTGCTTGTTGTATCCGTCGTGCAGCGCTCTCGGGAAATTGGAATCCTGCGAGCCATGGGGGTCTCGCAAGGCCAGATTTTGCGAGTCTTCCTACTTCAAGGTGGGCTGCTCGGGCTGGCAGGATCGATGATCGGTTGTGCCATCGGAGTCAGTGCCCTTCTGCTCTGGCAACACTGGATGCGTAACTCGGACGGCACGGCGATGATTCCGCTCGTCCTGAACGCCATGCTCTTTATCGTCACGTTCGGATTGGCCAGCATCACGGGCCTTGGCGCAGCCGTTGCTCCAGCCCTCCGTGCAGCAAGACTCGACCCGGTCGCCGCTATTCGTGCCTGACTCGCCAATTGCCCCCGCAACGGTCATCAAGCTAAGCGGGATCTGCAAGGCTTACAACATTGGCACGCCGATCGAAACCGAAGTTCTGCATCAGATCGATCTCACCTTGCCCAAGGGCAGCTTCTGCGCCGTGATGGGCCCCTCTGGCTCCGGTAAAAGTACCCTCCTCAACATCATCGGATTACTCGACCGACCGAGCGCTGGAACGCTCAGAGTCTGCGGTGAAGAAACCACCCAACTTAAGGACCGAGCGCTCACCCACCTGCGGGGACACAAAATTGGTTTCGTCTTCCAGTATCACCACTTAATCAGCGCATTTACAGCGCTCGAAAACGTGATGATGCCGATGCTCGCGGCGGGCGTCTTTCCGACATTGGCGATGCGGGAACGGGCGGAGTCCCTGATTGCACGGGTTGGGCTTACACCCTGGCAGAACCATCTTTCGGACCATCTGAGCGGTGGTCAGCAACAGCGCGTCGCGATCGCGCGCGCACTGGCAATGAACCCCGCACTACTCCTGGCGGACGAACCAACGGGCAATCTCGACAGCCGCAGTGCCGATTCTGTCTTTGATTTGCTGACGCAATTCAATCAAGAACAAGGGACGACAGTACTATTTGTCACTCATAACGCAGCGCTGGCAAAACGTTGCAAAGATCTGATCGAAGTCGTCGATGGCCATCTCGTGCCCTGAGGCGATCGTCCTCGTACCAACCAGCTGATCGTCGGAACCCTTCATGTATCAAACCAGCACCAAAGCAAAACATAGCCACGTTGCCAGACCTGCCCGTCGTGCCCTGCATTCGAGCCTTGCGTTGGCAATGTCTGCCGGAATCCTGCTTTGCCTGGCCCCGTTCCGAAGTGACGCCCAGACCAACCCAACGCCTCCGCCTCCCGCTCCGCCTTTGGCCTACCCAAACAAACCCATTAAGGTCATCGTGCCGTTTGCCGCAGGCAGTGCTACGGATCAGATCGGCCGGGCATTTGCCCAGAAAATGTCCGAATCCCTAGGCCAGCCGATCATCGTAGAAAACAAACCTGGCGCCAACGGGATGTTAGGAGCCGATGCAGCAGCGAAGTCAGCTCCCGACGGCTACACCCTCATGATCGGCACCAACAGCACCAATGCGGCTCTGAAGAGCCTGATGAAAAAACTTCCGTACGACCAGGACACCGCCTTTGCCCCTGTGGCTTTTCTGGGCCAGGTTCCCCTGATCATCAGTATTCACAACGAGGTTCCGGCCAAGACCCTGCCTGAGCTCATCGCTCTGGCCAAGGCCAAACCCGGTCAGCTCAATTTTGCCAGCGCCAGCGCGTCACAGCGTGTGTCGAGTGAGATGCTCTTCAGCATGGCCGGGGTGCAGCTGAACTATGTACCCTACAAGAGCGGGCCAGCCGCGATGACTGACCTAATCGGCGGGCAGGTCCAATTGTTCACGGCCGACTTTGCGGTGATGCTGCCGCAAGTCAGAGCAGGCAAGGTGCGGGGGCTTGCGGTTACTTCGACCCAGCGCTCAAAGGTCATTCCGGAATTGCCAACGGTGAATGAAGCTCTGAACCTCAAAGACTATGAGCTGATTGCCTATTTTGCGATCTTTGCGCCCGCAGGCACTCCGACAGAAATTATTCAAAAGCTGAATCGGGTAGCCAATACTGCGGCTACCGACAAAGATTTACTCGAGAAATTTTCATCGCTTGGATTCGAAACCGCGCCAGCACCGCCCGAGGCGCTAGCCCAGCGCTCGCGCGTCGAAACCGCGAAATGGGCCAAGGCGATCCGCGATGCAAAAATCGAGGCTGAGTGACCAATCAAAATGCCTATGACCTCCCCCGCATACGACACTACCGCACCCTACCCGCGCGATCTAATAGGCTATGGCCCGAACCCACCGCACGCCCAATGGCCAGGACAGGCACGCATTGCGGTTCAGTTTGTACTGAATTATGAAGAAGGCGGAGAGAACTCCGTTCTGCACGGCGACTCGGGCTCCGAGCAGTTTTTATCTGAGATGTTCAACCCGGCCGCTTACCCGGCGCGTCATATCAGCATGGAGGGCATCTACGAATACGGTTCGCGCGCTGGGGTTTGGCGCATCTTAAGAGAGTTTGAATCTCGCAAGCTGCCGCTTACCGTGTTTGGTATCGCCACCGCGTTAGAGAGGCACCCGGAGGTCTTGGCTGCCTTTCAGGCCTTGGGTCATGACATTGCCTGCCATGGACTGAAGTGGATCCACTATCAAGACATCGACGAAGCGACCGAACGCTCGCACATGGCTGAGGCCATGTCTTTATTGCAGGACCTCGCGGGCGAGCGCCCCTTGGGTTGGTATACCGGCCGAGACAGCCCACGGACTCGCCGCTTGGTCGCCGATTTCGGTGGCTTCGAGTACGACAGTGATTATTACGGCGACGACTTGCCATTCTGGATGAAAGTTCAAAAAACCGACGGCACCGTAGTGCCTCAGCTGATTGTTCCGTACACGCTCGATTGCAACGACATGCGCTTTGCCCTCCCGCAGGGGTTTTCGCATGCCGACCCCTTCTTTCAATACATTAAGGACACCTTTGATGTTCTTTACAAGGAAGGCGATCCCGTGGGCTTGAATCGCCCCAAAATGATGAGCATTGGGATGCACTGCCGGCTACTTGGGCGGCCTGGACGAATCCGGGCGTTGCAAGAATTCTTGGATTATGTGCAAGGCCACGATCGGATCTGGATTTGCAGGCGCCTGGACCTTGCTCGCCATTGGCAGCAAACCCATCCATACACTGGGTAACCCCGATGGAACCAAACCTTTCTTTGAGGCTTATGCCAATTAAGTTAGAGCAACTGAACGCAGCGCCTCTGCCCGAAGCCGTCCAAATGCTCGACGACCTCTACGAATGCTCGCCATGGATTGCAGAGCTCGCAATGGAATACAGACCTTTCAGGTCTTGGACACAAGTCAAGCTTTGCATGTGCGAGGTTGTAAAGAATGCAGGCCTGCAGGCGCAAGTAGCTCTCATTCGGGCGCACCCCGAACTGGCCGGCAAAGCCATGGTTCGCAAGGAACTCACCGCAGAGTCAAACCATGAGCAGAATCAGGCTGGCCTCACGCAATGCACTCGGGAAGAGTTCGACCAGATTCAAGCATTGAACCGGGCCTATCACGAGAAATTTGGATGGCCGTTCATCCTGGCGGTGCGCGGCCCCCGGGGCTCAGGACTGCATAGACATCAATTCATTGAGACCCTTAACAGGCGCCTTCATGGCCATCCTGATTTTGAGCTGCACGAGTGCTTGCGCAACATCCATCGAATCGCCGAGCTACGACTGAATGATAAGACCGGCTTCCACCCAAGCCTGGGGCATCAGGTGTGGGACTGGCAAGAAGCGTTGGCCCAGCATAGCGATGCGGGCTACAAAGAAAAAGGGCAGTTAACGGTTACCTACCTGACTGAAGCACACCTGGCCTGCTGCGCCAGCATTCAGAACACGATGAAATCCGCAGGCTTTGATGAGGTCTTTGTCGACGCGGTTGGCAACGTGGTGGGGCGATACCACCCGCGCGAGATTGGCGCCAAGTTTTTACTAACGGGCAGCCACTACGACACCGTGCGCAATGGCGGCAAGCACGATGGCAGATTAGGGATTTTTGTGCCCATTGCCTGCGTTCAACAGCTCGCCCAACAGCAGAAGCGATTGACGGTGGGCATCGAAGTGGTGGCCTTCGCGGAGGAAGAAGGTCAGCGCTATAAGGCCACATTTTTAGGCTCAGGTGCGTTGCTCGGGCAATTCAATTCAGACTGGCTGCATCAACTCGATGCCAACGGCATTTCGATGCAAGATGCGATGAAGTCGGCTGGCTTGAACGTGAAGGAGATACCCGGGATCAAGCGTAACCCTGAGGACTACGCCGGCTTTGTTGAAGTTCATATTGAACAGGGCCCGGTACTCAATGAAATGAACTTGCCCCTGGGCGTGGTCACTTCCATCAATGGCAGTGTGCGTTACTTGTGCGAGATGGTGGGTGTGGCCTGCCATGCCGGCACCACGCCCATGCATCGTCGGCGTGATGCCGTGAGCGCTGTGGCCGAATTGGCACTTTTCATGGAACAGCGTGCGGCTGCCGATGGAGACTCGGTAGCCACCATCGGGCAACTTCAAGTGCCCAATGGCTCGATCAATGTCGTGCCTGGTCGGTGTGTGTTTTCCCTCGACATGCGCGCGCCCAACGATGCCCAACGCGATGCGTTGGAGTGCGATGTCCTGCAAGCCATGCAGTCCATTTGTGAGCGCCGCGGCCTGGTGTGCCAAACAGAGCGCACGCTTTGCGTACCGGCGGCGCCCAGCGCCATCGAATGGCAGCACCGTTGGGAAAGCGCCCTGCACCACTTAGGCGTTCCGGTGTTCACCATGCCCAGTGGCGCAGGGCATGACGCCATGAAACTGCACGAAATCATGCCCCAAGCCATGTTGTTCGTGAGGGGCGAAAACAGTGGCATCAGCCATAACCCGCTTGAGTCCACCACCAGTGACGATATGCAACTCTGCATCGACGCCTTTACCCATCTGTTGACCCAACTGGATTGATGCCCACCGACACCCCACTGGGTAACAACGCACCGCACGCCGAGCTAACCACCGAGGTGCTGAAAACGTTTGGCTATGACGCAGAGTAATCACTGCTGCCTGGACAAGGCCAACCGAGCGGCGCCGACCACCCTGAATACTCCTTGGGCAACGGGTCGGCATAATCGCCCCGCTTGCTGGTTCTTAGTTTGAGGCTCGACAGCGCTTCGATCCATTTAACCGCGACCGCAACACCGTCAATGACCGGCACGCCCAACCGGTCCTGCAATGCAAGACATTGCGCCGCCATACCAGCACACCCAAGGACAATGGCACCGCTGCGATCGCGCACTAGTGCCTCGCGGGCGCTAGCCTCTAGGACATTCAAAACCTGCGCAGGGTCGGATTCCAGCGCAAGGACTGGGATATCAGTGCCATGGATACCGCGACAATGCCGCTCAAAACCGTAACGCTGCACCAGCCGCTCCGCCAGAATGCACGTGCGAGTCATTGTTGTAACGACTGAAAAACCGGTGGCCAGCATACTTGCCGCATGAAAGGCAGCTTCGGCGATGCCCAACACCGGTGCATCAGTCGCTTCTCGCGCTGCATCAAGACCGGGATCACCAAAGCATGCGATAACCACTCCGGCAAGTGGCCTCTCAACGTACTGCCGAACTTGTTCGGCAACACCCGCTGCCGCAATGACTTCATCAAAATGCCCCTCAATCGAACGGGGTCCAAAACTCGGTTGAGACACGACGATCTCAAATTCAGGACCCACAACTGCCTTGGCGGCGACGCCAATCGCGTCTGTCATCGACTCCGTCGTATTAGGGTTAATCACAAGAATAGTTTTCACTAAGACCTCCCTTTATCGGTGCATGATTCAGGATCACCGGACATAAAGCACCAATGCGGTGCAAGACGCGACTTCTCCTTGAATGAATAAGCATGGCATAAGCCTTGCAAAGACTGGCCCGACCCCTGTTTTACTCAATTTGGAGACTTCATGGCTTTAGCTGCGATTGCGCTTGAATCCAAGCATCAGACGTTCATTCGCCCATTCAAACAGAAGCTTCTTGTCGGCCTGATGGTGATGGCCAGCGCCGGCGCAGCACTTGCCCAGGAAAAGGTTCTGCGGATCGCGATGACCGCGGCGGACATTCCAAGAACACTGGGGCAGCCTGATCAGGGTTTCGAGGGCAACCGGTTTACGGGCATCCCCATGTATGACGCCCTGACCCACTGGGATCTATCCAAAGCGGATGCTGCGAGCGTTCTCATTCCGGGTCTAGCGACCTCGTGGAGCGTTAATGCCCAGGACAAGACCAAATGGACCTTCAAATTGCGCAGCGGTGTGAAATTCCATGATGGGTCCCCGTTCAACGCCGATGCGGTGGTATGGAACGTTGGAAAAGTGTTGGACAAGGATGCTCCCCACTTTGACCCCAGCCAGGTTGGTGTCACCGCCTCTCGCATGCCCACCCTGCGAAGCGCCCGCAAGATCGATGATCTGACCGTTGAACTGACGACGAGCGAGCCTGACTCTTTCTTGCCGATCAACCTGACGAATCTTTTTATGGCCTCGCCAGCCCACTGGGATGCGCTCCTTAAAGCGGTTCCGGCCTCGGTCACCGTGCCGGCGGACCGGGCCAAAGCGGCTTGGGTGGCATTCGCAGCAGATGCCTCGGGGAGCGGCCCGTTCAAAATGGCAAAGTTCGTCGCCCGCGAACGTCTCGAAGTTGTCGCAAATAAATCCTACTGGGACCCGAAGCGCACGCCAAAAATTGATCGGGTCGTGATGCTGCCCATGCCCGAGGCCAACGCCCGAACAGCCGCGCTTCTTTCCGGACAGGTCGACTGGATCGAAGCCCCTTCCCCGGACGCAATTCCTCAGATCACCCAGCGTAACTTCAAGCTTTACAGCAATGCCCAACCCCACGTCTGGCCCTGGCAGTTGTCATTCGCCGAAGGCTCGCCATGGCTGGACAAACGGGTACGCCACGCGGCAAATCTGTGCGTCGACCGCGAAGGTCTCAAAAGCCTTCTGGGCGGTCTGATGGCGGTGCCCAAGGGGACCGTGCCTCCTGGACACCCCTGGTGGGGCGATCCGAAATTTGACATCAAGTACGACGTCGCTGCTGCTCGCAAACTGATGGCCGAAGCCGGCTTCTCGGCCGACAAGCCGATGAAGGCCAAGGTACAGATTTCGGCATCTGGTTCTGGCCAGATGCAACCGTTGCCAATGAACGAATTTGTTCAGCAGTCGCTGAAGCAGTGCCATATCGACATCCAGTTCGATGTCATCGAATGGAACACCCTGTTCACCAACTGGCGTAAGGGATCGAAAGATCCATCGGCAAACGGTGCCCAGGCGACCAACGTCAGCTTTGCAGCGATGGATCCATTTTTTGCAATGGTTCGATTCACCAGCACGAAGACATTCCCGCCGGTCTCAAACAACTGGGGCTATTTCGGGAATCCGGAATTCGACGGCCTGATTGCCAGCGCGAGGACCAGCTTTGAAGACAAGCCCAGGGATGCAGCGCTCGCCAAGCTGCATGCGCGCATTGTCGAGGAAGCGCCGTTCATCTGGATTGCGCATGACGTGGGTCCGCGAGCCATGAGCCAGAAGGTCAAGGGGGTTGTACAGCCTCGCAGTTGGTTTATCGACATCGCAACCATGTCGATGGACTGAGGCTTCGGTTCGAACCCGCCGTCCGCGTCTCGCTGACGGCGGGTCACAGGTCACACCCGCACGAACCCTTGCTGCCCACGTTGACTGAATGCTGAATTATTTGCTGCAGCGTCTGATCTACACGCTGCCGATCATGTTGGGCGTCTCGATCGTTTGCTTTGCGCTCGTCCACCTGGCACCGGGTGATCCCTTGGTGTCTATCCTTCCCCCAGATGCATCGGCTGAACTGCAGGCAAAACTGCGTGAGCTCTATGGTTTTGATCGAAGCTACCCCGAGCAATTCTTGGCGTGGGTCGGGCGGGCACTGCAGGGTGATCTCGGGAATTCCATTGCCAGTGGGCGTCCCGTTGCACAGGAAGTCTTTAAGGCTGTTGGCAATACCCTGCGGCTAGCTATTTTTGCAACCATCATCGGCTTCTTTCTGGGCAGCCTGTTCGGGTTCGTTGCAGGATATTTTCAGCATTCCTGGATTGATCGCTTCGCTTCCATGCTCTCGGTCCTGGGTGTGAGCGTTCCGCACTACTGGCTCGGAATGGTGCTGGTCATCATTTTTTCGTCGCAACTCATGTGGCTACCACCGGGCGGCGCCGGGCCTGGCGGCTCGGGCGACTGGCAGTGGAATCTTGAATACATGCGTCACCTGGTCTTGCCCGCACTGACCATGAGCGTTATTCCGATGGGAATCATCGCCCGCACCGTTCGGGCGCTGGTTGGTGACATCCTGCATCAAGAATTCATCATTGGTTTGCGGGCAAAGGGTATGACCAACCTGGGAATCTTTCTGCATGTGGTCAAGAACGCCGCGCCGACGGCACTCGCCGTCATGGGATTGCAGTTGGGCTACCTGCTGGGCGGCTCAATCCTCATTGAAACCGTCTTTTCGTGGCCTGGAACCGGGTTCCTTCTGAATTCCGCCATCTTCCAGCGCGATCTGCCGCTGCTACAAGGGACGATCCTGATTCTGGCCATGTTTTTTGTATTGTTGAACCTAATCGTCGACATCATTCAAACCCTTCTCGATCCCCGGATCGCCCGCAGCTGATGTCGAGCCAATCCATGAGTACTCATGTCGCCGCCACTCCGCTCCAGGCAGCGGCGTCCTCCGGCTATTGGCGTACCGTGCTGCGTCGACTTGGACGCGATCCGGTCACGGTTGGCGCAGCCGTAGTGATCTTGTTGCTCCTGCTGTTGGCTTTGCTTGGAAGCCACATCACCCCAGCCGATCCGTATGCATCGTCGATTCTCAAGCGCTTGAAGCCAATCGGGTTTGCTGGACACCCTCTCGGGACGGACGAATTGGGTCGCGATATGCTGACTCGCTTGATGGTTGGCAGCCGCCTCTCGCTCTTCATGGGGATCACCCCTGTACTGCTGGCTTTTTCCATTGGATCATTCCTGGGAATTCTCGCGGGTTATCGGGGCGGATTGCTTAACACGCTCATCATGCGAACAATCGATGTGTTCTACGCCTTTCCCTCGGTTCTGCTCGCGATTGCATTGTCTGGCGCGCTCGGCGCTGGCATCACCAATTCACTGATCTCTCTGACGATTGTCTTCATCCCCCCGATCGCGCGCGTTGCCGAGAGTGTGACTACTCAGATCCGCAATCGCGAATTTGTCGATGCCGCGCGCGCATCAGGCGCGAGCGGATTCCGAATCGTCCGGGTCCATGTTCTGGGCAACGTATTAAGTCCGATTTTTGTTTACGCAACCAGCCTGATCGCGGTTTCGATGATCCTCGCCTCGGGCTTGAGTTTTCTCGGCCTGGGGGTCAAGCCGCCCGAACCCGAATGGGGCCTGATGTTAAACACCCTTCGGACTGCGATTTATGTCCAGCCTTGGGTTGCTGCGTTGCCGGGCGTCATGATCTTCATCACCTCGATCGCCTTCAATTTATTTTCTGACGGCCTTCGCAACGCGATGGAAATTCGCAGCTGACATGAACAACGCCCCGCCGATTCATCACGTTGATGTTGGAGGCAAATCACCGCCCCTTTTGCGTGTGCGCCGCCTGCGCAAGCACTTCCCGCTCAAGGGTGAACTGTTTCGTCCTCGCAAAGTCGTCCGTGCCGTGGATGACATTGAGTTCGAAGTCCTCAAGGGTGAGACCCTCGGTGTCGTGGGCGAATCTGGATGCGGAAAGTCCACAACGGCTCGATTGCTGATGCAATTGACGCCGGCCGACGGCGGCGAATTCCTTTTTGACGGCCAGGTCATCGGCGGTCGGGAGTTGCCCTTGAAAGAATTCCGCAGGCAGGCCCAGATTGTTTTTCAGGACAGCTTTGCCTCGCTCAATCCTCGCCTGACCGTACTCGATTCCATTTCATTTGGTCCCCAGGTTCACGGAGTCTCGAGCGCCGAGGCCCGGAAACTCGCTCAAGATCTTCTCGATCGGGTCGGCCTTGATCCCGTTCGTTTCGGTGGGCGCTACCCGCATGAACTTTCGGGCGGCCAGCGTCAGCGGGTCAACATCGCTCGGGCACTCGCCCTGAATCCCCGTCTAGTCGTTCTTGACGAGGCGGTATCGGCACTGGATAAATCGGTCGAAGCCCAGGTCCTCAACCTGTTGCAAGATCTGAAACAGAGCTTCGGTCTGACCTATGTTTTCATCAGCCACGACCTCAACGTGGTGCGGTACATGTCCGACCGGGTCATGGTCATGTACCTCGGTGAGGTGGTTGAAATCGGGGACAGCGAATCGCTTTTTGCGAATCCCCGCCACCCCTATACAGCTGCTCTGCTGTCATCCATCCCGTCGATGGATCCGGATCAGCGAACCGAAGTCCCCGCTCTTTCCGGCGACCCCCCAAATCCGATCAACCCGCCCCCGGGCTGCCGGTTTCATCCCCGCTGTGCGCATGCGAGCGCGATTTGTCATCAAGCAGTACCCGCCCTGACCTCGGTTTCGCTGCATCATCGGGTGGCATGCCATCTGCACATCCGCGGTAGTGGACACCCGCAAGCGCCGATTGGTTAGTCATGAACCAGACAATGAAACCCCTCACCGCCAACACGCCCCTGGTCGAGATACAGGAACTGCGTGTGACCTTTACGGGCGGTGCCAAACCAGTTCATGCGGTGAGTGGCGTGAGCCTTCAACTGCATCGAGGCGAGGTCATGGCCCTGATCGGCGAATCCGGTTCAGGTAAGAGTGTCACCCTGCGCGCCCTGCTGCGTCTGCACTCGGAGCGCCACACCCAAACCGAAGGGCGCATTGTGGTTGCGGGACACGATGTGGTACAGATGTCGCAAGCCGCGCTGTCGCAGTACCGCGGTGCCGTCGCATCGATGATCTTTCAGGAGCCGCTCCTGGCCCTCGATCCGGTCTATACCCTAGAGCAACAGATCACCGAATCGATCCGCCGCCACGAACCGGTTTCATCCGGGCAGGCGCGAGCAAGGGCGCTCGAATTATTTGAACAAGTTCGGATCCCAAGTCCCGAGCGGCGTCTACAATCCTACCCCCATGAACTCTCCGGGGGGATGCGCCAGCGGGCAATGATTGCGCTGGCTCTTGCATGCCGTCCACAGCTATTGCTAGCCGATGAACCGACCACCGCACTCGACGCGACGGTCCAGATTCAAATCCTCCTGTTGCTACGAGAACTACAGCAGGCTCTGGGACTTGGAGTCGTCTTCGTCACGCACGATATCGGCGCTGCGGTTGAAGTCGCGGATCGCATTGCGGTCATGTACGCCGGGCGCATCGTCGAAGAGGGGCCAGTGCGCAGCCTGATCCGCGAACCGCGGCATCCATACACCCAGGCTCTTCTGACCAGCCGGGCACATGGTGCAATGCCGAAGGGGGTACGTTTGGCCACCATCCCCGGGGCTCCGCCGGACCTGAGTGAGCAAATTCCAGGATGTTCGTTCGCGCCGCGCTGTGCGATGGTTCAGGCGCAATGTCGGGCCGAGCAACCCCCAGAGTTCAATATTGCTGGGCACCACCGCGTACGCTGCATCGACCCAAGCATCAAACGAGCAACAGCGACCCCGCTCTCTGTCTTAACGACTCCCCAATCAATGACTCTCCCATGAGTGACCGATGAGTAATCTTCACGATACCGCCAGAGCCTTTGTCCCCTATCCTTCAACCCCGGTAAGCCATGCCGGGACGGGGCATCTCACTGGATTGGGCTTTGGCGTCAAAGACCTTTTTGATGTCGCAGGCTACCCAACCGGGGGTGGGCAACCCCTGCTTCTGGCCATGTCGGGCATCAAAACTCAGACTGCGCCGACCGTACAGAAGCTCCTGGACGCAGGCGCCCGGATGGTGGGGAAAACCGTCACCGACGAACTCGCATTCTCAATGAATGGCCAGAACGCGCACTTTGGCAGCCCGATTAACGGTGCAGCGCCGGACCGCATTTCAGGCGGATCGTCATCGGGTTCAGCGGCTGCGGT
>Ga0214921_10003466_pt1 | contig 24069 bp, 14 predicted proteins | sample LL1505_MetaG_FD_177992 | JGI IMG/M metagenome (GOLD analysis project Ga0214921, IMG submission 177992) | Freshwater microbial communities from Lake Lanier, Atlanta, Georgia, United States - LL-1505 | ecosystem: Environmental > Aquatic > Freshwater > Lake | place: USA: Georgia | collected...
CTTTTGGGCGACGCTGCACACCAAGCACAGGGAATGGCTTCGCGTGTTGAACTGCGTCGCTACTGGTCCTTCGAACCGCTTTGGCAAGCGCTTGGCAAGCCCCAAGCGCAACACGATTCAGCGCGATCGGCTCAGATTGCCAGGCATAAAAACGCGCCGGATCAGGATGCACCCGACCAAGCCGCCGTCACCCAAGACGTCGTCGACCAAGCTATCGTCACCCAAGCCGCCGTCACCCAAGCGGTCACTTCCTTGGACGCCTTGCTGCGCCAAGCCGTGGCCGGGCAAATGCTTGCCGATGTACCCTTGGGGGCCTTTTTAAGCGGCGGAGTCGATTCCTCAACGATTGTGGCGCTGATGCAAGCCCAATCCAAGCAAGCTGTGAAGACCTTTACCATTGGCTTTGATGAGCCAGGTTTTGATGAATCACCCCACGCCCAGGCTGTAGCCAAACACCTGGGCACCGATCATCTTTGCCTGCGGGTGCAAAGTGCCCATGCGCGCGAGGTGATTCCCAAGCTGCCTACGATCTATGACGAACCCTTTGCCGATTCCTCGCAAATCCCCACCCATTTGGTGGCGCAGCTTGCGCGCGAGCATGTGACCGTTGCGCTAAGTGGCGATGCAGGCGATGAGCTTTTCGGAGGCTATAACCGCTATACCGTTACAGGACCGCTTTGGCAGCGCGTGGCTTGGGCACCTTTTGCCATGCGCAAACTTTTAGGCCATGGGCTTGAAGCCATCCCCAGACAAGCCTGGGATCAAGGCTTTGCGCTGGCAGGCCGGCTTCGGGGTAAGCCTCTGGTGGTTCAGGCCGGGGAAAAAGTGCATAAAATGGCCCAACGCTTTCGGCGATGCGAAAACTTTGATGCCTTTGCGCAGTCCTTTGAACAGATCTGGTCACCCGATGCCCTGCCCATGCAACAACGCGGCACGATGCCCAACAACGCTCAAAGCGTTTGGCCCTTGCCCGATGCCATGTGCCCACAGGATCCGGTGGCCCGCATGATGGCCAAAGACAGCATGGGTTATTTGCCCGATGATATTTTGTGCAAAGTCGATCGTGCGGCAATGGCGGTGAGCCTTGAAACCCGCGTGCCTTTTTTGGATCATCGTGTGGTCGAGTTTGCCTGGCAACTGCCCCAGTCCTTGAAAATTCGTGAAGGGCAAGGCAAGTGGCTTTTGCGCCAGGTTTTATACCGTTATGTCCCGAAAGCGCTGATTGAACGCCCCAAGGCAGGCTTTGGTATCCCCGTGGGACAATGGCTGCGCGGGCCGCTTCGCGACTGGGCCGAGGACTTGCTCGAACCCAAGGCGATGCAAGCGCAAGGCTATCTGGACCCTGACCCCATCCAGGCGGTATGGCAGACGCATTTAAGCGGACGGGTTGATCACACACCCAAGCTTTGGACGGTCTTGATGTTTCAAGCTTGGCTTCGGGCGCAGAAAAAGCGTGGCTGATCCCAAGGCACCGAGCGTTTTGCTTTCGGTTAACACCACCTGGAATGTGGTGAATTTTCGCTCAGGACTGATTCGCGCGCTGCAAGCAGCAGGCTTTTCAGTGGTGGTAGCCTCCCCGCCCGATGCTTACGTGCAAGCTTTGAAAGCACTCGGTGTGCGTTATGAGCCGCTTGCGATGGCTGCCCGCGGCACCAGCGTTTTTGCCGATGCACGTCTTTGGTTACGCTATCGAAGGCTGATGCAAGCATTGCGCCCTGATGTCTATTTGGCCTATACCATCAAGCCCAATATTTTTGGATCGCTTGCCGCAGCGCAACTTAAGATTCCGGTGATTAATAACATTTCAGGACTTGGATCGATGTTTATCCATCGCAGCTGGATGACCTCGCTCGTTTCTTTTTTATACCGTCATGCACTGAAAACATCGCACACGGTGTTTTTTCAAAATCAAGACGATGCTGACTTGTTTCTGGGGCGCAAGCTTGTGCAGCCTGCGCAATGCGCCTTGTTGCCTGGCTCTGGCATCGACCTTACGCACTTCTTGGCGCAAGCGCCAAGCGAAAGCCCCGCGTTTCGCTTTTTGTTTGTGGGGCGCATGCTTTGGGAAAAAGGCATCGGCGAGTATGTGGCAGCGGCCAAAATGCTTTTGGAATCCTGGCCTCTAACGGCACCCAAGCCGATCTTTCAGGTGCTTGGCGCGCGCGACGGTCAAGCCTCAGGCCAGGTGCCTGATCGCCAGTGGGCAGCCTGGCTCAGAGAGGGTTTGATCGAGGATTTGGGTAGCACACACGATGTGCGCCCCTATTTGGCTCAAGCCCACTGCGTGGTCCTGCCCTCCTACCGCGAAGGCACCCCGCGTGCCTTGCTTGAAGCGGCGGCTAGCGCACGCCCGATGATCGCCGCCCGTGTCCCCGGTTGTGTGGAAGTGGTCCGCGAAGGCCTGAATGGCTACTTGTGCGAGGCGCGAAACGCCAAGGCACTTGCCGCATGCATGCGCCACATGCTCGCCCTGAGCGCAGAACAACGTCAAGCCATGGGCGAGGCGGCACGCAGCGACGTGGCAGCGCGTTTTGACGAACAAAAAGTGTTTAGCGCTTATCTTCAGGCGATTCACACCATTCCCCTAAATCCAGCACAGCGAATCTAAACGATGACACAGCCCCCGATCTCATCTGAAGGCACAGGTAAAGTGGCCTTGATCACCGGTATCACCGGCCAGGATGGCTCCTATCTGGCGGAGTTTCTGCTTGAAAAGGGCTATCAGGTTCACGGCATCAAGCGGCGCGCTTCGCTCTTTAACACCGAGCGGGTGGATCATTTGTATCAGGATCCGCATATCGATCACCGCCAATTTTTCTTGCACTACGGCGATTTGAGCGACAGCACCAATCTGATTCGCATCGTGCAGCAAACCCAACCTGATGAAATCTATAATTTAGGTGCGCAATCGCATGTGGCCGTGAGCTTTGAGTCGCCCGAGTACACAGCCGATGTCGATGCCTTGGGCACGCTTCGACTGCTGGAATCGATCCGCATGCTGGGTTTGAAACATAAAACGCGCTTTTATCAGGCCTCAACCTCTGAGCTGTACGGCCAGGTGCAGGAAATTCCCCAAACCGAATCCACCCCTTTTTATCCGCGCAGCCCTTATGCGGTCGCGAAGCTCTACGCCTATTGGATCACCGTCAACTACCGGGAAGCCTATGGTATGTACGCTTGTAACGGTATACTTTTTAATCATGAATCGCCAAGACGCGGCGAGACCTTCGTGACCCGCAAAATCACCCGCGCTTTGGCCCATATCGCGCTGGGCCTTGAGCCCTGCCTTTATCTCGGCAACCTCTCAGCGCTTCGCGATTGGGGCCATGCCAAAGACTATGTGCGCATGCAATGGCTTATGTTGCAGCAGGAAAAGCCCGAAGACTTTGTGATCGCCTCAGGCCAGCAAGTCTCGGTGCGCGCCTTTGTTCAAAAGGCTGCAGCCCAGTTGGGGATTGAGCTGCGTTTTGAAGGCCAAGGCCTTGACGAAGTCGCACGCGTGTTTGCAATCCACGGACCCAAGGCGCCGGCGCTCAAATCAGGCGATGTGATCGTGCGGGTTGATCCGCGCTACTTCAGACCGACTGAGGTTGAGACCTTGCTCGGTGACCCCAGCAAAGCCAAACAAAAGCTGGGCTGGGAGCCCCTTATAAGCCTTGATACGATGATTGAAGAGATGGTCAGCCACGACTTGGACCGGGCAAGACAGCACGCCTTGCTCAAACAATTCGGCTATGGCCTGCCGGTGAGCCGGGAAGATTAAGTCGCTCACCCCGCCATGATTCAAACAGCGCCTCATCAAAGCCCGATTTTTGTCGCAGGCCATCGCGGCATGGTCGGATCGGCCATCACGCGCAAGCTTCAGGCGCTCGGTCTTGGGCCCTTGCTGCTGCCTGCCCGCAGTGCGCTTGATTTGTGCGACGCAGCTGCAGTCGATGCCTTTTTTGCCCGCGAAAAACCCGCGCAGGTTTATTTGGCCGCAGCGAAGGTCGGCGGGATTCTTGCCAATGATCAGTACCCGGCAGACTTTATTCGTGAAAATTTGCTGATCCAAACCCATGTGCTGGATGCTGCGCATCGCCACGGCGCTCAACGGGTCTTGTTTTTAGGTTCTTCGTGTATTTACCCCCGGCTTGCAGCGCAGCCCTTGCTTGAATCGAGCCTTTTAAGCGGTCCGCTTGAGCCGACCAACCGCGCTTATGCGCTGGCCAAAATCGCAGGCATCGAGATGTGCTGGAGCTATAACCGGCAGTATGCGAAGGCAGCTCCGCCTGCGACCGGATTTTTAGCGGCCATGCCCACCAATTTGTATGGCACAGGCGATAACTACCACCCCACGCAAAGCCATGTGATTCCGGGCTTATTGCGCCGCTTTCACGAAGCCAAAGTCAACGGTCAGGCGAGCGTGACGGTTTGGGGTAGCGGTCGGCCGCGTCGCGAATTCATGCACGCTGACGATATGGCAGCCGCTTGCGTGCAGCTGATGCTGCTGCCCGAGGGGCAGTGGCAGGCGTTGCTTGCCGCTGATCGCAACGATGGCGAAGCGCCGCTCGTGAATATCGGTGTGGGCGAAGATGTCACGATTGCCGAGTTGGCGCAATTGATTGCCTCGGTGGTCGGCTTTCAGGGCAGCATCGACTTTGACGCGAGCAAACCCGATGGCACCCCGCAAAAATTGATGTCGATCCAAAAATTATTGCGTTACTACCCAGTGAAAGCCCGCAGTCTGCACCAAGGTTTAGTACAGACTTATCAAGAGTTTCTTGCCTCAGGCGCGGCGCTGCGAAGCTAGCCCTGGGCAGTCCGCCCAGCGTTTGCCTTGCGATCCCGGCACCACGCTGCGGACCTAGCCCTTGAGTCGACGCCAGAGCTCACCCAATAAAGCGTGCATCGCTTCGCTGCTTGAAGCCAGCTGGACCGCCGACGGGAAGCTATCAAGTGGGCTAGACAGCGCGCTTGACTGATACGCGGTGGGTGCTGCAATCACCGTGAAGCCGGCTTGCGAAAAGATCGGTGCAGCGCGCAACATATGCGTTGCCGAAGTCACAAGCACGATGCTTTGCAAAGGCTGCACATCGCCTTTGGCAATCATCGCTTGCAGGGCGGTCGCAGCCTCTTCGGTGTTGGTTGAAATCGACTCAGCGATGATGCTCGCACCCCGAGCCTGGCTCGATTCCCTGTGGCCAGGCCCGCCTTGCCCGCGCCCTACAACTGGCGCTTGCGCCTCAAGCAAAAAGCGGCGCGCAAACCCGGCCTCATCAAGCCCTTGAATCGGCCCCTTACCGGCAATCACAAGCGGCAAGCCCTGCGCCTTGGCAAGCCGCTCGGCATAAATCAGCCGGCGCAAAAAGGGCGCTTGAGGCACAAGCCCGTCGGGCCACTCAGGCATGGCGCGATGCAGGCCTGCTGTGAGCACCACCACCGCCTGAGGCTTGCCGGGGATGGGTGTGCCTTGCAGCGCCGACGCCGCAAGCGGCTTGGCAGCAAGCCCTTCAACCCAGCGCACCCAGGGGCCAGCGATAATCCGGGTTGACAGCGCCCAGGCGAGCAAAAGGCTAATCACCCAAAGGCTTCGGCTTAGCGCTATCGCTCGCGCACTTGGCCTTCCCCGATGGCGAAAGCGCGACACCAGCCGAATCGCATAGCCCAGGGCAAACAGCGAAAAAAACAGTCCGGGCGGCAGGACAAGGCTTGATACAGCGTGGCGCAGCAGCGAAGCCAGCTGCCAGTCGTTGACAGTCATCGCAGGGCTTTGCGCTTACAAACGCAAGAGCCGCGAGAGCCGCCAGCGAAAACTGACCATTCGCCCGTACATTAAGCCGTATCCGATCGCACTCAGGGCAAAGAGTGCATAAAGCGCAAAGCTTTGCCGGGAAAAGACGCAGGCTGCAAGCGCAGGCGCACTGACCAACATCACCACCGCAAGGGTGGTTCGCTCGTGATCCCGCATCACGCGGCGGTAGATGAGGCTGTGCAAATGCAATAAGTCCGGTTGACCCGGATGTCTTGCGCAATGGCGCCGCCGCATGATCGAGTAAAGCACTTCGATCACCGGGTAAGCACACACCACGATCGAGGTCCAGGGCGAAATCTCGCTGTTGCGCGCAGGCAAAAGGATCGCCACCGCAGCGAGGATGAAGCCCAGCAGGTAAGCGCCCCCATCGCCCATGAAGATCGGCCCGCGCGGGTAGTTGACCAGGAAAAACCCAAGCGATGCGCTTGCACCCGAGACCGCAATCCAGGCAAGCAAATAATCACCCGCATGCCAGGCAATCCAGGCAAAGGCTGCGAGCATCACGCCCACTGCAGCCGCGGCCAGTCCGTTGATGCCATCAATGATGTTGATCGCATGGGTGAGTCCTGCCGCAGCAAAAGCGCTGAAGGCATAGGAAACAAAAAGCCCCACCGTGCCCCAGGCCAAGAGAGTATCTACCCCCCAGACATCGATTTTTTGAATCGACACCCCGGTCAGAAGGCAGAGCAAAAGCCCTGAGACCAGCGAGGCCCACAGGCGCTGCGCCACCCCAACGCGCTTGGTGAGATCCTCGGCAAGTCCGGCTGCAAAAGCCGGCATGGCAGCCAGCAAGACCGGGCCGAGTAAATCGGCAAGCGTGCCCTGCGCAGCGCTATCGAGCCATTGTTGCGGTCCGAATTCAAGAATGCCCCAGGCAAGCACCATCGCTGCTGCAATTGCAAGCCCGCCAATGCGCGGCGTGGGAAGCGCATGGCTTTTTTGGACACCGTCCACCGCATCCAGGCTCCAGCGCCCGTGCCAGTGCTGTGTGGCAACAATCACCCGTGATAAGCAAAAGCTCACCATGCACACAAGCGCAAGCAGGCTGTGGTAGGGTGTCCAGATGAAAATATCTCGTTCCAGCATATAAAACGAAGTTTACGACAGCTTGGCTTGATTGACATCGGTCCAGGCGGTCTGACAGAAAGCCCCACGATCTTCGCATCGCCACGATATAGTCCAGGCCTGAGTTAAATTTGTTAACGCCTGCTTCCCTGGGATCAACACCTTGTCCGAGGATATGTCGCCACTACTTCGCAAAACTGCAGCCCATTGGGGCGAGCAGGCGGGTGTGGCTGCCATCGGCATGGGCCGAAACTGGTTTGAGGTCCCTGCGGTCCAGCGAAGAATCAATCAACTTGTTTCGGGTGATCCGGCAATCGGCATGTATGAGTGGTTTGCAAAGCGGATCCTTGCCACGGGTCAGTCACTTCCACTGGAGCGCAGCTTAACGCTGGGATGCGGATCCGGTGAACTCGAACGAGGCCTGCACCGGATTGGATTTGCAAGGCAATTCGAAGGCGTCGATATTGCTTCGCAAGCGGTGAACATGGCCATTGCGGCTTTGGAAGGATTGGACTCTGCCGATATCCGCTACACAGTGTCAGACATCAACAGAATTTGTCTGCCCGAACATGCCTACGATGTGATTTTCTGTCCGATGTCGGCTCACCACTTTTCTGAGTTGGAGCGGATCTTCAAACAAGTCCATCAAGCCCTGAAACCCGGTGGCTTGTTCGTCCTCAACGAGTACATCGGCCCGAACCGTTTTCAGTGGCCTCCGCATCAAACCGCAATCATTCACGCCCTTCTTTCAAGTCTTCCCGAGCGCTGGATCAAGACCTCCGACGGCGGCCTTCGGCGAAGCTACCGACCTCCCACGGCCGAAGAGGTCGTTGCCGTCGACCCAAGCGAAGCCGTGCGCTCGGCTGACATCTTGCATCTGTTGTCTGCAGAATTTGCAATTACCACGATCAAGGGCTACGGAGGAAACCTGCTTCATGGTTTCTTCGATCATATCGGTATGAACTTTGTTGAGGAATGCGAAGAGACAGAATCAATGCTAGCCACCCTCTTTGCCATTGAGGATTGGGGACTCAGGCATCAGGTATTTGCGCACGACTTTGCATTGATTATTGCGCAACGACCCGCCGATGTGCAAGCCTCACCAGGGTTTTATGTCCCAGGTTGGCCTGATAACCTTCACTCGATCTATACCCAATTTGACGCGTCTCAACAAGCGGTTCGCTGGTTGGAATCCGTCGTCCAAGACCAGGGCAAAAGCTTGATGGCCCGCGAATCAGACATCGACACTTGGCGTAAACAACATGACGCCTCCCAAGAGGCGATTGATTGGCTCAAAAGCCAGATCCTTCAGCGTGAATCGGAACAAGCTGCATTGAAGTCCGAAATGCAGGCGTTGAGGCAAACCTTGTCATGGCGGATTACAGCACCCTTGAGGGCGCTAAGGCGCCTCATTTGACCCGCTAAAGGCTGTTTGAGGTATCGTTGCAGGCATTTGCTCGCGAGGGAAGAAAACAATGGCCAAAGTCAACATCGACGGCGTGGAATACGACACCGAGACCATGTCACAAGATGCAAAAGCAAGATTCGAAATGCTTGTGCTCACCGAGCAAAAGATTCGCCAGCTTCAGTCGGAGGTCGCGATGCTCCAAACGGCCAGGCAGGCTTATGCAAGCGCGCTGAAAGCTTCGTTGGTCACCTTATCTCAGACACCCCCGCTTGGTGAGTTGATCGAATAATTGCGCAGCCCGCATCGTGGGGAAACACCCCGCAAGGCTTGATCACTTTCTTAGCGTGCCCTTGGCGTGGGTTCGCGCGGCGATGTGAGAAAAGCTTTCGTGTGAATCTGCCGTGATCGATAGTCGATGCCCGAAAACTGGGCGTAGTCTGCCAAATCAAAGTAAGACCCCAAACCAAAGACGCCAGGCAGCTTGTTTTCGATCAAGGCATCGAAGCGCTTTCTTGACGCTTGCTCTAAATCCCACCACTTCACCCGTCGATGCTCATCGATTGCCTTATCCCAGTGCAAAAGCCTGCGAGGTGATGCTGCATCGGTGTCGTCCGGTTTTTCGTTATAAAGGTGATAAATAGGAAGTTTAGGGATATGCCAGATGCTCCAGCCATGGCTAAAAAGGCGCAAGGCATAGGCCTGCTCTTCGCCATGAAAATAAAAATGCGGATCGTATGGCAGGCATTGCGTGATAACCCCTGGGGCAAACAAGCAGCCCGCACCCAGGTGAAAACCGGATACGGGTCGATGCGTCGCAAGCGGATGGGCTTCAAAACGTAAGAACCGGTGATCAGGCGGGAATTGCAGACCAGGCGCGAGCACATGAACCAGCGCACCCTCGGTGGTCGGTTTGGGAACGGCCAGGCCGTCTTCCAGCAAAAAGGGGCTTGGGTACGACGAAATTGCAGCATGACCATAACGATTCACGATTTGTATCGCTGCAATCACCAGCTGCTGATCCCAATGGGGATCAAAGGCCATGTGTGAATCGATCTGAAAAAACCAATCTTCCTGACGATAAAATGACATGGCGATCGCTCTCGCCCAGCAAGGGCCCCGTGCATGGAGCGGATCGATTTTCACAAGGCTCAGCCTTGCCGGATACACGTCGGCGTCGGTGATCTCGACAAAACTTGCTGGACTTTGATCAACCACGGCAAAGTGAAGATCCTGGGGCTCCTGGGCCTGCGCAACCGCTTGTTGCAGGGTTGCTTTAAGCAGCGCGTCGCAAAAACTCGCTACGCTGACCAAAATACTCACGCCAACCCCTCGGTGGATCGATGCGGCGTTGGGTGACGCCACTGGTGCCAAGCCGCTTCGAGGGCTTTTAAGCGATCCTCGAGACAATACGACCAAAGTCGTTCGGCACGAACGCGCGCGCGAGCGTTTTGACTCAAGCGGTGTCGAAGTGCCGGGTTGCTGACGAGTTGCTCGAGGGACTGAGCCATTGCTGCAAGGTCGTGCGCGATCAGCCCATCCACCCCATCCCTGATGCTCTGCGCGTAGACCGTCGGCGAGGCAATACAAACAAGACCGTGGGCTGCGCATTCGATAAACTTCAGATCACTTTTGCAGGCGTTTGCAAAGCTTGGTGCGAGCGGAAGCAAAGCGATATGGCAGCCAGCAAGCAATTCGTGATATTTTTCATAATTTAATTGCGGTACGAATCGCTTGTTTTCAAAGATTGCCGCATCAAAGACCGACCGATCCTGCAAGACAAGCAACTCCAGCTGTGCAAATCGACGAAACACGGGTGCAACCGCCTGCATCAGCTCAACGGCAACAGTGGTTCGATTAAGCGCTCCGTAAAAGACGGTCAGTTTTTGCTCCTTGGGAAGTTTGGACTTTCCGACCTTGCCAGGCTCCACCGCTTGCTCCTGATCATCGTCCAGTGCGCCGCCTGGATGTAGCGGCATCTCAATGAGCTGGTTCTCAAAACAAAGCACCCGATCATCGCCACGCACCTCGGTCAGGACCTGCGCTAAGGTTTGCGTTGAAGTCATTACACCGTGACAGGCCTTTACTGAAGCCCAGGGCGCTCGATCGAAAACCTCTCGAACTTTCGATGCGAAAAGATCGGGGTGATCGTCCCACTCAGCCAACACCAACCAGCCCTTTGCTGCGAGACGCTGCACCGTTTGAGCCCATTGCTCGTGGCTATCGGGCAACTGACGCTGAACAATCAATACCTTGGGCTGCTCGACTGCTAGCTCGGGCAGTTGAGCGCTTCGTTCAAAAAAATGGACTTCGACATCAGGCAGGCTTGCATAGGCCGCCAGGGGGATTCGCGTGCGGATATCAGCAAACGCTGGCGCCATGGCAAGCATCGCGATCACCATCCGGCGAGGATTGACGACAGCCGCGCCGGATGATGGTGATTTTTTAGCACGAATGACATATTGAAGACTCAAGAGTCGTCTCTTGACGAGCTCTTCTTGTTCACCCGAAGCCGCAATCCAAGCTTGCATCGCGCCTGCAAAGCGCTCAAATCCCGCTGCATCAACAACAAACTCGCGTGCTCGAATCTTGGTCGGCACCAGTGCCGCCGCTCTAAAGCTTTCAAGCATGGTGGCGGCTGTGAAAAATCGCAAGTGCGTTCGATCTAAAAGACCTGCGTCTGTGTATTGAAACTGCCCGCGCAACAGGCTCTCAATAATGGTCCAATGACCGACGTTGGGTATGCAAGCAAGTACGACACCGTCATCGGCAAGATAATCCGAGAGTGCCCTGAGCACCGCCCAGGGATCCTTTAAATGCTCAAGCACATCGCCAAAGACGATGGCGTCATAGGTTGCGGTGCTACTAAGCCAATCGGGTCTCTCGTGTTTGTCTTTAGCCAGCACAAGCTCAATATCGGCTACGTACACCTCGTCAAGCAGACTTGAGGCGTGCTCAGCCGCTTCGCTGACAACCTCAACGCCCACCCAAAGGCAAGCTGGATGACGTCGCTTAAAGGCTGCGCCAAGTGCGCCGGCCCCCGCGCCAATTTCGAGGACCTTGCCTGCATTGAAAGGGATCGCCGCAAGCAGATCGGGGTTGACATTGGCGAAATAGCGGTCGGGTAACTGAGGCATAAACCTTGCCATCGGCATTCCATGGCTTGACTTAAGATACACCAATGATAAAGCTTCGCCTACCCCCAGCGCTTGGCGACGATGGCCTAGACCAGTGGCTTAATCCAAGTGTCTCGCCGTATCCAACTTATTGGGTGAGCGCACTGGTTGGCCCCAGTCTTAGCTATTACCAACGCGCCATCCCGAAGGATCGAACGATATTTTTTTGCTTTGCAGAAAGTTTGCCCGATTATTTTGCCCTGGATTCCGAACCGTCGGGATTTGAACCAATTCCCGTAGCGCAGCGTGATGCGGTTCGCGCGATGTTTCGTTACCTCGAAACCATCATTGATTTGCGATTTGTTGAATCCACGCAAGCGCAGGCACAGGCAACCATCACGCTCATGACAAATCGGCAAACCGGAACCGACGGCTATGCCTGGCAACCTGGTTACTCGCTTAAAGCTTATGACGTCTTTCTCGATAATGTGCCTCCGCTTAATTTCGATAACGGAAGTTACGATGCGCTCACGCTGATTCACGAGGTCGGTCACGCGCTCGGGCTGCGTCACTCATTTGCCGGTACCGAGTCCTGGGAGAACAGTCAATTCGACGCCAGTCTGAACGGAGGCGAAGAGTCTACGTATTGGACCGTTATGAGCTATACAAGCTATAAAATTCACTTTCGGACCGAATTGAGACCCTTTGATGTAGCGGCCCTGCAAGCCATTTATGGCCCATCCAAACTGCTGCGCAACGGCGATAATATCTACACCCTCGATCCCTTGGGGTCAAACTTTATCTGGGACTCAGGCGGCATCGATACGATTGATGCAAGCAGCATCGACCGCAGTTTGACAGATACTTTCGGCGATCGTGTCGCCCGCGTTGAAAACCTGAGGCTTGTCCTTGATTTAAATGCTAATACGCACAGTTATATCGATAATTATTTTGACCGGATCATCCTACCAGGCCAGATAACGATTAACGATGGAAGCTTGATCGAAAACGTCATCGGCACGCAAAGCCGCGATTGGATTTATGGCAATGGCGCAGATAACCGTATTGAGGGACGCGCAGGGGATGACTTGCTGACCGGACGCGATGGTGCTGACAGCTTATGGGGCGGCGACGGGGCCGACACACTTATGGGCGGGCCAGGCAACGATTGGCTTGATGGCGGCGAGGGTCTTGATTGGGCATTTTTTGATGGAAATCGAAGCGATTACTTGATTCAGATCGATCCTTCAGTCATAACGGTTACAAGGCAAGCACTGCTCGCGAATACGGCAGCCTCAAAGCCGCCAAGCGCTTCGATCGACAGGGATCAGTTGCAGGGGGTGGAGCGGGCGCAGTTCGATGATGTGACGGTTGTTTTTTCAAACGATCCCCACGGACTTTGGGCAGCCCGACTGCTTGGGCTATTTGCTGGGGCAAGCGCATTTAGCGATCGCAAAACAGCCGGTCGCGTTGTTGCCTTACTTGATGCCGGCTACAGCTTTGAGTTGCTTGCCCAAGCCGCAGCCGATGTCTTCATTCAACCGAAAGCCCCGCTTTCCATGCTGATCGGACACTTGCTGCGCAATCTCTTGCCAAGCCCGCCACAAGCTTTCGTGCTTGACGCGATCACAAAAGACTGTGAAAGCGCCGGGTTGAGCGTGAGCGATGTTGTCAGGCTGGCGGGCGATTTGGCGATCACCGATGATTTAATCCAGCTTAGCGGCATCCAAACGATCGGATGGTCGGTCATTCTTCCCGGCGGCTGATCGGCCCCAAGCGAATAACACCCAGCTTTGCGAGCCACAACAAGGCACGCAGCACATAGGGTCGCCTCGCTGAACTGAAGTCTGCAAGAAGGACCTCGGCAAGAAGACTTTTTTGCGGCGCTTGCTCAAGTCGCACAAAGATGGCCTCAAGCTCTTTTTCATCGGGCATGATGTGCTTGGCGTAGTTCACCATCGCGAGCGCTCGAAGGCTTGGCCACTGACGGTAGGCAAACGATGTATCGCGAAAGCTCACGGTGGTTGAGGCTTGGATTTGCCTTGTAGGGTAGGCTGCAAAGCTTGCAAAAGGATCCATCCGAGCGGGCCAAAGGCGCGGTATTTGATCGGCTGATTGCGCAGCGGCTTGTCTGCGACACTCGCCAAGATCGTGCCAAAGTTTTTGGTACTGCGCCATAACCACCGACCAGTCATAGTGCTTTATCGCGTGCGCTTGGCCGCACGCGCCCATTTCCCTGCGACGCTCGGTCGATTGAAAAAGTTCAACAAAGGCCTGTGTTGCCGCCTCGATATCGACGGCCACCAAAGAAGCGCTGTGGCCGCAATACATATCGTAGGTATCGATTTCAAGAGCGTGGCGAAGCGACAAATCAGCCCCAAGACCTGATGATGGCATCCAGGTCGGGATGCGATAACCGTCGATGCCGTGGCGCACCGTGTCTTTGTAGCCATCCCAATCGCTCACAACCACCGGCAGGCCCGCTGCCATCGCCTCAATCGGTGTGATGCCAAATGTCTCCTGAATGTTATCGGACAAGGAACAAAACACATCAGCCGCCCCCCAGGCTTGCTCACGCGCCTGCGCAAGCCTTCCGTCAAGCGTAATGGAACGTGCACTCGGAATCGCTAACTGCGCCGCATCGTGAAAGGCTTTGGCAATAAAGTCATTGGCATGCCATCCGCATTCAATCAGTACAAGCTTAGCGTCGGGCGCTAAATCACCGCTTGCTGATTGACGGTGTGCCGGCCCTGCCGAGGAAAAACTCGTTGGTTGCGACGCGTTGCCCTTGAGGCGTTGCCAAGCGGCCTCGAGCGCCTGATACATCGCCAAAGGGTGCGCTTTGGCATGAAACGAAAGTCGTCCTGCAAAAAGTATCACGATATCTTTTTTGGCTATGCCTAGCGCTTCACGGGCCGTTTGGCGCTTGGCTTGCATCGCGACAAAGTCGGCTGTGTGTATTCCCAATGGAATCACTGGCAGTTGCGGAAGCACCAGGCGCGTTGCCCCCAAACGCTGCGCGAAAAAATCGGCCTGAGCTTGCAATAAGGATTGCACATTGGCTTTTACGGCGGATGAGGTGCAGATCACGGCATCCCAGGGTTGCACCGGCGCACTCAGCCATTCGACGATCGCGTCCATCGCGCGCGCAGACGAGGTGGTGTGAGTGATCCCGCAAAGGCTCCACGCCGTGTGGCCATAGGCTGCGCGATGCCAGGCATAACTACCAATGCCAGGTCCGGGGTAATAAACACATCCCGGATGGGAGAGTTGGCCCAGCGAAGCATTTTGAATCACATGGACGGGCTCTTGCCGCCCCATCGATTGCGCAGTCTGTGCAAAGACTTTGCTGTGCTCAGATTGCTCAACCTGAACCCAAAAATCCAGCGGCGGTGCGTGGTCGAAAAAGCCTCGCAAAAACGACTCACCCGCTGCGTTTCTTCCCATCAGCTTCGGACCACGGGTGGTGTAGGCTTCGGGATGGTAGTAAATGCAAGGGTTCATGGGTCGATGCGCTTAATCGGGCGGGGAAGTTTAGCAGCCCCCTAAGCTCGAAACATTGGCCTTCAGCAAGCTAGACCATCTCGACCCGAAGCCCTGCGCTTAGCGCAGCATCGCGCTGGCCACAAGGCTTTAAGCGATGGCCGTCTGGACACTATGCTCCTGGGTTTGCAGTAGTTTTGTCTAAGCCTGTAGACAAAAGCGCATTGCAAGATAGCATGATTAGGAATTAACTTTTTAAACAATCTTATTGCACCAGCACCTAAGCAACCCTAAGCCAATAAGGCAATCGTCTTGCTGCTGAAATTTGCCAAGTTGGGAAACACGGTGGTGAAGCGCTCGGCAGGCAAGCCCACCCACTGCATCAGGGTGGCTGCCAGCTGGTCGCTTGAAAAGTCGGGCACGAAGCGGCCTTTTTTCCACTGATCGCCGTCATCCACACCACCCAAGACCAGTGAAGGCATGCGCCCGTAGACCTGTCCGCCTTTGATCGGTGTGCCGATCACAAACCAGTGATTACCCCAGGCGTGATCGGTACCTTGACCCGTGGGTTGCAAGGTGCGACCAAACTCGGTCATCACGACCGTGATCACTTCGCGGTCAAGATTTCGCACACGCAATTCGGCGTCAAAAGCTGCGAGCGCATCAGCAACTTGCTGTACCTGCACATCCATGGCGCGTCCTTGCTCGTCGCCACGTTGGGTGACGTGGGTGTCAAAGCCACCAAAATCGGTGAAGAACAACTGCCTTCGCACCCCATCGGACTTGAATACCGGCATGAGTTTTGCGATGTGCGCCAGATCGAGTCCGAGACGGTTGTCCGGGAAGTTGCTGCGGTTGGCTTGGGTTTTTTGATCGGCAAGCGATAAGGCCATCGCATCGGTAAAGGACGAACCCAAGGATCGGGCGAACTCATTTTCCACAGGGTTGCGCGATTGAAAGTGGCCCAAGGACTCGACCAACTGGGTCCAGCGGTTTTGCGGGTTGGCCAGATCCGCCCGGCCCCAGTACTGGACTCCCCGAGAATTGGCCAATGTCATACGCGAGCGCAAGCCTGTCACCAGCGTGTTATCGAAGGCATAACTGACTACCGGCAAGGTCTTTGTGAGTTCGCTAGAAAGCCACTCCATCCCTCTGCCGCCCCAACCGTTCAAGATCTCAGCAGGGTCCCAGCCTTGGACGATATTGACCTGCTCGGAGTGCGACATCAAAAAGGGAGGCACCGCCACTTCGTTATTGCGCCACTGAGCAGCCGTTAGCGGTTTCACCATGGCGCCGATATTGGCGACCCAGGCCATGCGACCTTGCTCGTAAATTGATTGCAAGGGCTTCAACGCTGGGTGCATACCGAGGGGACCGCCGGCGTAGCCACGGCCTAAGGGGACCAATTCATCTTTCTTCAAGGCAAGATCGGAGCGTCCCTTGCTGTAGTCGTTGTAGCCCGCATCCAGTGGCACCAGCATGTCGTTTCCGTCATAGCCCCCTTTTAAGAACACGACCACAAGCGCCCTGTAATCGGCTGCTCGGGCGAGTTGGGGCAAGCCAAGGCCGAGTGCGCCGGTGAGTGTGGCACTGACCCCCAGCGGGCTTAAGAGCCCCGAGGCCATCCCTTTGAGCAGATCGCGTCGTTTCATTTGATCACTCCAAATGCGGGGGTGGTAAGCATGAAGGTCATCACCAGGGCCGCACGCTGTCCGGCGCTGTCGTTGCGGGTTTCATCGAGCAAGGTCTTTGAAGCCTCACGCAGGGTGGGCGACATCGAGCCCTTGAAAAGACGCTGGCTCATGAGTTCGATGAAGGCATCCTGCGACTGTGTCAAGGCGTTCACGAATTGATCGAACTGGCAGCCCGCATTGACAAAAGCGCTGCCATCGCGGTCATAGACTTGTGATAACCCCCCTAAGCGATCACGAAACTCTTTCGAGTCCAAAAGCTTTTGCTCAGGCGCAAGCACATTGCTGCCCGGTGCCCGATGCATGGGTGAGAAAAAGCTGAAAACCGAAGGCGCATTCAGCGGCTGTTGATTGTTGATGCCATAGACCTGGTATTTGTTCCAGGACATGGTGAGCGGCGATTGGCACTCCAAGGCCCGCATCACCGAAATTGCCTGAAGCACCGGCTCTTTGATCCGTCCCACTTGCAACTCGCGATAACTTGGATCATCGGCGCGGCGCGCTTCGGGATCAAGCAGGATCGCTTTTACCACGGCAGCTAAATCGCCGCGAACAGCTTTTCCGTTGTTCTCAAATACAGAAACGATACGGGCCATATACGCGGGCGAGGGGTCGCTGGTTACAAGCGACTGAATGAGGCGATACACAACAAAGGGGCCGGTGTTGGGGTGATTGAGCAAAATCTCAACCACACTTCGCGCGTCTTGCTCGGCGGATTGCTTGGCTGCAATGGTTTTACCCAAGACCCGCTTTTCGCCGTCGTCGTGGTTGCCTATCCATCGCTGAATCATCCGTCGTTCAAAGGCATTCACGTTGGGATGGTTTGCATTGAATACGGTACGGATATGGGCATTGTCAAAGTCCCAGCCCGTCAGTGCGCGGGTGATGTCTTGAACATCCGCTTGGCTGTACGTTTCAATCGGACGCCCAGATGCGTCCTTTTTATAGCTTCCATCCTTGTTGAGCATAAATACGCCCACCGTAAAAAGTTGCATCAGCTCCCGGCCGAAGTTCTCATTAAGAAAACAATCCGAACACGCTCCCTGCTTACGGTTCTGATTATTATCAAGGTACTGGCCCATTGCCGGGTTACGAATCACTTCCTCGATGAGCGTTCCAAAATTGCCAAGCGACTGCCGCTGCAGCATGTTGAAATACTCAGTGATGCCGTAGGGGTTAATTTTGTTTTGTGACACGACGATGAAGTTGGACAGTGCCCAAGTCACCCGCAAACGTAGCTGGTCGGGCGCTTGTAAAAAGGCTCGAGAAGTCTCAAGACGGTTAAAGTTATTGTCGAGATTATTCTGCTCCTTTGTAAGCGTATTTCTGTCGGACCATGCAAGCAAGGGCCTTCCATCGATTTGCGTGGGGGGCAGGCTTAATTGTTGATCAATCCACTTTTCATAACCGATAGCTTGCACAGCGGCCACGGCGCTGGGTGAAGGGCCAAAACTCGCCTGATCCAAAAACCTTGCCGCCGCGTAAGCGCGAATGCTGGTGGGCTTTGGCGTTTCAAGGGCCACCTGACCGCTTGCAGGGAGCAGTGTTGCTTTCGGCTGCGGTGACTGCGATTCCGAACAAGCACCCAGCGCAAGCAAGCTTAAGCCAACACCCATCAAGCGCCTGAACCGCATCACGGCCAAAGATCGCAGTGTGGCCATTTTTGTTCTCACTTGATCAAACCCTTTCACTTCCATACTGCCCACTCCTGTGTCATCGATTCAAGGCCCATAAGGCAAACCCAACTGGCTCAAACCCACCAGATCGATTTGATCGGTGAGCAGCGACAAGTTGGAGGCCACCACCACAATCACGTTTTGGCCATACTCTTGAAGCAAACTCACCACGTAGTCGTGCTCTTCCTTGGTGGGTGCGCGCTCAAACACATGCTGCACCAAGGCATTGGCGATTGTGGCATCACTGCGCGGACCCCAAGCGCTTGTAAACGCATCGGCATTGAGCATCCAATCTGCCACGCGATCGCTTGCCATACCCGAGTCGACCATCGCCAAATAACGATTCACCATCGCGGGGGACTTGAGACTATCAATGCCAAAGACCGTGGCCATTAGCTTGACCAAGCGTCCGGCGGCGCCATCCATATCAAAGGCAACACCGCCATCGGTAAATTTAAGCCTCTCAACCCCGGCAAGCGAATCCGAGCCACTCACTCCATCGTTTGCGGTCACGATGGTGCGGCCGGAAAAGGGCGAGATCGAAAAACTGAAGGCCGATCGCGGACCTCCCATGACCACCGTATCAAAACCGCCACGGCCTTCGATCTGATCATTACCTTCGCCCGGCACAAACCAATCATTCCCATCGCTACCGATCAGCACATCGTCGTAGACTGAACCGTTCACCTGCTCGATGCTTGTGCCATAAGCGATAACAAGATTTTCAAAAGCTGCATAGTCGTCCTGAGTGCGACCAACCGAGCTGATGGATCCGGGACTTAAACTGATCGTGACTCCGATCGACGACGCGCCGGCGTCGATGATGTCCCATCCAGAACCGTCCACAATCGTTTTCAAGCCGCTTGCCTTCGCTTGACCCACAAGGTAGACGCTATTGCCAGGGTTTACCTGGCTGGCACCGTAAAGCGTTTGGAGCGCGAGAACGTCATAAACACTGAAACTTTCAGGATACGACGCCGAAAACCCCAGGTTTTCAGACATCACTGTATTGCTCATCTTATCCTGGGCCACCGTGAGGGTGGCCTGCCCCTGGACCTCTCCCACCAAGGCTGGGTGTCGAAGGCCAAGCGCATGGCCCAACTCATGCAACATCACCCAAAAACCTTCCTTGCCGGGCGTAAGGTCGATTACGGTTTCCACATCAAGCCATATATCGCCGGCGATCGCGCCTTGACTTGCAAGCGGTGAAAAGGAGTAGCCTTTGGTTTTGGTCTGTTGATTCACGCCGATGCGAATCTGCGCCTCATCGTTATCGCTCGTCTCACGAAAACTCAGGCCACTGACCGATGATGCTGCATCAAAAGCTTTTCGTAGCGCAGCCTTTTGGCTGTCACTGAGCGCTTGAAACCCGGTCCCACCGCCGCCAGTCCCGTAAGCAGGGGGCGCGGTCATGAAGGAATAGCTCAGGCTTGTGGGCGTTCCAAGCGGCTTGGCAGCATTCCAGCGGGCATCCCCACCTTCCATCACTGCCTTCATGCCTTGGGACTTCCAGTCTACAAAACTGAGCAGGTCCACCAATGATCGTGTGCCTGAGGAAGGGTTCAGATCGATGCGCTCGACATTTTTGAGCAGCATCGTATCGCCCCAGCCATCAAAGTTGACCCATTGAAAGAGGAACTGACTCAGGTCTTCATTAGCTTTAACGTTCCAAAAACGTGTGCCGTCCGGATTGAACCAAATCGTATCAATACCTGCACCACCGTCGATGCTGTCTCCGCCGAAGGAGTAATTGATGTTGTCATCGCCGTCCGAACCAATAACGGTATCTGCATAGTTAGAAAGACTCAAGGCTTGCACATTGATAAACTGGTCTTGAGTGCCCCATCCGTCAAGCGCATAGCCTTTTTTGAGGTCGACGAAAACGCCCCTGGGCGAGTCACTGTAACTGGCTCGTGCCTGGGTTGGGCCTTCAAGAAAAATAATCGTATCGTTGCCTGGACCACCAAAGACCTGTCCCGAGGTCCATGCAATCACATCATCGCCTTGCCCGCCATAAACATGATCCCAGCGGTAGTATCGCTCGCTCGTTGCGGTAAACAAATCAGCCTTGTTGACGCTATCGTTTGCATCGGATAAGTAGATTTCGTCCCAACCGTTGTTGCGCTTACCACCAAGTGCGAGATTTTGATCTTTAAATTGGATCGATGCAATATTTCGCAAGGTATCGATGGAACCTGTTTTCAGGTACTGAACGGTCGCGCTATCGCTTGCTGCGTTGTAGTTGACCTTGAATTCGCTGGCGTTGGCAAAGTAATAAACCACATCGATGCCACCCCCGCCAACGTAGGTATCGTTGCCTTGTGGCGGTTTGCTGTCGCTGCCGAATCGCTCATGCGTTTGGCGCCCTTCGATATAGTCGTTAAATGGGCTTCCGATAAACCAGTTGATGCCTTCAATCCGATCTTGCTGCCCGAAACCATCGTCAAGAACCGTAAGCTGGTTGGCGTTGATCCGAACGCCTCTGGGGCTATCGTCAAAGCTGATTCCAAACCAACCGGCGCCAATACCGCGATAAAAATCAAAACCTTCACTGGCAACTACCCAGCCACCGGGTTTGAGAAAAACCGTATCGCTCCCCGCGCCTGTGCGAGTGGGCGCGGCTGTTGACTGCCCAGATTTTGTCTGATCGATTGCCTGATTGACAGGAAGCGATGCCAGAAAATCCGCGACTTTCAAGAGCTCATTGGCTTGACCCGGTCTGCTGATGGAAAGCTCTTCGATGTTTTTAAAGGACAGTTGCGCATTTCGCGATCCCTGCCAACTCAGTACCACAAGTCCTGTTGCCTGATCGTATGATGTTTTATAGCCTTGCTTATTGCCGATCCAGAAATAAAGCCGATCAGTACCTTCAGCACCGTCGATGGTGGCGCCGCCCCAAGAGTCCGAAAACACATCGTTGCCCGAGGAGCCGATAATGGTATCGGCAAAGCCTGAGCCGGTTGCCCCCCGCACATCGATCAAGCTGTCTTTCGTTCCCCAACCATCAAGGGCATAGCCTTGGCCCAGGTCAATGTAAACGGCGGCGGGCGAACCCCAGTAAGCCGCATACATATCGCCTCGCCCCGTGTAAATGATCTGATCATTGCCTGGCCCGGCGATCACGTTGCCTGAAGACCAGGCGATCTTATCGTCGCCCGCACCGCCATACAGTTGCGTCCAGAGCCCCATTTGACTAGCGCCGAGTAAGTCGGCTTTGTCGACCGTATCAGCTTCGGGCGAGAGGTAAATCTCAAGCGTACTTCGTCCGGCATCTTTAAGCTTTTGGCTGCGATCGGCAAAGCGAATCTCAGCAATACCTTCAAGGGTGTCGACCGTACCCGCCGGTAAATAAGTCACCGTTGCGCGGTCGTTGGCTTGATCGTAATTGAATTGGTAATTTGAAGCCGCCGCGAAATAGACCACGCTGTCAAAGCCACCGCCACCCACGTAAGTATCGTTGCCAGCGGTTGCAGCATTGGCATCGCCAAAGGTTTCGTTGGCGTTACTGCCGCGGAGGTAGTCACTAAAGGGACTGCCCACAAAGGCGTTGATTCCGATGATTTTGTCGCGATTCACAAAGCCGTCGGCTACCACGCGCTGGTTATCGGCACGGATTACGACCGGCGATGGACTGTTATCGAAACGAACCCCAAAAGTGCCCACACCGAACCCCACGATCGTGTCTTGACCATCGCCTGCAATCGCCCATTGCCCAGGCTTTAAGACGATCACGTCATCGGATGGGGTGCCGAAGATCACGAGGGGTTTGTCTGAGGTCATGGGTCGATCGATCTGTTAAAAGGGCGTAGGAGACAGATGTCCAAGCTTGGCGTCGAGCTGCACACGCAGACCGTCAAATCAGTCATCGAACGCTAACTTTTTAGCGTACGTGTTTTGATTACGATTGTCTGGAATAACCCGCTAGTTCGGTTTACTTTTCGAACGAGTGGACGCGGTGGCACGGAACCTAGTATCTGAGCCCGCTGCGCACGACGCAAAAGCCAGATGGGCCTATATTGTTGCTGGGTTTTGCGTGACGAAAGCCCGACGACGATCGCTCTTTATTGATTAAGTTGTTTAGAACGGTGTAGACTAAGGGTCCAGCTTGAGTCAACCACTAAGAAAGGATTTCGCATGGCATCCCCCGAAATCGTCAAGTCGACCAGCCTAATAAGTGCGAGCGCCAACGAAGCACTTTTTCAGAAGTATTTCATTCTTGCTACCGGCTCGGCCGCGACCAACCCTGGTATCGCCTGGTTAGACACACAGGTGAAACCGAACGGGGACATGAGCGAGGTCGGCAAGGTGATTGATGCCTACATGGGCAACATTGAAAAAGCAGTTGGGCGAGACGGTGCGCTGCAAATGGTGATCAAGAACGGCCTCGGCGCTGCCATCAGCGCAGCCGATGCCAAAGCGATCAACGCGGAACTTGCAGCCAACAAGATCAGTAACTGGTCGCAAATCTTCAATCTTGCGGCTAACTTGAAGAACATCTTGGGTGACACGTTGAATGCCAAAGCGCAGGCAGCATCGAGCTTTGCTGCAACGCTTGACGCAGCCGGTAAGGTCGATTTTTATGCAGGTGAGGCTGTCGTAAACGCGGTAAAGGTGCTTTTGCAAGGCACGACCTCAAGTGCTGCGAGTCTGGCAAGCGCCAAGAGTGCCTTGACCGCCCTTTCAGAGGCCTTATCCGTTTCGGGAATTCAAGCGGCGGTTGTTGATGGTTACATCGCCGGCGCAGCGGTATTTGTCGACCAAAACAACGACGGTAAAGCAAACGCTGGTGAATGGTCAGGTACAACCGACGCGAAGGGCTTCTACGTCCTCCCAGCCACCGTGTCAGGTGCAAAAATTACCGCCTCCGGGGGTAAGGACATCCTCACCCAAAAAGATTTTGTCGGGGTCTTGTCAGCGCCTGCAGGAAGCACGGTGATGAACCCGATCACAACGCTTGTGCAAACCGTACTCGAGAGCAATCCCAACGCTCTGGTTTCTGATGCCAAAAGCTTAGTGAGCACAGCGCTAGGCATACCAGAGTCGATCAACCCTCTTTCTTACGACCCGATCAAGGTACTCTCCTCACCCAGTGCTAGTGCTTCCGAAAAGGCCGCTGCACTTGATGTCCAGTCTTCTGCCATTCAAGTCACCAACACCATGACCCAAATGGCTTCGGTGTTGGCCAATGCAGTAGGTTCAAGTGCTGATCGCGGTCAAGCTGCGAACCTGGTTGCCAAAGCAATCGTAAGCAGCCTACAGAAGGCAGCCACCGCTGAGCCGGGCAAGGCCTTTGACTTGACCAAGGCCGAAAATATCGCCGCTGTGCTAACCACCGCAGCCACTGAAGCCAAAGCGACATCGGTAGTGGCGAAGGCTGCCGAATTTGCAGCCGTGACGGTTGCAGCCAATGCTGCTGCGGAAAAGGCGACGAGTATCGAAGCACTGGCTAAGGCCGCTGTTGTCGCACAAGATTCGGTTGCGGCACTCGTGACTGCTTCTAAAACCGGCGACTTGGCAAGCGTAACAGCCAACTTCACCGGTAAGGCTTTTGATCAAGCAGTCACCAACGCCAAGGTCGGTGAACTCGCCCCGGGCATTGCTGTGCCGCCCCCGGAGACGCCTGCCCCAACGGTGGCACCCACGCCTGCCCCAACGGTGGCACCCACGCCTGCCCCAACCGTGGCACCCACGCCTGCTCCTACGCCAGGCCCGACTCCAATTCCGACGCCTGAGCCAAGGCCAGAACCGCCAGACACCACTCCCCCAACGCTAACAATCACAAGCAGCAAGGATAAACTCAAAGCCGGGGAAACAGCGACCATAACATTCAGCTTCAGTG
>Ga0214921_10003467_pt1 | contig 24066 bp, 25 predicted proteins | sample LL1505_MetaG_FD_177992 | JGI IMG/M metagenome (GOLD analysis project Ga0214921, IMG submission 177992) | Freshwater microbial communities from Lake Lanier, Atlanta, Georgia, United States - LL-1505 | ecosystem: Environmental > Aquatic > Freshwater > Lake | place: USA: Georgia | collected...
TCCTTCCAGCCCCTCAATGCCTGTATTTGACAAAGAGTAGGCCTAGCAGGACCGGTACACTTTTGCGCCGCCAAGACGCACCCAAAATGCCGGTTTAGTGGTACAATTTATCTCCGCCATTTAGAGTCACTTCCTCTTTGGTCCCTTTGGTTTTGTGGGAACGTAGTTGGACTTAAGGAACTCCCTGAAGGACATCAATTTCTTGGGTTGTGTCGGTGTGGCTGTCTTTGTCTCGATCTTATCCATTGTCGTCTCCATTAGGTGTGATTTCTTGAGGTCCAATGAGACCCCATCCGTGATATTTATGGGTGAGAATTTGTCCTATTTTAAATACCATTAATTTTAATCAAGCCGTGTACGATCTCACAGACCGTGATTAGAATCTGGTCTCGAGACGGGTACTAATTGGAGATCACGATCATGGATCAGACCAGAATTCACATTCAGGTACAGGACCTAGACGGGATGTGGAGGACGTTCCACACCACAGAGAACAACTCCCAGAGGATTTTGTCTGAGATGAGGACCCTCAAGGACAGACATCCAGATAAAAGAGTTAGGGCGGTGGACACCAACGACCGTTTGGTAGACATGATGTAGTGATATTGACCAATAGTCCGAGTTTATCGAAGACAAAGGGTCTACGAGAACGTGGATGGTATAATACTCAACCCGATCGTCACCGACATGATTACACCAATATGAGACTGGTGATCATCATCTTTATCGGGGTTAACTGAGACAGATTATGTTTCTTTGATAGATATAATCTGGTTCTCTCTCAATTCACGCCACTTATCTCCGTTAAACTGTAATACGGGAAGAATGGTCCCCAACTTCTCTTGGTACAGTGTCACCTCACGATTTTGTAAATCAACCGTGTAGGTGAAAGGACTAGTCAGGTCGTATCCAAAATCCATAACCATCGTACCAAACCCGTCTGCTACAGTCTCTTTCAAATAGGCCTTTGAACCGTAAGCCAGTAGATTTTTATCATATAGCATTGAGTAATTTCGGGTCTTGGCGTTCTCTAGTTCCTTTGGCAACTCGTCGCCGATGATGGAATTAATCGATAGAACGACCATATTCAATACAGTGATATTTCGACAATCAGGCAGCCAGAATAATTCACTGGCGAATATTTCATAGAGATCAACACCGCTTATGTGACCTTTTAGAGAGACCTTGATGTCGCCATTTGAGTCTTTGTAGAACCTGACAGTCAAATCATCCTTTAGAATTGTAAAACTAGTGTCCTCGTAATCCTCTCCAACCTTCAAGAGTTTAGGAGCGGTTTCATACAACTTGTTCATGAGGCCGTAGAAATTACTCTTTTTAAGAAAAATTCTAAACTTCTTCTTCCTAGCCGTTAAATTGGCGATTTGACTCTTAAAATCAACATTACCCATGGTCTTTATTAAAAAGTATGGGAAATAAACTAAGAGAACTATAAGAATAATCGCCGATGTATTAACACTAACATAAAAATAGGTATAGACCGACATAAAAATCAGGGACAATCCGATGACGATAAAGATCAACATCTAAATATCCAATCAAAATGGTTCAGTAAGATCTTATCAAATTAAACCCACTTGTCATCCAAATCATTAAAGTTTTTTTCAGTTCAACCATCACAAAACGGTGTACGTCAAATCCAGTCTGGTTATAATTAGTTATCAAGTTAACCGATTATCACTTCATGGAGAGTGACATGGGACTTGGTAAACAGGCTAAGACACTCAGTAAGAACCAAATCGACACTGCTCTGGCCTACATCTCAAACGGTCGTTATCCAATCAGGGACAAGGTTGTATTCCTCCTGTCGGTCAAGGCGGGTCTCAGGGCCATGGAGATCGCCAATATCAAGTGGGGGATGATCCTGACCCCAGACGGCGAGATCGGTCACTCTATCCACCTCACGAACGTCGCCAGTAAGGGTCGTTCCGGTGGAAGGATAATCCCCCTCAACAAGGAACTTCGGTCAGCCATCACCGACCTGAGGACCTCTGGACCACTCGGTAGACCGTCACCATTCTTGATCACCACCGAGAGGTCGATCTCGACCACCGCCCAGGTGATCGTAAACCTATTCACCCGTCTCTACATAAATCTCGGCTTCACTGGTTGTTCAAGCCACAGTGGTCGACGGACTTTCATCACCAACGCCGCCCGTAAGATATCGACCGTCGGTGGGTCACTTCGTGACATCCAGATGTTAGCCGGTCACTCCAACCTGACGACCACCCAGAGGTATATCGAGGGTGACGGCGAGGCTCAACAGAAGATCGTCCAGCTGGTCTGATGAGGTAGAACTAGAAGTCATAGGTGGTATTCACTAGATGAAAGGATCAATAGATATAAATAAGAATGACGGATCCTAAATCCTCGTCAAACCTAAGATGTGGTTCGTGGGTGTGATAGCCCAAATCGCTGGAGTAGTCAGGACGAAACTAATACCCGATCTGTCAGAAGTCCGGTGACCCAGTCACTGGACATGATGAGGGCAACGTTGACAATTACGACCCTCGAGTACTCGGAGATCGCCTGATTGGTCCCGATGTTACTGGCGTTTATGAACTGGACAGAAACGGGAGATCGCTCAACCACCCCGTACCTTACCAAAGGTGTTCCAAATCAGGGTGTGTGACGAGGTCTCTATACTCAGGATCATGGACACATTCTTCGGCTGGCTGCCGAAGTGTGTTCAAAAATCCCTTCCTCAGGAAAATAAGACAGTAATCCCTAAAAAAATAAGACAGTAAAAATTCGAATAAACCCGAAGGGTTCATCCCGAGGTACGAGGGATGTTAAAAAGGAAAAGAGATAAAATGGATAAGATAAAACTAACAGGAATAATAAAGAAAAGTCAAAATATTGATGTTATAACAATCCCATCAATTTCGTCTAATCAAGAAATAGATATAAGAATCAAAAATCTAAAAGAAACAATCAAAAAAAATAATGGTAAAGAGATTATAATTGTTCATATAGTAACACATTAATTAAAAAAATATATATACAAATCACTTATATGTTACATGTTTAAAGGCAACTAATCCAATGAACAGGTGATTTCTCCAAAATATCTGGATATTATTGGAGGTGAAACCAGCTGACTTTAACATTTCAAGTAATTTGTACTCGCTCCAAAGTTTCATCTGGTCCCTGCCTGTTTAACGTGGATGAACAACTCGTCGTAGAGGTCCATGGCGAACCTCTCGGCCGATCTCTGGTCCGCCATCTTGGTTGAGACGACCTTGTAACCCTTCGATTTCGGGACACGGATTCTGACCTGCCAGAGTGGATTTTTAAGACCCTCCCTCTTGTAAAGGATGATTCTACCGTCACCACGAAGGTCAACTCTCTGTTCCGTATCGACCATCACCGACCTCCATCAATCAGTGATTCTAAATTAATCCGTCGTGATCGGAAAAGACACCAAAATTTGTACATCATTTGTAAATAGAACAAATAAGAAACATATGAGGATATGAGAAATTTGTCGATTTTTAAATCATTGATTTTGTTGAGAAATTTGGCGCGCCACGGATAATCAAATAGATAATATCTATGTTATTGATTTAACATTATAAATTTCACCAAAACGGTGTACACTGCGGCAGGCTCCAGTAGCATGCCATCGGAAAATAACAGATAAAGATGGTCCATAGTTGGGATCATCCAAGATAACCTAAGATGCTTCCGAAAAGTGGAGGGAAGTTGGGTCTCGGGTCAAACCACACGAAGGCATGAGGCCAGATCCGGCTATCCACATCCCGTCACCCATCACAAAGGTGATGCAAGCATCGGACGGTGAAAGGCCTGTCTGACCCAATCAATTGTTTTTGATGCCATGCATGGCAAGGCGTGTCGTAATCTGCGTGAGCCCTGTCCTCACGATCAAAACAGCCGAGACAATGGGTTCACTTATCTAGCGGGCGGGGAGCAACATCCAACCGGACAACGATCCCTTGCAGCGCTGGCGATGGCGGAGGGTAGAGGGCCATCACCAGCGGATCATGGCCGGGGATGACATGGTCGGCAGAGGCAGCCAGCTGATGCACCAGACGGTGCCCCTCCATCATTTCCGCAACATTATAGACGGCCGGAAACGGCAATTTGCGTGTCATGTTCTCGTAAAGATGCGCCGCATCCGAGGCAATAACCACCCAGCCGCGTTGTGTCCAGACGCGTACGACCTGCAATCCGGCAGAATGCCCGCCGACCCGATGCAGGCTCAGGCCATTAGCCAGTTCATCGACCCCGTCATGGAAGCAGATACGGCCGGCATACAAATGCCGGACATAGGACACAACGTCCTCGACATCGAAAGGATGACGCAACACATCATGGCACATGCAACGCCCTGTGGCATAAGCCGCCTCGCCATCCTGGACATGGAAGCGGGCCCTTGCAAAGTCATTGAGCGTTCCGGCATGATCATAGTGCAGATGGGTGAGGATAATGTCGTCCAGCTTTGTCGGATCTATCCCCAGCAAGTGGACCGCATCGGCTGGTCGTTGCAGCAAATCGCGTTTACGCTGCTTCGCTGCTTCCTGTCCGAACCCTGTATCGATCAGAAAGGCACAATCTGACCGCTTGGCCACCCAGACATAATAATCCAGTGGTGATGCGGTTTCATGGGCATCACCACCGATGAAATTATCGGAAGCCTTGCGTCCGCCATGATGCGCGTAGCGGATGGCAAACAATTCAAACGGCTCGATATTGGTCCCGTTTCCCTGTCCGTTCATTGATGGCCTCCTTGAGGACTGAAGCGTGCTTAACTAGGCGCCGGTCAGAATGGCCTCGAGCGCAATGTGGATATGCGGTTCAATTTCAATAAAGCCAGCAGCCTGCCGGCGTTCGCGCACGTCGCGCGAGCGGTCAAACGGCATTCTGACGGGATCTTGGGGATCAATCGGCCGCGTCTTGCGGACGGTCTCGGCGTAATCGGCAACCTTGGCTTTGAAATCATCAGTGCTGCCCAGTAGATCTGGGTCGATCGCGATCATGACAAATCCGAATTCTGCCAGTTCCGGCGGGATCACGGGACCACCGGCCAGAGCACCCATCAACTGCACGACAATGGCTAACCCCGCTCCTTTGGGCCCACCCCATGGCGCGAATGAGCCTTTCAGGGCCTGTTCGGGATCGATGGTCGGCTCACCCTCGGCATCGAAAGCCAGACCGGGTTTGAGAGACTTGTTCAACCGTTTGTGCAGTGTCACCTCGGCATGGATGATCGCCGAAGTGCCGATATCCCAGATCACCGGCTCCCCGTCACTAGGAAAGCCGTAGCAGATCGGATTGGTACCAAACCGTCCTTCGCTGCCGCCATAGGGCGCAACCCAGGGTGAGGCATTGGAGGCAATGATGCTGACCAGATTCTCTGCCGCAGCCTCCTCTGCGTAATAAGACAGCATGCCGGTATACCATGTGCGGTTGGCCGATACGATCGACAGGCCGGACTGTTTGGCTTTCCCTATGGCCAATTTCGTGGCCCGATCGGCCACCAGATAGCCGATCTGGTCACCCCCATCCAATACGGCAGAGACAGGCGACTGCTTGACCACACGGATCGGTTCGCGCTTGGCGCCAATCTTGTTGAAACGGTCAACAATGCTCAAGACCCGCGCCAGTCCGCCATAGGAGAGACCGCGCAATTCGCAATCCATCAAATGGCTTGAAATGGCCTCGGACTCGGCTGCATCATATCCGAACTTTGCCATGACTTTTTTGATAAGAGTTGAGGCCTCTTCCAGTGTCAGACGCATCGCGCAATCCCGGGTTTGGGGTGATATGATAAAGGGCGGCAGACTGTTATGACGGTGACCATAGGCCCTCCGCCACGAGCTCTTTGACCTGTGTCCGTACCATTCGGGCAAGGTGGCGGGTCCCCAATGTCATCGGACGTTGGGTCGATGTGACCAGCAGCAGCTGGCGTTTGATCGGCGGGCTATCGATATTCCAGAGACTCAGACGTCCCGTCTTGATCAAGTTATGAACCGGGGCATAGGGCAGGACGGTAAAACCGACACCGGCTTCTACCAGATCGATCACCGCCGGCATGGCATCAATCTCGCACTCCACGTTGAGTGTAACTCCTGCCTCCGCACAATGACGTTCGACCAGTACGCGCATGCCATGCGGCAAGCTGGCCATCACCATCGGGAAGCGGCCAAGTTCGGCGATCGAGACCGAAGCCCCAGTTGGTCGCCCCGTACCGGATGGACTTCCAATCAGATAAAGGTTTTCCTCGACCAGTGGCTCTGCCACCATCATGGTGGATTTGGGCGCACTGTAGAGCACTGCCACATCAATCTTGCCCGAGGACAGCCATTCGAGAACGTGGCCGCTATGGGCTTCAACCACTTTCAAATTCATCTTGGGAAACGCCATCCGGAACTGGCGCACAAGCGGAAGCGTCAGCACCCGCCCCACTGACGGCGGCAAACCGATAATGACGCGACCGATCGGGGTATCACCGAGGGCACGGACTTCGTTTTGAGTGGTCGTGACCAGATCGAGAATCTGGCGGGCATAGCCGTCAAGCAGTGTGCCCGCATCCGTGAGGATGACACCTCTGCCATTGCGATACAGCAATTCGACGTCGAAATCGCTTTCCAGAGATTTGACAACACGGCTCACCGAAGACTGGGCCACATCCAAGGCCACTGCGGCCTTGGAGAAACTGCCTGTTTCCACCAGTGTCGTAAAATAGACCAGCTTCTTGAGGCTCAAGGCCTCCTCGCCTGGCAGTTGACGGCCCGATAAGGGATCCGCAGGCTGTTCCTTGTTCGGTGCGCCCTCGCGCCTGTCACCGGATCGCGCCATAAAGGATCACTTCCTTATCAGGGGAGCTGAGGGCTCGGGATCAGGAAAAAAATTCAAGATTTGGCCCGCAAGCTGATCCCGACACGCCGCTCCACTTCCTTGGCCACGGCGGTAAAATCGCTTTCGGCTCCTTCATGATCATGGGTGGCCTGCCAGAGTGAATGGACTTCCGGTGCAATCGTTGTCGGCACATTCATATATTCGGCCTCCTGCTTGAACAGCATAAGGTCCTTGAACATCAGGGCCGTGGTGAAACCGAAATCGAATGTGCCGGGCAAGATCGATTTCGGGAATTTGTCCTGCGACGCGGAATTGCGGCCGCTGCCCGCGTTGATGACACTGATCATCAAGGCCGGATCGAGACCGGCTTTTGCGCCCACCGACATCGCCTCGGAGGTCACCGCAAGGGCGGTTGCAGACAGGTAATTGTTCACCAGCTTCATCGTCTGGGCCAGTCCCGGTTTTTCGCCGACAAAGAAAACCTTGCCGATAATATCCAGAACAGGCTTCAGCAGATCGAAATCCTGCTGGGGCGCAGACACCATCACAGCCAGCGTACCATTGACGGCTCCGTTCACCCCGCCCGAAACGGGACTGTCGATCATCTGGATACCACGCTCGCGCAAGGCCTGTCCAACCTCGATGGCGGTTTGCGATCCCGTAGTCGACATTTCGATGAAACGTTTGACTTTTGTGCCGTGCAAAAGACCATCAGCGCCAAGAGCCACAGCCCGTACGATGGCGGGGGTCGGAAGGGAGCTCATCACGGTCTCGACCTTCGAGGCCACGTCCTGAGGGGACACCCCTGCCACCGCGCCAAGCGCAACCAATTGCTTCAATACCTCGGGTCGGGTGTCATAGGCGACCACATGATGGCCGGCATTGATCAACCGCCGTGCCATCGGAAAGCCCATATTCCCAAGACCAATGAAACCGATATCCATCATGCACATCCATTCTTCAGAGCTGGCCCATCGGCCCGAAACAAATCAGGGCAGCTCCCTCGGGAAGCAGCCCTGACGGGGCTCATTCCATTTCATTGAAAGCCTCGCGGGCAATACGGAAAGAATCCACGGCTGCCGGAACGCCGCCATAGATCGCGACCTGCAGCAGTACTTCGCGGATTTCATCCTTAGTGCAGCCATTCTTGATGGCACCCTTCACATGGATCTTCAATTCATGCGGGCGGTTCAGGACCGAGATCATGGCAAGGTTCAACATCGAGCGGGTCTTTTTCGGAAGCTCGTCGCGGCCCCATACGGCACCCCAGCAATATTCGGTTACAAGCTCCTGAAGCGGGCGATTGAAATCATCGGCAGCGGCAAAAGATTTTTCAACATACTCCTCACCCAGCACTTCTTTACGAATTTTCATACCCCGATCAAAATATTCTTTGTTCATCGTCATCACTCCATTTCAATATCGTCCAGTGCTGCTGTTTTACAGCTTAAGGGTATTAAAAGCCTTGCTCGGACAATTTGTCACATCGGAACACCGCCCCGATGTGACAAGGATGCCAGACTGAGAACGCATTAGTTTTTCGGCCAAATCGGGGCATGGGTGGCTGTTTCAGGCGGATATACCGGAACTGGTACGCCCTTCTGCCATTGTACAATCACAACGTTGGCCCCGACGCGGCGGCCGGCTTCATCCCATTTTATCCGTCCCCCGGGGAAGAATTTAGCAGGACCTTCGGTCGTATCCATCGAACGGATTGCATCGGCAACGGCTTTGCGATCTGCCTTTTTGGCAATTTCCAAAGCTTCCTTGAAGATCCACATATCCCCATAGCTCGACAGGCTGTCTTGGGTCATCCAGGGCTCGCCGGTCTTCTTTTTGAACTGTGCCAGAATGTCTTCCTGGCCTTTGACAACCCAGTTGCCAACCGAGACCATGACACCTTCCATCAATTCGGGACCAACCGATTTGAGGACTTCGGGTGTGCCGAAATGCGCCCCGTTGGCAACAATCGGCAGCTTGCCCTGGCCCATGCCGAATTCCGACAGTTTCTCGATCATCAGCTTGTCATCCGACACGGCTGTCGGCAGCAGAAACAGCAGGTCGGGCTTGGTTGAACGCACTTTCTGGATCAGCGGAGTGGCATCGGCAAGCGGGGGAGTGAAGGTTTCGTCAACAACCAGTTTGATCCCGGCTTTCTCCAGTGCGCCTTCGCGCATCGGCTTGGCAAAGCCGGAAGCCGCGGCGGTATTGTCGACCAGGATGGCTGCTGTTTTGACTTTGGCACCGACACGTTCACCGACAGCCAGAACCGCCGGCAGCACAGCCTTGGCCTGTGCATCCGCATGCAGGGAGGTCTGGAAAATATATTTGAACCCGCGCGTATTGATCTGGTCGGCGTAGGACAAAGTTGTCATCGGCAATTCGGCACGCTCGGTCACTTCGGTCACAGCCAGTGTGAACGAACTCAGCCAGGCACCGGTCGCGGCAACCAGATCAGGCTCCTGGGAGACCATGCGCTGTGCGGCATTCTTGGCTTTTTCCGCGCTGTCGCTGGTGTCGAATGTCAGCAGTTTAAGCTTGGCGCCGCCCATGGATTTGATACCGCCCGAGGCATTGATATGGTCAATCGCCAGTTCGGCACCTTTTAGCATCAACTCGCCCTGTCTGGCCCAGGGGCCTGAGAATGGCGCGATCAAACCAACCTTGATCTCGTTGGTTTGGGCCATGGCAGTGCCGACCAGCAAGCTTGCGGCGCCGAGCGACATCAACAGTGTTCTGCGTATCATTGACATGGTGTTCTCTCCCTTGAGTTTTATGGCCCAGTAGATTGTCACAATGATCATCACCCGAGCGTTTCAGTACTTTGTGCCTGCGTCCCTTTGTGTGCCGGCCGGAGCCGACCCTGCTTCTGTTTACATGCCGAGATAAGCCTGCCTAATCCGCTTGTCTTCCAGTAATGTCTGGTGGGGGCCCTGCAGCACCACCTTGCCGGTTTCAAGCACATAGCCTCTGTCACAGGATTCCAGCGCCTCGGCCACACGCTGTTCGACGAGCAGGATCGACAATCCTGCTTTCACCCTGATGTCGATGATGCGTTCGAAAATGATATCCGCTACGGCGGGTGCCAGGCCCATCGACGGTTCGTCAAGCATCAGCAAGCGCGGGGCGCTGGCCAGGCCACGGCCAATGGCCAGCATCTGCTGCTCGCCGCCAGACAATGTGCCTGCCAATTGCTTGCCGCGTTCTGCCAGGATCGGAAAAAGCGACAGGATCATGTCCAGAATTTCGGCATGTCTGCGCTGGCCCTCCTCGGTATAGGCCCCCATCGACAGATTATCGGCGACCGACATATTGGGGAAAACCTGACGCCCCTCCGGCACATGGGCAATGCCCATATGGGCACGCTGGAAGGCTGGCACGGCAAGCAGGTCTTTTCCTTCGAACAGGATCCGTCCCTGGCGCGGCGGAACCACACCCGATATGGCTTTGAACAAGGTGGTCTTGCCGGCGCCGTTCGGGCCGACAATGGCCACGAACTCACCTTTGCCAACCGTCACCGACACATCGGAAACCGCTGTCAAACCACCATAGGCTACACTGAGGTTTTCAATTTCAAGCACGGTTGGCCCACTTCTTTCCGAGATATGCCTCAATCACTTTGGGATCTTTGGTGACATCTGCCGGTTCACCCAACCCGATCACCGCACCGTGATCGAGCACGAGGAACGTGTCAGCCAGACGGACCATGGCCTGCATCGTGTGTTCGATAATCACGATCGTCACACCGCGCGCCGCGATAAAGCGGATCACATGCAGCAAATCCTCGACTTCGCCGCTGCCGAGCCCGGCCAGTGTTTCATCGAGCAGCATCAGCTTGGGTTTTCCGGCCAGTGCACGCGCCAGTTCCATCAACCTCAATTCCTTGTTGGTCAGGGAATTGGCCAGACGGTCTGCAGAGTCGGCTAGGCCGACAATTTCGATGGCCTCCATGGCTTGCTGGCGTGCCATATCATCATTCTCGTTGGCCGAAATCGCGCCGACGATGACATTGTCCAGAACGCTCATCCGCATGAAGGGACGCACGATCTGGAAGGTGCGGCCGACACCGAGACGGCAGACCTCATTGGGCCGCAAACCGGTGATGTCCTGGCCATCTAGCAAGATTTGCCCGGTGCTGAGCGGCGTAAATCCGTTCAGCAGATTGAACAGCGTGGTTTTACCCGCCCCGTTGGGACCGATGATGCCGAAAATCGCGCCTTTGGGGACATCAAAATTGACATTCTGGACGGCTTTCAAGCCACCATAATTTTTCGAAACATTGCTCACCCGCAAAATCACCGGCGCATCAGCCGTAGGTTTGGTGCGATGGAGACTGGCTTCTTCCAGAACCTTGCTGCTTCCTGCCTCGCGACCGCGACCGGAGTAAACCGGCATGAAGCGATCTCGAATACCCCAGAACAACCCTTCGGGTGCGGCAATGATCACGCCGATAATAGCAAAGCCGAACACCACGCCCTGAATGCCGGGCAGCATATGCCCCAACTCGGCATGCAGGACTTCACTCAAGGGGATCAGGATAACACTGCCTATGACGGGACCCCAAAATGTGCCAACACCGCCGAACAGGGTCACGATCAAGGCCTGTGCCGAGGTCAGCATTCCGAACACCGAGGGCGGGGTCACTACCAGCAGCACAATGGCATAGAGACCACCGATAGCACCTGCGACCGCTCCGGACAGAATGATGGCTTTCAGCTTGGCACGGAGAATATCAATCCCCACCGCATCGGCCGCTGCCTCGTTCTGCTTGATCGCCAGCAGGGCCAGACCGAACCGGCTCAACTCGATCCAGCGCGACAGCATCATGGCCGCCACCATCATCAAGGTTGCCGTCACGACATAGCCGAACTGGTCGGCAAACTGCATGTAGGCCAGACCGTTTTCACGCTTGTAGGGAATGGCGACTTCCTGATAGCCGAGCCACTCGAACACATAGAGAAGCGCCAGCGGGTAAGCGAGCATGGCCAGGGCGAAATAATGTCCCCGCAAGCGGAAGGTCGGCCAACCGATCAGGGCACCCGACAGACCGCCGACAACCATACTGACCGGAATGCCGATCCAGGGGGTAAGTCCGAATTTGACCAGCAGCAGAGTGGTTGTATAGGCGCCAAGACCGAAGAACGAGGCATGGCCGAAAGACACCAGCCCCGAATAGCCGCTCAGCAGGTTCCAGGCCAGCCCCATGGTTGCCCAGATCGGAACTAGCGTCAGGATCAGCTTGTAATAGGAGCTATCGAACCAATAGGAAAACAGCAGATAGGCTGCAGCAAAGCCGATGATCGGCAATGTCTCACGGAGGAATGAATAGCGTCCGAACATGCTCAGGTCCTTTCCGCATTACGGCCGAAAAGACCTTGTGGTTTCAGGAAGATCACCAACAGGAACACGATAAAAATCGCGGTGTTCTGTAACTGTGTCGGCAGGATCAGTGTCGACATCTGCTGCACCAGACCGATAATCAACCCGCCCCAGAAAGCTCCGATAATCGAACCCATGCCACCGAGCACCACGCCGGCATACATCACGATCACAAATTCGATCCCGACATAGGGCTGGAAGGGATAATAGCTTGCCACCAAACCGCCGGCGATGCCGGTGATTGCAACGCCCAATCCGAAAGCAATGCGATGGGCGTGATCGACATCGACACCGACATAGGTCGCCGATTGGGGATTGTCGGCTGCGGCACGCAAGGCTTTTCCGAAGCGGAATTTGGTGACAAAGACATAAAGGCCGAACGCAACCAGTACCGAGACTGCGGCGCCGACAAAGCGGGCTTTATTGATGAAAATCGAGACCGCATCTCCAAAGAGTGGTCCGACTTCCCAGGCCGTCCTCGACAGGGGTGTGCGGATCGAGAGCGGTTCCGAACCGAAGAAAATCAGAGCCCCGTTGGAGATGACCAATGCAACACCGAGGGTCAGGATCAACTGCGCAAAATGACCCTCGCCTTCAAGTCCCGCCACCTGCACCCCGGTGACGCGGGTGACAAGGTAACGATGGACAAAAATGCCTATGATGAAAAGAATCGGCCCTGTGATGATGGCTGCGGCAACCGGCCCGAAAAAAGGCCCCAACACCGCCAGAAGCCCTAAACTGGTGGCCAGATAATAGGCACTGTACATGCCGAGCATCATGAAATCGCCCTGGGCGAAATTGATGACCCGCATCACGCCGAAAATGACGCCCAATCCTGCACACATCAGGCCATAGATGCAGCCGATTAGCAGACCTGCGGCCAATGCCTGCAAGATGTTTTCAGTGATGATGGCCAATTCACCCAAGTTCGCTTCCCCTTTTTGCCCTAAACCCAACCAGTCTATCAAGCAGAGAATACATAGCATTCTTGATGTGCCATTTGGTCGTCAAAACACCTCGAACTCCTCCCGCGGTTCTGGAACCGCGACAGTCTGGATCAACGGATAAAAATGACTTTCCATCCTGTCATCATGCGGGGAAGCCAATCAATAGCCTGTTCGAGAGCAGGAAACGGGCCATGCACGCCCCTGATTTCAGCCGCCTCCCCCTTCATCGCTGGGCAGTTCATCCGCCCTGGTCACTCATTGGTATTAGGCCTAAGTGTCGACAGATTAGAGTCGCCGTCAAGATCAAATGTCGATCATAATATTATTTTTTGCATTTTTTCAATCCCTTGGGCTGCCTATTCCACTTATTCCGGTGCATCCCATGACATCGGCATCATCGATATTTTTCAAAATAGGGCAGCGTCATCGGGCCGCGCTCGACAAAGACAACCGAGACCCTGTCACCGATCGAAAGCCCGTCAGCCGAAGCGCTGACAAGGGCACTGGACAAGCGCGGCCCTTCGTCCAACTCGACTTGCACAACATGGTAGGGAATCTCGGCCGCAAAGGAAGGAAACCAGGCTTTGTGGACCACCGTGAAGGTGGAGATATGGCCCAAGCCCTTTGATGGACGCCACTCCAGTTGATCACCGAAGCAAAAGGGGCAGACTGGGCCTGGTGGCAAATGCGGCTTGTCGCAGTCGACACAGGTCGGCAACAACAGCCGGTGCTGCGCACATCCGTCCCAGAACGGTTTGGTGTCCGGCGAAATTCGGGGCAGCGGCTTATCCGGCATCCCATTCATGTGCCAAGCTCCTTCATCCCGTGCGCTCATCGGTGAGGATCACGCCATCCCCCCAACTCGTTCCCCATTGCAGGGCTTTGGCACCGCTGATCTGGCGTTGTCCGGCGGTCCCGCGCAGCTGGCGGACCATTTCTGCGATCGAATTCCAGCCTGCCACATGCGCCTCGGCCAGAAGCCCGCCGGATGTATTGACCGGCAGGGCGCCGCCCAAGGCAATACGGCCGCCTTGCACAAAATCGGCAGCCTCGCCTAAACCGCAATATCCGAAACGTTCCAGCGTAAACAGGACCAGCGGAGAGAAGGCATCATAGGTATAGAGGCCCTGGATATCGGCACGGGCCAATCCTGCGCTTTCAAAAATCTCGAGATCTTCGGAGCGGGCAGGCGTGCGCATGCCCGATTGCTGGTTGATCCCCATCCCGCGCGGCGAGAAGATAAACTCCTCGCGTCCGGCCCTGATCCCCTGCATGCCGGAAATATGGACAGGCTTCTGTCTGAGATCACGGGCACGTTCGTCTGTTGTCACCAGCACGACAACCGCACCGTCATTGATCAGCGAGCAATCGAACAGTCTCAACGGATCAACCACCATGCGGGCTCCGAGGTAATCCTCGAGCGAAAGCGGCTTTTGCAAAATCGCCTGTGGATTGAGACTGGCATGATGGCGCATGGTCATCGACACCGCAGCCAGTTTTTCAGCCGTTGCTCCGTAAAGATGGGCATAGCGCTGCATGGCCAATGCGGCTCCGCCTGCCGGAGCCGTCAGGCCATAGGGCGGGCTTTCGCCATGGCTGCCGCCCTCTTCCCGATTGCCTTCGACATCATGCGGACCCCCCAGAAAGCCGCGCTCGCGGGTAAAGCTGACAGCCGTAATGCATGCCACGACATCAGCCATGCCGGAAGCCACAGCAAACGCGGCGGTTTGCAAAGTCTGCGCGGTAAAACGGCCATGCAACCATGTCTGGTTCACATAGCGGATGTCCAATCCGAAGGCCTCGGCATAACGGTCATAATCCGAACCCAGCGGCCAACCCAGGTGCAAGGACAGGCCGTCCACATCACTGCGTTGCAACCCCGCATCGGCCAATGCCGCCTTGAAAGCCGCCGCCCCCAGAGCCAACTGGCTTTGAGGCAAAGAGCGGCCGAACGGGCTCCAGCCGATCCCGACAATGGCGGCTTTGGGCAGTACGCGCCGGCTCATAGATTGGGTCGCAACACAAGGCGGCCGGTCACCGCACCACGCTCGACCAGTTCATGGGCTTGGGCAGCCTGATCGAGCGGCAATTCACGTTCGATAATCGGCTTCACCTGACCGCGGCGGACCAGCTCCAGACAGTCCTGCAGCTGCTTGCGGGTCGTGCTGGTCGCACTCAGCATCGATATGTTTTTGAGGAACAGTTGCGCAGGATTGAAGGGCACGAAATCACCCGTCAATTGCCCGATCAGCAACCAGCGTCCGCCGACACCGATGCTTTTGCGGGTCGGCTGGAAAATCGGCGTCCCGACATTGTCGACCGCCACATCGACACCGCGACCACCGGTCAGACGTTTGACCTCGTCGGAAAAATCCTCGCCTCGCGCGTGAACCACGACTTCATCGGCCCCGAGCTCGCGCAGCAGCGCCGCTTTGGCGGGCGAAGTTGTCTGGGCGATCACCCGCGCACCGGCCAGTTTGCACAATTGCACCGCATGCACACCCAAGCCGCCGCCTGCGCCGGTGACCAAAGCGGTTTCGCCCGGCGCCAGATGCCCGACCTCGCGGATCGCATTCAGAATGGTCCCGATCGTACACGACACGATCGAGGCCTGCGAAAGATCGACCTCGTCGGGCACCAGAGCCACATTGTCAGCCTCGACAGCAACAAATTCGCCGTACCCGCCTGTCAGGCCCCAATCCCCGAGAAATTTACGGTCCGGACACAGAGTTTCAGATCCTGTCCGGCAGAACCGGCATTCCCCGCATACATGGAAGCGTTGGGCTGTGGCGACACGGTCACCGACTTTGAAATGGCGGACCTCGGTCCCGACTTCCTCGACTGTCCCGGAAATCTCGTGCCCCAAAATCAGCGGCATCTTCACACCGGCTTTCAAGGTGCCGTTGCGTGTCACAATATCATGGAAGCAGACACCGCAGGCATGGACCCTGATCACAATCTCGCGGGGCGCGGCCTTGGGCTTGGAAACATCCTCGCAGCGCAATACATCGACACGTCCCGGCTCACGCACCACCAATGCTTTCATCATGCCAGCTCTCCCTATCCGTTCCGCCAGTCGGGATTGTACGCTCTTGACGAGTCTGCTGATCCAATCCATCGCATCATGATCTGCTAATTGCACTGATACGCAAGATCAGTTTTGTGCCCAGCAACTGCATAGCTGTTATCCGGAAATTTGGTGCCTTCCGCGGGCGACTTCACCGCTAAAGTGCTGGTCAAATATAAAGCCAGAAGGCTCTGGGGTGGGGGAGAATCTGGATGAGCATGACCGGCCTTGCAGGAAGACCAGCCATCGTTGGTGTCGGCACGACACCCTACGGGCGATTGCCCGAATATGATCAATATGATCTCGGCGCCTGGGCTCTCAAAGAGGCGCTGGCGGACTCCGGCCTCTCACTGGGCGATCTGGACGGCTTGATCGTCAGCCGGATTGGCGACTACCAGCGGTTCGGTGAAATGCTGGGCATCAATCCGCGCTTTACTGCACAATTGCCCGGGCAGGGCAGGATGGCTGGCATTGCAGTCCAGCAGGCAGCGATGGCCATTGCCACCGGAATGGCCAGTGTTGTCGCTATTGTCTACGGCAATAATGGACGCAGCAGCCATGACCGCTATGGCGGTGAAGGCGATCAATACGGTTCCGGCGGAGCCGGTCAATGGTTCCCCTACGGCATGACGTCCCCGGGGGCCTTGCATGCCATGCTGTTCGAGCGTCATTCGGCTCTATACGGCACCACGAGCGCGCAATTGGCAGAGATTTCCGTCACATTCCGCCAGCATGCCACGCTGAATCCGCAAGCGGTTATGCGTGATCCGATCAGCATCGACACCCACCAGAATTCACGCTTCATCTGCGAGCCGCTGCATCTGTTCGATTACTGTCTGATCAATGACGGCGGTGTTGCACTAATCATGACCGGACAGGACCGGGCGAAAGACTGCCGGAAAAAGCCTGTCTATATCCGGGGCGTCGAACAGGCGACCGCCCTGTCCGACAGCTCCATGCCGCCCGATGATTTCTGGCGCAAGCCGATGCAGTCCATCAGCAAGCGGATCTATAAAAAGGCCGATTGCTCGCGCGACGAGCTTGATGCGCTTATGATCTATGACAACTTTACCCCCACCGTTCTGTTTTCGCTCGAGGGCTACGGCTTTTGCCCGATTGGCGAAAGTGGCCCTTGGGTGAGTGAGGGGCACTTGCGGCTCGGGGGAAGGTTTCCTTCCAATACAAGCGGTGGCCATCTGTCGGAGAGCTATATGCAAGGCTGGGCACTGAATGTCGAGGCGGTGCGGCAGATCCGGGGCGAATGTGGCGATCGCCAGGTCGTGAATGCCGAATTGATCCAGTATATGGCGGCCGCCCCGATCTGCACCTCGATTATCTATGGAGCATCGCCACGATGACCCCGGACCATATCCATGCCAAGCCCCTGCCGGTGATAGACCACCACAACCGGACCTTTTGGGAAGGGACACAAGCTCACGAATTGCGTCTGCTCGCCTGTGATGACTGCAACCATATCCGGTACCAGACATTTTCGACCTGTCCGCATTGCGGTAGCAACGCTCGCCATTGGATCCGCGCGTCAGGGAAAGGCACCGTCTGGTCCTGGACACGCTTCCACAAAACCTATTTTCCGGGCTTTTCCAGAGACATGCCCTATGTGGTTGTGGTGGTCGAGCTGGATGAGGGGCCGAAGATCTACGCCAATATGGTGGACATGCACGTGCAACCCAAAATCGGTACACGGGTCAAAGCCGTGTTTGAAACCGTGACGGCAGAAGTCACTCTGGTCAAGTTTAAACCGGCTTAGCCCGAGAGGTGATCCGATGAACGCTGCACCCAGCCTCACGCGCCGGATGGCCATGATGGCACAGGCCACCGATATTATGGCACTCGGACCGGAGCCGCGTGAGAAAGCGCGACTTTGTCTGGCTGATTTTCTCTCCTGCATTTTCGAAGCCTCGGATCTGCCATGGAGCCGCCAAGGCAAGTCCCTGGCCACTCCATTACACCAAGGCTGCACGATTATGGCCTCCCCGCTTAAAGCCAGCGCGATGGATGCCGCTTTCGCCAATGCCGTGATGGCACATGGACTGGTCCGCGAGGATATGCATGCGGCCAGCAACAGCCATCATGGCGTGGTGGTCTGGTCGAGCCTGCTGGCTTTATCGGAAACCGTGCCGGTCACTGGCCGGCAATTGATTGATGCCGCCATCCTGGCTTACGAGGCCGGCGCGCGTTTGGGCCGCGTTCTGTTCGACAAGGAACTGGCGCGGCTGTTCCGGCCAACCGGTCTCACCACCCCGATCGGTGCGACTTTGGGGGCGGCACGCTTGCTCGGCCTCACGGTGGACCAAACCGTGTCGGCTCTGGCCCTGGCGGCCAATCAGGCCGGCGGGCTGAACCAGTGGCCCCATAGCGGCAGCAGCGATATGTATTTCCATCCCGGATTTGCGGCCAGGAGCGCCATCACCGCCGCCCTGCTCGCCCAGGCCGGCGCCGAAGGATCGGAAGAAATCCTGGAAGGCGAAGCTGGCCTGTTTGCCAGCTTTGCGCGCCGCACGGCCCCGGACGGGATTGAACTGTTTCCTGAAGGGCAAGCCGATATCCTGAACGTCTATTACAAGCCTGCTCCGGCATGCAACTATGCCCAGACAGCCAGCCAATGCGCTTTGACACTGATACAGAGACAGTCACTGGCGGCGGCCGATATCGCGGCAATCTCGATCCGCGTCTCGGACGCCGCCCTGCATTATCCGGGCTGCAACGCGAAAGGGCCGTTCGTGCGCGCCCTGCAAGCCAAGATGAGCATCATCTTTTCGACAGCGGCCGTGCTGGCCACTGGGCGCATCGACGAGGACAATTATCACCAACTCGACAACCCCGTCATCAACAGACTGATAGACATGACGGATCTGCAAAGCACCATTGACTATACTTCGGCTTTTCCTGCAAAGCAGGGCACAAGCCTGTCGATCACCCTCGTCAATGGCAGCATATTGAACATCGCGCAGGATGATGTGGTTCCCGCCAGTGCCGATATGGTCCATGAAAGGCTAACGAGGGCTGTGAGCAGGACAAGCGGCGGGCAGACCGCAACCGATTTGCTGTCTGTGCTGGATCGATTGGAGACAATGGACAGCATCACTCCGCTGACAGAGCTATGCCGCACCCGCTAGGCAAGCGCCTCACCCCAAATAGAGCGGACGGGCCATGCCTGTGCATCCGGTTCCGGTGATCGCGAACAGCTTTCCGGCATCCGGCTGGGCCTCGCGCTCGGCCTCGCTGAGGTCATAGGTCATCGAGGTCATGAAAAGGGTTGCCATATCCTTGCCACCGAAAGCCAGTGCTGTGGGACGTGTCACAGGAACATCGAGACGCCGATCGACAGTTCCATCCGGATTGTAGCGCACCAAACGGCCCGCACCGACTTCCACCACCCATAACCCGCCTTGCGCATCGAGCGTGCATCCGTCGGGGCTCGAATGGCTCTCGCGCAATCTGGCAAAGACGCGCTGGTGGCTGGCTTGCCCAGTCGAAGCATCGAAATCATAGGCATAGATAACACCGGGCCCGGAATCGCAGTGGTAAAGCACGGTCTGCGCTTGGTTCCATGAAATGCCGTTCGACAGCACGATCCCGTCACCCTGTCTGGAGACCAGTCCGTCAAGCCCGAGACAATAGAGATGGCCGATCGGCTGTGTGAGGCGGCGATCCATGGTCCCGAACCAGAACCGGCCCTGGACATCACTGGCCCCGTCATTGATTCGCTCGATCTCGAAATCAATTCCGCAGTCCAATTCCGCAGCAATCTCAGCTTTGCCTTTAACCAGACGCAAACGCGCCAGCTTACGGCGAAACGCCATCAGCACGCCGCCATCCGGCATGAAGGCATAGGAGCCGGGATATTCAGGCAAGGACCAGACCTCTGTCAGGCCGGTTTCGGGAGCATAGGCCGCCATGCGGCTTCCTACACAATCAATCATATAGAGCCGCCCGTCCTGTGCGTTCCAGACCGGCCCCTCACCCAACACCATTGTGGCATCGCCCACGGCAGTGATTGTGACCATGCTGATTGCCCTCCTCCCGAATGTGCCGCTTGCCCAGATAGAGGCAGCGGCAGCATGCCAATGAACATGCCTCATCATGCGCCCATCGGGCTTCGGAAAAAGCACCAGCAAACGAATAGCTGTTATGCTTTCGCTTGCAGCATATTGTCACCATAGCGATTGTGATCGCCCATCCGTGATGCCATGCTTGCCGCCAAAATGGCGGAACCGACCTGCCCTAGTAACCAAGGGAGAGCCATCATGCAGATGCCGACAGCCAGAACCATTCCCGCTTTGATCGAGGAATTGGCGCAGCGTTGGCCGGAGCGCGAGGCCATTGTCGACGGAACGAAACGCTACACCTATCCGCAGTTGCGACAGGCTGTGCAAGACTTTGCCAAAGGCCTCTATGCCATGGGCATCCGTAAAGGAGATAAGGTCGCCATTCTGATGGGCAACCATGCCGAATGGATCATCGCCGATCTCGCCATCTGTTCACTGGGGGCCATCATGGTCGGCTTGAACACATGGGTGACAGACCGCGAATTGAAATATCTGATCAACCATTCCGATGCCCGTATGCTGATCACCTGCGACTATTTTCTCAAAACCAATTATACAGCGATGCTGGGCGATCTGGAACCGCACCACGACAATCTGCCAGCTCTGGAAATGATCGTCCAATATCCCACGGCAACCTATAAGACAGCCCTTTCCTATCACGAGATTCCGCAACGCGGGACCATGGTCGATGACGAGATAATTCGGCATATGGCCGAGGCTGTGCAGCCCGATGATGTGAGTTATATCCTCTACACCTCCGGCTCGACCTCAACCCCCAAGGGAGTGCAGTTGCAGCACTATGCCCTGATCGAAAACATGTGGCATATCGGCGAGCGCATGGGCGTAACCGAGCGTGACAAATTATGGCTTGCAGTGTCACTGTTCTGGGGATTGGGCTGCGAGAATGCATTGTTCAATATCCTTACCCACGGTGCCTGCATTGTTTTGCAAAACCATTTCGAGGCCGGCGAAGCCCTGCGTATCATCGATGCCGAACGCTGCACGCTGTATTACGGCACCCCCAATATGGCCCAAGCGATCGAAGACCATCCGGAGCGCTCACGCTACGATCTCGGTTGCATGCGTGGAGGTGGTACGATCGGCTCGCCAGAACAATTCGCGCGCATTCTGAGCTGGGGTGCCAAGGATATCTGCAATATTTACGGCCTGACCGAAACCTATGGCAATTGCAATGTGACGGACTACCGCATGCCGCTCGAACAGCGTCTGACCACTGTCGGGGAACCTTTGCCCGGCGTCGACATGCGCATTGTCGATGAAGCGACTGGACACGTTCTCGGTCCCAACCAGATCGGCGAAATCCGGATGAAAGGCTATGTCACCATCGGCTATTACAAGGACGAGGACAAGAACCTCGCTGCCTTCGATGAAAACGGATATTTCTGCACAGGCGATATCGGTTTTCTTGACGACAACCGCAATTTGCATTTCCGTGGCCGCATCAAGGAAATGATCAAGACGGGTGGAATCAATGTTTCCCCAGTCGAAGTCGAGGAAGTATTGATGAAACATCCTTCGGTGCGTATTGCCTATGTTGTCGGCGTGCAGGATAGCGTCAGGGATGAAATCATCGGCGCCGTCATTATCCAGAACCCCAAATCACCGGCAGAGCGCAGCGTTTTGGAAGAGTTTGCCCGGCAGGAAATGGCATCCTACAAATGCCCGCGCCAATACATCTTCCTCAACGAAACCGACCTACCCCTCACCGTGACGGGCAAGATACAAAAAAACAGGTTGCACGAATTCTTTGTAAAATCCTGACAGTCAACAGCACAAGATCTCCGATTTCAACGCGCAACCACCTGCTGATTGGCCATCCGGTAGGATTGGTCAACCAGACGCATGACCGGAACCATATCTGCCACCGATGCGACAGGCTGTTGTCCGGCACGAACCCTTCGGATCACATCATGCACGAAGGTCCGGTAATGCGGGACATTGGTGGTGAGACAGACCGCCTTGTGGCTATGCCCGTCATTGTTGGTGATTTCGATGGTCTCTGGATCGTGGGCGACAAGATAATCCTGCCCGAAACGGGCCGAATAATGCATGTCGAAATGATTGGTCGGCGCCGGAAACAGATAGCCTGTTTCAATTGTGCATAATGCGCGTCCGCGGCCGATGCTGACCAAGGCATAATCCTCGACCGGATAGCCCCAGGCTGCATTGGACATGCTGGCTGATTTCACTTCGGCCCCATCACCAAACAGACAATGGCATATATCGTAGAAGTGGATGCCCAGATTGATATTACAACCGCCGCCCGCAGACACCGGATCAAGCATCCACTCGCACTTTGCATTGATATAGCGTGAGGCAAGACCCGCAATAAAACGGAACGATAGATAATGCACACCCTGAACACTGAGATCCTGCAGACGCTTGAAATAGTCACCGTGACGGAACACCAACGGCACAGCTACAAAATGGCTCTTTTTTTCAGCGAGGGTGGCGATGTCAAGAATTTGCTGCTGGTCGAGACCGCAAGGCTTTTCAAGTGCGAAAGGGATACCCTCACCCATCAGAAACAGCGCAGCCTCTATCATTTCGCTATGCTTGCCAAGCACGATGACAAAATCCGGACGGACAGCGGCACATAGATCCCGATAATCGGTAAATCCCTTGCACTGATGCTTGCTGGACAGATCATTGACGAGCAAAGGATCTGGATCACTCATGGCGACAACGTCGACATCGGCGATCTCCCGCATCGGCTCAAGATATAAAAAGAGATGCCAATGCGACGCGCCGATAAAGGCTACTTTCATTCTGCTTTGCGTGTTCACTCAAGCAACTCTTTCTGATGTTAAAGGCTTTAAACCAAGCAGGAGAGCTAACCCCCGAAAATTATCCATTCAGCTATGACCAGTGTCAATTTATTCATCTTATTTTATCACTATTTTATGCCGTGAGTGGACTTGCCCCCATTTCACCGTACACTTAGGGTTAATCGAGAGGGCTTAAGGATAAGCCCTCATCAATACCAAAAGCTATCAGTCTTTTCCTGTCCTTTCGGGATCGGCGCTGTTCTCACTATCGGCCACAATCACGGCATGAGACACAAACAGCTCCAAAAGACCTCTCGGCTACACAGCAAATCAGATTTATGGCACCCATTGGTGGGTGAAGTCCCTGCATGGGCGCGTGACGCCAGCTATGTCAGAGTGGTGGATGGTAGTGCTGTAGCGAGTTCATCCATGCCTGCCATTGATCAAACAGTCTTGTCATCAACCAACCTGCTGACAATTGCGAATGTTGCGGCATCACTGCAGGTATCTACCAAAACAGTCCGCCGCCTCATCGATCGTGGTGAATTGGATGCCATTCGGATTGGGCGGTCGATCCGCATCCAGCCTGGAGCCCTCGCACTCTTGATCAGTCGGAGGGCGAGATGAGTATTTTGGGCGTTCAGCCAATTTGCTGTTGTCGCCATTCGAGCGCAATTTTTGAGATGCTTTTGGGTGACATTGTCGGTTTTTGCTCCAATCGGTTGGTGAGGTTGGATTTCGGTTTTAATTATTATTATAATATTGATTTTATTTGATTATTTTTATTGTCGTTATTATTACGTATGTTGGTAAGCATTGTTTCTGAGGTTGCAGTAATCACTATATTAGGCTATTGTCCACTCATGTCATAACGAGGCCACCCATGACCGCTTCAAAACCTTCACGAGCCACTCTCGAGAGCCTGTTGGCGCTGATCGATGGAACCGATTGGCCCTATCTGGTCAAGAGGGATG
>Ga0214921_10003468_pt1 | contig 24062 bp, 25 predicted proteins | sample LL1505_MetaG_FD_177992 | JGI IMG/M metagenome (GOLD analysis project Ga0214921, IMG submission 177992) | Freshwater microbial communities from Lake Lanier, Atlanta, Georgia, United States - LL-1505 | ecosystem: Environmental > Aquatic > Freshwater > Lake | place: USA: Georgia | collected...
GGCCCAGCGGCGAAAGCTGGCCTCAAAGCTGGAGACCTAATTACAAAGTTTGATGGACGCGCAATCACAACTGCAGAAGAGCTAATCGTTGCTATTCGCTCAAAGAGCGTTGGCGATACTGTGCAACTTACCTATACGCGCAATGGAGTAAGTGCGACCGCATCAGTAACTCTTACTGCGGGTAAGTAACCGAGTAGTATCAACAATTATGTTCTTCGACTTCGGCGCCGGTGAGATTTTTGGGTTAGCAATCCTTGCCATAATCTTGGTCGGGCCTGAGCGTTTGCCAAACTTAGCCGTTGACGCCGCCAAGTTGATTAAGAAAATTAGAACTATGGCAAATACCGCGACATCTGAATTGCGCGAGAACTTAGGGCCAGGTTTTGAAGATCTTTCACCTTCGGATCTTCGCCCCAAGACTTTTATTAAAAAACATATTGCAAATGCGCTCGATGAAGTCGATGCTGCCGATAAAGCCCCTAGGTTTACCGCCAAGATTGACCCAGATCTTCTATGACGACTTCGACAGATCTTCTAGATCAAGTCAATGCGGCCTTAGCCACTGTATCTGACCCCGAACTTCATCGTCCACTCCCGGATCTCGGAATGGTCAATACCGTTGAGATTGAAAGTGGAAATGCGAAACTAAATATTTTGCTGACGATTTCTGGTTGCCCTATGCAAGATCGCCTGCGCGGGGATATCACCGAGGCAGTTTCTAAAGTCGATGGAATTACGAAAGTCGAAATCACCTTTGGAGTAATGAGCGAAGAGCAGCGCAATAACGTTAAAAAGTTGTTACGAGGTGGCCGCGAAAAATTTATTCCATTTGCCCAACCAGACTCTCTGACACGTGTGATTGGTGTGGCATCTGGCAAAGGTGGCGTTGGTAAATCATCACTAACTACCAACTTGGCGGTAGCCGCGGCTGGCAAAGGCTTGCGCGTTGGAATTCTCGATGCCGATGTTTACGGCCACTCAATTCCACGTTTAATGGGTTTGATGGGCCAACGTCCAACGGCAATCGACCAAATGTTTATTCCACTTGAGGCCTATGGTGTAAAAGTTGTTTCGATGGAAATGTTCAAACCAGAACGCGCTGATGCGGTTGCATATCGTGGGCCGCTTCTGCACCGAGTTCTGGAACAACTGTTATCCGATGCCTACTGGGGCGACTTAGATCTTCTCCTGATCGATCTGCCTCCCGGCACTGGAGACCTTGCCATTTCACTTGGACAATTAATTCCAACATCAGAAATAGTTGTTGTTACGACACCACAAATTGCAGCCGCTGAAGTTGCCGAACGCGCAGGTCGAATTGCACATCAAATCCATCAAAGAGTCGTGGGCGTAATCGAAAATATGTCATCATTTCCATGCCCGCATTGCAGCGATGAGATTTCATTATTCGGTGAAGGCGGGGGAGAAGAAACCGCATCGCGACTTTCCAACTTAGTTGGCAGCGATGTTCCGCTTCTCGGGAAAGTTCCATTTAGTACAGATTTACGCACCGGCGGAGATAGCGGTGCTCCGGTAGTAGTAGCCGAACCTGATTCACCAAGTGCAGTTGCGATTTCAGCAATCGCAGAGAAATTAGTTGTAAGAAGTAATTCTCTACTTGGAGTCAGACTCGGGCTTAGTACGTAGATCCTTTACCAAGTCTTCAATCTCGCTTCGGATAAAGTCGCGAGTAGCAACATCTCCGAGTGCGATACGTAGGCTGGCTAATTCGCGAGTTAAATATTCAGTATCTGCAATCGAGCGAGCATTTTGTGCGCGGTCTTCATTGAGCGAAATACGGTCGCGGTCTGCTTGGCGATTTTGGGCAAGCAAGATAAGCGGAGCAGCGTATGAAGCTTGTAGCGAGAGAATCAAAGTTAAGAAGATAAATGGATAGTCATCAAAACGAAGATCACGCGGAGCAAGTGAATTCCAAAGAACCCAAGAGAGTACAAAGACGGTCATGTAGACGAGAAAGCGCGCAGTTCCGAGAAAACGCGCGAAGCGCTCTGATAAACGACCAAATACTTCTGGATCGTAGTTAGGACGAATTGAACGGCGTGATTCGCGAGGAGTATCAAGTCCGCTATTGCGAGGTGTAATTGAACGTGCCATTAGCGCGCCTCCTCATCCATTGCTTTATCTAAATCAATATCTATCTGACTAACTTCCGATCCGGCTACATCTGCCAGATTTAACTTAGGACCAGTTCCGCGAGTTGAATCACGGTGCTCTAGGCGCCAGTTTTCCGGCAACAAGTGATCGAGTACGTCATCCACGGTTACTGCGCCCAACAAACGTTCATTTCCATCGACGACTGGAACAGAGAGCAAGTTATAGCTAGCTAAGTATGACGAAACCTCATGGAGTGATGCGTTGGGATTTAGCCCTTGCGTATCGGTATCAACGATAGAGCCGAGCAAAGTTGCAGGTGGTTCGCGCAGCAAACGCTGGTAGTGAACCATGCCGATATAGCGTCCAGTAGGTGTTTCTAGCGGTTGGCGACAGACGAATACTTGTGATGCTAGAGCTGGAGAAACTTCGCGCGCACGAACGCTGGCAAGCGCATCTGCAACTGAATAGTCAGCGCTCATCACGATAGGTTCGGTTGTCATCATTCCACCAGCAGAGTAATCCTCATAAGTCATAAGACGCAGAACATCTTCGGCATCCTCAGGTTCCATCAATTCGATCAGCGCTTGTGCTCTTTCTTCGCCAACTTCGCGTAACAAGTCGGCGGCATCGTCGGGATCCATTTCACCTAGAACATCTGCCGCGCGTTCGCCTTCGAGTTCAGCAAGAAGAGCGACGCGTTCTGCTTCATCCATTTCCTGTAAAACGTCAGCAAGTCGTTCATCATCTAGCGCACGCGCCACTTCGACGCGACGTTTTGGCGCCAAATCTTGAATCACCGCTGCCAAGTCAGCAGCACGTAGATTGCTAATCGTCGAAAGTAAATTTGTAACGCCTTGGTTATGTTCAGGCAGGGCAAATCCAGTTACTTCTTCCCATTGCACAGTAGAAGTAGCGCCTTTACGACGCAAGCCGCGGCCCTTCTTCATGATGTGAACGCGATTGATAAACCAATCGCCAGTACGAGTCTGCTCCATGCCCATATCTTCGACAACGACTGGTTCGCCATTTTCGATAAGAGTGATCGAACGATCAAGCAGTTCTCCAAGTACAAGCAATTCACCAGTACGTGATTCAAAGCGGCGCATATTTACAAGACCAGTTATTACTACTGCGCCAGACTCGATCGATGTAACGCGAGTAATAGGTACAAATACGCGACGGCGCAATGGCACTTCTACGACGAGGCCAAGAATGCGTGGCGGTTGGTTATTACTGCGCAATGTAGCCACGGCATCACGAACTTTGCCTACTGGATCTCCATTTGGATCAAAGACTGCAGTACCGGCAAGGCGAGCGATAAATACTCGATTTAATTGATTAGTGCTCATTTTTGGCCTCCCTTCATTGGCTAAGGGTATCGGCTACCGTTACTGCCATGTCGCAGCCTTTATCTCGAGATAACCACACCCAGATTCCTGCTCGTCCTGATCTCATTCGTTTAGGGCTTGGAATCATCGGTATTGGTACATCTGGTCCGCTGATTGCGATGAGTGCGATGCCCGTTCTTACCTTGATTTTCTGGAGAAATCTCGGTGGTGCGCTAATGACTGTGCCATTTGCACTGCGCCACCGCGTAGATCGAACTGGTGCAAAGTGGGCGATATTTGCTGGGGTAATTCTCGCCCTTCACTTTTATGGTTTTTTCCTAGCGATGCGAATGACAACTGTTGCCGCAGGTACAGCTCTAGTGGCGCTTCAGCCAATATTTGCAGCGCTCTTTGTAAAGTTAACTGGCGGAGATATTCCTTCGCGCGCATGGATGGGTATGTTTGTTAGCTTCAGCGGCGTATTAGTTATCTCTGGAATTGATCTGCAGATTTCAATGAGAGCATTTCTTGGCGACCTTTCCGCGATCATATCCGCGGCACTTGCTGGCATGTATATGATGATTGGATCTAAAGCGCAGGAAACTCTAGAGACAACTACCTACACCGCTATTTGTTATTTCTTCTGTGCAGTTACCGCTCTTCCAATGGCGATAATTGCTGGAAACCAAATTTTTCACTTCACCGCCCGCGAATGGTGGATTCTGCTCGGATTGATATTCGGCGCGCAATTCTTAGGGCATACGATGTTTAACTCAGTGTTAAAGCGCGTTTCGCCAGCGGTTGTTTCGTTAATTGTATTTTTTGAAGTTCCCGTGAGTTCGCTCCTTGCTATTTGGTGGATGGGGCAACGACCACCTGCTGGCGTCGTTCCAGGAATTGCGCTGATCCTCTTTGGCTGTGCGCTTGTTGTTTTAAGAACTCGACCTACAAGAGTTATGGTCGAAGAATGATTGATCTGCACACTCACACCACTGCCAGCGACGGAACCGATTCACCCTTTGCACTGGTCAATAAAGCGTTATCTGCTGGAATAACTACTTTGGCTATAACCGATCACGATACGACTTCAGGTTGGAGTGAAGCGGTACAAGCTTTGAGAGCGCCTATGTCATTGGTTTTAGGTGCGGAAATTTCAACGTTGACACTCGATGGAATTAGCGTTCACATGCTGGGCTTGCTCTTCGATGGTGAAGATGTAGAAATGCAGAAGATGCTCGCCGAATCTCGAGATACGCGGCTGCCACGAATGAGAAAGATGATTGAACTTCTAGCCGCAGATGGAATAGCGATAACCATGGAAGATGTAATGGCTGCTGCTCCCGACGGCGCGACGGTGGGCAGACCACATTTAGCCGATGCTCTAGTGAGAAATGGAGTTGTTACAACACGTGATGAAGCTTTCTTAGAATTGCTACATAACGACTCTAAATACTATGTAACCCATGCTGCGCCAACCCCGGAAAGTGCAATCGCCTGCATTAACAAGGCTGGGGGCGTAGCCGTAATTGCACATCCCTTCGCTTCGCGACGGGGTGAGACGATTTCAGCAGATTCATTCACCAGCCTTCTGAAAGCGGGGCTGCATGGAATCGAGGTAAATCATCGTGATCAATCAGTAGATGAAAGAAAACAATTAACGCAGATTGCAGATGAACTAGGCCTAGTAAAAACTGGCGCCAGCGACTACCACGGTAACGGTAAACTTAACTCGCTAGGCGAAAATCTCACCGATCCTGCACAATGGGAACGCCTTGAATCGCTGGCAAATAAGAGAAGGGTTATAAAGTTATGAACGTTGTAGAAGTCAGCACTTTAACCTTCTCAATCCAAGCCTTTGTCACTTTGCTAGTAATTCTTGATCCACCTGGTGCAACGCCGATTTTTTTGGGTCTGGTAGCAGATAAGTCCAAGCGCGAACGTGTGCAACTTGCCTGGCAGGCAGCGCTGGTCTCACTTGTTGTAATCGCGTTCTTCTCACTCTTTGGCCGCTTCTTGCTTGAATACATGAACGTTTCAATTGAAGCGCTACAAGCGGCAGGTGGTCTTCTACTGCTCTATGTTTCACTCGAACTTCTAACAGGACGAGATATGGGCGATGGAGCTGGCAAGGATAAAAACATCGCGCTCGTTCCACTGGGTACTCCGCTCTTAGCGGGACCTGGTGCGATTGTGGCAACGATGATCTTCGTTCAACAGATCGAAACTCCGGCGCAAAGCCTTGGTCTAATTGCGGCAGTTGTTGCCGTGCACGTAGTTATTGCAATCTCATTGATGGCATCTACAACGATTCTCGGAATAATTAAAGATGCTGGCGTCACTCTCCTTGCACGAATTGCCGGGCTTCTTCTAGCAGCCATCGCCGTGCAGATGCTGGTCGATGCGATCAAAGCATTTACGGCTCAATAAAACTGTTAACTATGAATAATCAATCTCATCAAGATCCGCGTGGACTATTCTCTCCTGATTCAATTACCTGGAAGATACATTCTGATCCTGCTATGGCAGTCGGTGGGATTCGTGCGCTTTTGCAACAAGCGCTCCAACCAGATGCCATGGATGGCGTAGCTAAGAATTCTAATTTTCGCGAAGATGCTTGGGGCCGACTGCAACGCACTGGTGATTATGTTTCAACGCTGACCTTTGCCGAACCTAAAGCGGCACACGCCTTGGCGGCCCGGGTAAGAAAGATTCATAGCTCATTGGGCTTAGATGATCCGCACCTTTTGCTTTGGGTTCACATGTCGATGGTTGATTCATTTCTAGATATTTCCCGCCGCTCTGGAATGCCGATAACCGATGCAGAAGCAGACCAATATCTAAGTGAGATGGTTCTATTTGCAGAGCTAGTTGGAATACCAGTGGCAGATGTTCCGGCCAGCGTTGCGCAAATGCATAACTACTTCCAAGTTATGGCTCCTGAACTTCGCGCATCTGATGATGCCAAGCGGGCAGCGCTATTTCTCACAATTCCACCGATGCCCACCGCCATTAGATTTGTAACTCCTGCAGCGCCAGCTTGGGCCTCACTTGCGCTGCTAGCGGCAAGTTCGCTTCCGCAGTGGGCGCGCAAACTTTATGGAACTCCACAGATACCGGGACAGAACTTGATAACCGATATCTCATTAAAGGCGGTCCGATCAACTCTTGGAGTAATCCCGGATGCGCTGCTGGCCCCACCGGTTTATAAAGCAGCGGTTATTCGCTGGAAATCAGCGGCAGCCTGATGAAGATAATCGCAGTTGCAAATAGCGCCGGGGGAGTAGGAAAGACAACTCTCGCCCATTGTTTGGCAGTCTCCTTTGCAGAGTTTGGCAAGAAGACGCTGCTGATTGATCTTGATCCAGCGGGCGCTCTAACATTTCGGCTCGGGTTTGAGAATCCACGAATTTCACTTGCGGATTTCTTTAGCGGAGTAAAGCTAAACGATTCCCATATAGAAACTACAGTCGAGCGCTTTGATTTTATTCCTACGGATTCTCGAATGACTGCGCTTTTCCCAGCAGATGCGCTATCACTTTTGATTTCAAGCCTTCCTAAGGAATATGACATCGTTCTCTTGGATGTTGCCCCTTCACTTTCGCAGCAATTCTCCCTAGCGCTCTCAGTTTCAGATCTGATCTTGGTTCCAGTTCGTAACAATGTGCATTCACTTCGCGGTTACTTGCAAGTTAAATCTGCTGCGGGCCAAGTCGAAGTATCAGCGATTGCCATCGGCTCCAACGCATTTATTTCTGCCGCTGATTTACTCGATGAGCTAATCGTTGAATCCTCGGAAATTGAAGCGGCAGCAGCTGAAAAAGTTTCTATCTTGACGAGCGCTAAATCTGGCGATGTAGCCGAGAGTTACAGAAGCGCTGGTTATTCAATATTAGAAAAACTTGGTCTGGAATAAAGCGCCTTCTAAAAGTATTTTATTAAGAGCTAAATTTCTTGGTCCGCGTGCGAACGCGAGGTGAGCGGTCTTCACTCTTTTCTTTTGCGGGCTCTGCTTTAGCAACCGGCTCGGACTTCTCCGCCTTAACAGGTCGCGCTTTAACCATACGGCCATTTGAACCAGCTGGAATATTTAACATCTCATATAGGTGTTCAGAGGATGAATAAGTCTCTTCAGGTTCGCCGAGCCCAAGAACAAGTGCGGTGTCGATCATCTTCCAACGCGCTAGCTCATCCCAATCAACGAAAGTTACAGAGATACCTTCAGCGCCAGCGCGAGCGGTGCGGCCGATCCGGTGCACATAAGTCTTCTCATCTTCTGGACATTGATAGTTAATCACGTGGGTAATGCCATCGATATCAATTCCGCGTGCGGCAACGTCGGTTGCAACAAGGACATCTGATTTTCCCGCTTTGAAATCATTGAGCGCTTTTTCACGTGCACTCTGGCCGAGATCACCATGAATAGATGCGGCACGAAATCCGCGCTCAGCTAAGTCATCAGATGTCTTCTGGCAGGTGCGCTTGGTGCGACAGAAAACAATCGTTGGTCCGCGACCATCGGCTTGAAGAATACGAGCGAGCATTTCGATCTTATCGAGCGCATGTGCGCGCAATACATACTGTTTGATGCGCGATACAACGGCGCCTTCATCTTCATTATCTTGAGTGCGGATATGAATCGGCTGATTCATGAAACGACGAGCCAGGGCGATGATATCTCCAGGCATAGTCGCTGAAAAAAGCATGGTCTGTGTTCGATTTGGCGTACTTGTAAAGATTTTTTCTACATCAGGCAAGAAACCTAAATCCAACATTTCATCAGCTTCATCCAAAACTACGCGAGAGACTTCCTTTAACTTAAGTTGTCCCTGGCGATAAAGATCTAAAAGTCGACCAGGTGTGCCAACTACTATCTCGATCCCTTTCTCAAGGGCTTCAATTTGCGGCTCGAATGCGCGACCACCGTAGACAGCGAGAGTTCTAATTCCGCGATTTCCAGTCAACTCTTCAATATCTTTTGTAACTTGTACGCAGAGTTCGCGAGTTGGCACAACAACTAAAACCTGTGGCAAGCCTTTAGCGGCTAATTCTTCCCACTCTTTATCAAGAGGAGCGATTACGCGTTCAATTACTGGAATTCCAAAAGCTAAAGTCTTACCGGTACCTGTCTTGGCTTGTCCGATTACATCTCCATCGCCGAGTGCGATAGGCAGAACCATCTCTTGAATTGGAAAGGGAGATTTAAAACCGTGTTCAGCTAGCGCCGCCTGCGTTTCAGGGCGCAGAGGAAGATCGGCAAAAGTTAAGGACACCTTAGAGCGCGCCGAAACCAACGCGGCGATCAGTGGCGGCGCCGATGTCGACGAATCCGATCTTGTCGCCGGCAACGATGATCTCGTGGCCACGTGAATCTTGCAGAGTGAGCGGTGAGCCGGATGCGAGGGCGCTAGAGACTGCTGCTTTTACATCGGCTACGGAGGCGTTGGTATCAAAGACTAAGTCTGCTGAAACGTTTGCAACGGTAATGCGAACTTGAGTTGTGGCGCCTGAATCTGATTTCTTTGTGCTCATGTTCATATCCTATCGGCAAATTCGAAGCCAACTTTTCTCAAATAAGCCTTTATTGAGGAGTTAATTGCTTTCGGTGAGCGGGAATCCAGAAATTCCACGCCACATCAAATTTTCTACTAGTTCTACCGCCTGCTGTTTTGAGAGTTTGCTATCTCTATCTAGCCAGTGGCGAGCGGTTACTTGGGTATATCCAATAAGTCCAACGCCAAGGAGCATCGATACTTCCTGGGGCAGACCAGTGTCATTTGAAATTATCGCGCTCACCGCTGCGGCACAGTCGTATGTCATTCGGTTAAGTCGCTCGCGAACCTGTGGCTCAACGCTCATATCACTTTCAAACAATAGACGGAAAGCTTCTCCCTCATTTTCGATAAATTCGAAGTAAGCGACAACTGTTGCATGAACACGTTTTGAGTTATCGGGAGTTGATGAAATAGCTTTCTGAATTTCATAGACCAACGAATCAATATGTAAATCAAGTACCGCCAAATACAGATCTAACTTTGATGGGAAATGTTGATAGAGAACCGGCTTGCTAACGTTTGCACGATCTGCAATTTCATCCATCGCCGCTGAGTGATATCCGGCGGCAGTGAAGACTTCTAGCGCTGCGCTAAGCAAGATTGCGCGTCGTTCATCTCTAGGTAAGCGCGCTTTATCGCCTTTTGAGTTTAAATCCACGGTAGTCATTGCGCATATCGTAGAGCCATTGTTAGTAATAAGGAAAGAGAAATATGCAGTTGAGAGTCATTTGCAGCAAGAAAGTTATCGAATTGGCACTCAATGAACTACTACGGCAGAATGCGCAGTATGAATAATCAGCGCGAGCCAATACCAGCACTAGTTTCGCCTGGGCCAGCGCTAACGGTAGATGAAGTTCGCCGCTATAGCCGGCATCTGATAATTCCTGATGTGGCTATGGCTGGTCAGCAAAGGCTTATGAATGCGAAAGTGCTTTGCGTCGGTGCTGGTGGCTTGGGCTCCCCGGCGCTTATGTACCTTGCGGCAGCTGGAGTTGGAACGCTCGGAATTGTTGAATTCGATACTGTTGATGAATCAAATTTACAGCGCCAGATAATTCACGGGCAATCAGATATTGGAAAAAGTAAAGCGCAATCGGCCAAAGAGAAGATCTCTGAGATCAATCCTTATGTAAATGTAGTTACTCATGAAGTTCGCTTAGATGTAACGAATGTTAAGGAAATCTTTTCACAGTACGACATAATCGTTGACGGCACCGATAACTTTGCAACTCGCTATTTGGTAAATGATGCCTGTGTACTTCTCAAGAAGCCTTACGTCTGGGGTTCGATTTATCGCTTTGACGGACAAGCCAGCGTTTTCTGGGCTGAGTATGGACCTTGCTATCGCTGTTTATATCCCGAACCTCCTCCTCCTGGAATGGTTCCAAGTTGCGCTGAAGGCGGCGTTCTCGGAGTTCTCTGCGCGACGATAGGTTCGATACAAACTACCGAAGCGATCAAGGTAATTACCGGTGTAGGCGAACCGATGATTGGCTCACTTATGATCTATGACGCACTCGAAATGTCTTTCCGCAAGATAAAGGTTCGCAAAGATCCAAATTGTCCACTCTGCAGCGATAAACCAACTCAGACCGAACTCCTGCCTGATTATGAAGCGTTTTGTGGAGTCCTATCCGATGCTGCAGAGGTCGCGGTTAAAGATTCGACAATTTCGGTGGCTGAACTCAAATCAAAGATAGATAAAAGCGAATCGTTCTATCTAATTGATGTTCGTGAGCCGAGCGAATTTGAAATTGTACGAATCCCTGGCTCTCATTTGATTCCAAAGCAAGGTTTCTTAGATGGAACCGCACTTGCAGATCTACCGCAGGATAAGCCAATTATTTTGCACTGCAAGAGTGGAGTTCGCTCTGCAGAGTGTCTTGCAATATTAAAAGGCGCAGGCTTTTCCGATGCAACGCATGTATCTGGGGGAGTAATCGCTTGGGCTAAACAGATCGACACATCTTTGCCGGTGTACTAGTGAAGAGTTCTTATCAGGGCTATCGCGTACTTCTAGTTCACGCCCACCCTGATGATGAAACCATCAACAACGGTGCGACGATGGCTTTATATGCCCAACTTGGCGCAGCGGTAACTCTTGTAACTTGCACTCGTGGCGAAGAAGGCGAAGTTCTAGTTCCGGAGCTATCACATTTAGCTAGCAGCGCCGAAGATAAGTTAGGCGATCATCGAGTCATAGAACTTGCAGAGGCTATGAAGGCGTTGGGCATCAAAGATCACCGCTTCTTAGCCGCTGGAGAAAAGCTTTATCGCGACAGTGGAATGATGGGGACGGAACAAAACAATCGCCCAGATGTTTTCTGGCAAGCAAATCTAGAAGAGGCATCTGACTATTTAGTCTCAGTAATTGAAGAAGTAAAGCCCCACGTTTTGATTACCTACGACGAGATTGGTGGATACGGTCACCCTGATCATATTCAGGCACACCGAGTTGCGATGCGCGCAGCCGACAAATCTAAATGGCAGATTCAAAAAATTTACTGGAACACCATGCCCAAATCTGTCCTTGCTGAAAGTATGGCGAAGATGAAAGAACTTGGATCTGATTTTTTTGGAGCCGAAAGCGTCGATGATCTTCCCTTTGCAAAAGATGATCAATTTGTAACTACGCTTATTGATGGAAATTCTCGCGTCGAAGCGAAAATGGCGGCAATGAAGGCTCACCTCACCCAAATTTCACTCGATGGCCCATTCTTTGCCCTATCCAATAATTTAGGGCTTCAAGTTTGGGGACACGAGTACTACACGTTAGTCCGTGGAGAAAAGTCAGAACCTTTTGATGGTTCGGGTAGAGAAACTGACTTGTTTGCTGGAGTAAAACTCTAAGTGAAGGCGGTTGCTTCTCTAGTAATTGGCATAGCAACAGGTGTAGCTGCGGTATTTCTCCATTTATTTCTCCCACCATTTGGCTTGGCGCTGGCTGGTATCGGAACTTTTACCGCGATCTGGGCGGTTGGAAGAAAGTATGGAAAACGTAGATACAAATTTATCGCTGCGCTGGCCTGGTGCTTTATCTTTGTGCGCGCTTCTACTTTCGGTTCAGGAAATGAAATATTTATTCAGGGCGATACTTTGGGAAATAACTTCTTACTCTTCTCACTCATGGCACTTGCTTTGGCGATCGCACTGCCTGCTAACTAAGCCAACTCCAACTTTGCCCATCTGGCCCATCGCTGATGGCAATTCCGTCAGATGCAAGTAAATCTCGCAGGCGGTCACTCTCACCCCAGTCCTTGTTGGCACGTGCTAAGGCGCGCTGAGCCAATAGAGCGCCTTGATCTGCAGATAGTGGCTTGATTTCAATTACTCGTGATAAATCTAAGGCAAGTACCTGATCAGCAAAGTTGAAGATTTCACGTTTACTTTGTGGTGAAAGGTTCTGATCTTTTTCGATAGCTCGCAAGCGCAGCAGCGCTTTGGGAGTATCTAAATCTTCACTCAGCGCTGCGATTATTTCGGAATCCGCGTACAAGTCCGCGCTATCTCCCCAGTTTGCCATGGCGGTTCGCCAACGCTGAAGCGTGGCATGGGCTGCCCGAAGTGATTCCCAAGTTAGATCCATCTGAGATCTATAGCGATTTTCCATCAAGGCTAGTCGTAATGCGAGCGGGTCTATCTCCTTGCTAATCAAATCTTCAACCAACACAACGTTGTTTGCGCTCTTTGACATTTTGCGCCCCTCAAAAAGCAGATGCTCGCCATGTACCCAGAGATCGACCGCCTCTTTGCCAATTATGGAATTGGATTGTGCGCGCTCATTTTCATGATGAGGAAAGCGCAGATCGATACCACCAACGTGAATATCGATGTGCTGATCAAGCAGATCAAGTGACATCGCGGTGCACTCGATATGCCAACCTGGAAATCCGCGTCCCCAAGGCGAATCCCAGACCATTTCACTTCGAGCGCCGGCAGATTTCCAAAGCGCCCAGTCAGCATGAAACTTCTTCTCACCATCTCCAGAATATTCATAACGGTGGCCAGGTTTTAACGCGTCAAGGCGGTTTCCACTAATTGCACCGTAACTCGGAAAAGTTTGGGCGCTAAAGTAAACCGAGCCGCTCTCGGCGACGTAAGCGCTGCCATTATCAATTAGCTTTTGGATACTAGAGAGCATGCCATCTATGGTTTCGCTTGCTCTTGGATATTTCTCTGCAGGTGCAATGTTTAGGCGCGCCAGATCTGTGTGGAACCGTGCTTCATACTTACGAGCAATTTCAAACGGATCAGTCTTTTCTAATTTTGCTTGGCTAAGTAACTTATCTTGATCCTCAAAGTCTTCTGACATATGTCCAACATCGGTTATGTTTTGGATCAGTAGTACTTCATTACCGAGTAATTTAAGGACTCTGCTGATTAAGTCAGAGAGCAGAAAAGTGCGCAGATTTCCCACATGAGCATCTCGGTACACCGTTGGGCCACAGCAATAGATGGTTATGGGGCGGCCAGAAATTTCTACCTGTTGTTGATCTCGACTCTGCGTGTTGTAAATTGAGAAAGTCACTGTGCACCTGCGTGATTTAAGGTTCGATAGTTGTATGAGTGATGGAAGCGAAATCCCATAGATTTATAGAGCGCCAGCGCTGCACCATTTTCGACATCGACTTGCAAGCCGATCTTGGTGGCTCCTTCACTTCTCGCCTGTGCCATCAAAGCGCGCATCAGTAAGTGGCCAATTCCTCGACCTCTAAAGTCTGGGTCTACAAACACTCTAGTTGCCAATGACCAAGATCCCTTGGTCGCAATTCTGCCTCTTGCAATAGTTCGATCTTGAAATTGAATTTCGGAGTATTTCGCAGGAAAGTTATTCATGATTTTTTCAAGAGCAAAATCTGATTGAAGCGCTAACCACTCTTTACTGGGGCTATCAAAGAATAAAATTTGGAATTCATTACTAGTTGTATCAAGGTGAGTCGGAATGTCATTTACTAAATATTCTGCGCCAACCTTTACCAGCCAACCATTCTCGTCTAGATAGCGGTCAAGTCCCTCGTAGACTGGAAGTGGAATTGTGAAAGTGGGAGTAAGTCCCTTCTTCCGATAAATTTCTGAGATTTCTGCAACGGCTTGCGCAATTTCTAACCCTGGCTCACCGTATGGCGCCGCACCAGTTGGAAGAACTGAATTAGCACGCATCGTAAATCCGTCAGAAATTCTTAATCGCCATTTACCAACTTCAACTATTTCATCTGCTGGCCAAGTTGCATCAGAGATCGCTTCCAATTCATTAATCCGTAATGAATAAGGCGCCCCAGTACCTGCACGATCTGGCAGCGCCTTAATTTCTCGCCAAATTGCGATCTCACTTTCCGAGAAAGTAAGGGCTTCGCCTTTTGAGTTGATTAGTTCTCCAACGCCGGCGCCATACCGTTGCAGAACTCCGACGATGTCTCTAAAGCCATTACTTGCTTCACGTAGGCGAATCGTGACTCGGGAGCCGATAGCGCTGGCAAGGTCTGATTGTGATCTTTGGCTTGCCTGGCTCATGTCGTTACTTTAATCGGGCGTTGGCCCAAGTGCATGGTTAGAATTAGCGCTATCGCAGGCTCTGATCAGCAGGGCGCTGTGGACTTTTTCTGGAGGAATTTTCGTGACCTATGTAATCGCTCAGCCTTGTGTTGATATCAAAGATAAATCTTGTATCGAGGAGTGCCCAGTCGATTGCATTTACGAAGGTAACCGCATGCTTTACATCCAACCTGACGAATGCGTCGATTGCGGTGCCTGCGAGCCGGTCTGCCCAGTTGAGGCGATTTACTATGAAGATGACGTCCCATCGCAGTGGAAAGATTTCTCAAAGGTAAATACCGAATTCTTCGTTGAACTAGGTTCACCTGGTGGCGCAGCTAAAGTTGGACTCACCGATAGCGATCACCCATCTGTTACCTCTCTTCCTCCAAAAGAATAATTTTTTAACTACCTAGTCTTTGATCCGGGAAAACGATGCGTGAAAAACTGCCGGATTTTCCTTGGGATGCTCTCGCCCCATATTCAAAGATTGCACATCAGCACCCAAAAGGTGCGATAGATCTTTCACAGGGAACGCCCGTAGATTCAACTCCGCAACTTATTCAAAGCGCTTTAATTAAAAGTGCAGATTCACCTCGTTACCCAGTTACTGCGGGAACGAAAGAGTTACAAGATGCAATTCGCAATTGGGCGATAAACCACTTAGGTGCATCCGGGGAATTTGATGTCTTACCCGTCATCGGCTCGAAAGAGTTGGTCGCTTGGCTTCCAACTATTTTGCAGAGCAAGAAAGTTATCTACCCAGAGATTGCTTACCCAACTTATTTAGTCGGTGCACTTATTGCTCAAGCCGAGCCAATCGCTGTCGGGATAGATGCTCAGACTTGGCCGGGTGCCGACTTTGCTTGGGTGAATACGCCATCAAATCCGACAGGTCGGGTTCACTCTGAGCCAGAGCTACGCGCCACAATTAAATGGGCGCGCAAAAATGACGCAACTTTAGTTTGCGATGAGTGCTACATAGATTTTGGCGATAAAGAAACTCCAACATCGCTCCTTAGATATACCGATGGGGATAACAGAAATATCCTGGTGGTTCACTCGCTATCAAAACGATCTTCCATGGCGGGCTATCGCGGCGCTTTTCTAATTGGAGATGCCAAGTTAATTTCTCAAATTCGTGAGATTCGAAAGCATGCCGGGATGATGGTTCCACTTCCGATACAGAACGCCATGGTGGCAGCGCTCTCTGATGAAACCCATGTGGTCGAACAAAGAGCTAGATATAACGCGCGCCGAGCGATTTTGGCACCTGCGCTAATTGCTGCTGGATTCAAAATTGAAGAGACTGCTGCAGGCTTGTATATCTGGTGTACTCGATCGGAAAATTGTTGGAAATCGGTTGAGTGGTTGGCCAATCTCGGAATTGTTGCAACCCCCGGATCTTTTTATGGCGAACTAGGTGCTTCGCACATCCGCATCGCTATGACTGCAACTGATGCCCAAATTAGCGATGCTGCAGCCCGCATTAAAGAGGCGATTTAAAATGGCCATTGGTATTTTGCTAGTCGGAGGGCTCGGAACACGTCTGAAGCCACTGACTAACCAAACACCTAAGCCGATGTTGCCGGTAGGTGGATTGCCAGTAACCGAGCACCAACTATTAGCCGCCAAAAAAGCTGGGATCACTAAGGTTGTTTTGGCTACCTCTTATCTCTCAGAAGTTTTTATTCCTTACTTTGGCGATGGCTCTAAGTGGGGGATGGAGCTTAAATATGCTGTTGAAAAGGAGCCACTTGGTACTGGTGGTGCAATTCGCAACGCCGCCGCGTTAATTGATTTAGAAGCGGCGAAATTGGCTAACGAAGAATTCGTTATCTTCAATGGTGATGTGTTGAGTCACCACAGCATTGCCGACCAGATTACCTACCATCGCAAAAATAAGGCAGATGTAACTCTGCATTTAATAAGCGTTGCAGATGCTCGCGCCTTTGGGTGTGTTCCAACTGATAGCCAAGGACGAGTTACTGCATTTTTAGAGAAGATGGATAAACCAGTTACCAATGCCATCAACGCTGGGTGCTATGTATTTTCAGCTTCGGTAATTTCCGACATTCCACTCAACCAAGTCGTTAGCGTTGAGCGCGAAACATTCCCAAGCCTGGTTAACGCAGGACGTCCCATATTTGGATATAGCGAGCAGTCCTATTGGTTAGATATCGGCACTCCTGCGGCTCTCTTTAAGGGCTCGCGCGATCTGGTAAATGGAGATTTTGCAGCCGGGGCGGGCACCAGCTTTGGATCTGACAGCTCCGCCAAGGGCGGTTCGAGTATTGGCTCCAATTGCCAGATTGGCCAGGGCGTTTCAATCACCAATTCAATTATCGGAGATGATGTACAGATCGGCGATGGCGCAGACATTAAAGATTCATTTATCTTGCACGGAACAGTGATTGCGCCGGGATCGAAAATCTTCTCGAAATACCTTTCTGCGACTGAAAACTTAGAAATTTCACCTGCTTAAGTCGATAAATCACCGAAAAAGCAGGAATAAGCGCTCTTTTTCATGGATTTACAACTCTCAACCTTAGGATTCCACTTGACTTAAAGGGATTACAAGCGTGTAATTCGCTTTAGAGAGGCCACCTCAACACGAGGCTGGCCGCGAAGGTCTTGAGGAGATTAGTCGATGCCGATTCGTCCAGAAGCAACACCTACTGGCAATCCAACAGCCCCTACTGCTGGACCATCAATCAAATTAGCAAACGGAGAGAACATTGAACTCTCCTGGCAAGAACGCGCACTTTGCGCACAAACAGATCCAGAAGCATTCTTTCCTGAAAAGGGCGGATCTACTCGCGAAGCAAAGCGCGTCTGCCTTTCTTGCGATGTTCGCCAAGAATGTTTGGAATACGCGCTCGCACACGATGAGCGTTTTGGAATCTGGGGTGGACTCTCCGAACGTGAGCGTCGCCGTTTGAAGCGCCGCCCAGCGTAACTCTCATGAGTTCACATCGCGTCACTGCGATTCTTGTTCTGCATGACGGTCAACTTTGGTTACCTGAAGTTGTTGCATCTCTAACTTCACAATCACTCGCGGTTGATTCAATTGTTGCCGTTGATACCGGTTCCATAGATTCATCTGCAAAGTTAGTTAAAGGTGCGCGCATTCCAGTACTTCCCATGGATCGCGATACTGGATTTGGTGAAGCGATTTCGCATGCAGTCGCATCTCTTCCAAATGTAAGTGATCCGCAAAACGAGTGGCTTTGGATTATCCATGATGATCTTTCATTAGATCGTGCCGCCTTAGAAAATTTAATTAGCGAAATCGAAACTCGACCAAACGTTGCAATGGCTGGGCCAAAACTTCTTGGTTGGCATGATCGAACACACTTACTTGAAATCGGAATCAGCATTGCGGCAAACGGCAATCGCTGGACTGGGCTTGAGCCATCTGAATATGACCAAGGACAGCGAGACGGAGTTCATGAAGTTCTTGCTGTAAGTACGGCTGGTGCACTTATACGCCGCGACGTATTCGAAAAGCTCGGCGGATTTGATCCCAACTTAGATCTTTTCAGAGATGACGTTGACTTTGGTTGGCGGGTTTACTCGGCAGGGTATGCCGTAATCTCTGTTTCGAAGGCGATCGGTTTCCACGCAGAAGCTTCCGCAAATGAGCGACGATCTGTTGATGTGGCCGAGGCTTTTCTGCATCGCCCGCTCTTGTTGGATCGCAGAAATGCCGCTTACGTACTTCTCGTTAACTCTTCTTGGTGGCGATTACCGCTCTTAACAATTCAGCTATTGGCCGGTTCGATAATTCGTTCAATTGGATATTTATTTGCAAAGTTACCTGGTTATGCAAGTGATGAGATCCTGGCTGTGGGCACGCTATTTCTTCACCCCGCCGAACTTGTTGTTGCACGTAAAATCAGAAGGGCACAGCGCTTAGTTCCATCTGGAATCGCACTCAAATTTATTCCATCTCGTTGGTCGCAATTACGCCTAACTCTCTCCCGAACAACTGAATGGGTTCGTTCTCAAATATTCCCAGTTGAAGTAACCGAAGTCCGAACTCCCTCGATTTTGGAAGAGAATCTAGATGAGGAAGATCTACTTACGCCGGCAAGTAATAGAAATTGGATCTCTCTGGCAAAGCGCCCATTAATCGCAGCATCACTTTTCCTGATTACGCTCTCACTTTTCTGGTCGCGTTTACGTTTGGGAGAAATTTCTGGGGGAGCACTTCCTGAGCAGCCAAATGGCGTGGCTACGCTCTGGAATACATATTTCAGTGGTTGGCACTCGATCGCCATGGGCACAACTACAGCGGCGCCAACTTGGTTAGCGATAACTGCATTTACGGCAACAGCGCTCTTTGGCAAGGTATCTCTATTTATTTCTCTACTATTTTTTCTCGCGCCGCTTTTTTTGGCGCTGTCAGCACATCACTTTTTTAAGAATTTTTCCGATAATCGCTGGATAACAACCTCTGGCGCCGTTCTCTATGCAATTTCGCCGGTTGCTATTTCTACAATTAATTCGGGCCGCTTAAGTACTTTAATTCTCTTGTTACTGCTGCCGCTGCTCTTGATTGCCAGTCGAGGATGGTTCGAAATTGAAAACTTTACGTGGCGTAGAGTTTTTGGAATCTCACTTTTGGCTGCGATTATCTTTGCATTCGCACCTCTTGTATTTGTCCTAGGCCTGACTCTTACTGGATTTGCAATCTACCGTGACTACATCGAAAGCAGTAGTGGCGTAAATATTGTGCTATTTAACGCCAGGCTCTACCGCAGGATTGCCATGGTAGTTACTCCGTTTCTCCTTTGTGCACCTTGGAGCTTCGAGTTAATAATCAACCCACATCGATTCTTAATGGATTCCGGATTTTTAATCCAAGGAGGAGGTCCCAATCTTGCGCTGTTCGGCAATCCAGGGGGTCCAGGTGCGCTGCCTGCATATTTGTTAAGTCCGCTCATTTTAGTTCTCGGAATTTCACTATTCTCATCAACCCGGGCCCGCTTTATCGCCGAAATCGGTTTTGTTTCACTACTTCTATCAATTATCTATAGCTCGATTTCGATTACCGGAAACGGTACAAGCGTTGCAACCCGCCTTTACCCCGGAACACTTATGGTGATTACAACAATTAGCGCCATTTGTGCAGGGATAACCGTTCTAGATAAATTGCGAGACCGCTTGATTTCCTCGCATGTAAATATCAGACATATATCTGCTGCGATCTTGTTATTTGCAACTGCAAGCTACGCAGTGTCGTCCACGGTTTGGATTGTTGCCAAAGTTGGAGATGCGCCTTTGCAAAGCGGACGCGATGTTGTTCTTCCACCATTCTTGGCAGTTGAAAAAGACGCTAAGACTATGGTGATTCGTCCACGTACCGTAGGTGAAGATGTAACCCTTAATTTCTACTTAGCTCGTGGGAGAGACTCAGCTCTGGGCGATCCTGATATGGCCCCACAGAACCGAGAACAATTAACTAACGCCGTTCGCGAAATCGCAGATGGCAGTGGACTTACATCAAGCACAACTTTTGCGGTGCACGGAATTAAGTATCTCTTTCTAAAGAACCCCGCAGATGAAAATCTCGTTCGTATAATTGATGGTCTCGGTGGATTTACTCGCGCATCATCAACTAACGCCGGCATTGTTTGGAAGATCGCCGGCAATACTGGCAGAGTTTTATTCACCAACACCGCCGGTAAATCATCGGTGCTTCCTGTAAGCCAATTTGAATTTCAAGTATCAGTGCCAGAAGCGGGAACTCTAACCTTGACTGAAAACTACGCCCAAGGTTGGCGAGCGATGCAAGAAGGGCAGCGTCTAAATCGAATCCGCAGCGTTGATAATCTGCCTTCTTTCGAGGTAAACAAATCTGGACCAGTAACTTTCTTATATGACGGAACGCTTCGTCGCGCATGGGTATCACTACAAACTATTGTTTTCATTACGGTAATCGTCTTGGCGCTTCCTGCTGGACGTCGCCGCCGTGAGATAGAAGACGCGGAGCTCTCATGAAATTTAAAAGACCGCTAGTTTTGTTTGTAACCCTTTCAATAGTGTTAATACTTGCCAATGCCCTGAACGTAGCTGCATCTGGTGGCAAATTTTCTTCAAATTACCCGTCAGTTGTTTGCCCTTCCACGCCAAAAGATTTAACAACTGCGATTTCTATGCCATCGGCTAAGAGCCAAATTCGCATAGTCGCTACAAAATCACTCTCATTCATCCCAACCCAAACGCTCCGTTATTTGCAGGAAAAGTCTCCGGTAATTCTTGAATCGCAAGGCGCTACACCTGTTGTCTGGCAGATTCGTAAAGGAGTGTGGGCTGGTGCCACGCTCTGCTCTTCATCGCAGACCCAACAATGGTTTGTCGGGGGAGCAGCGGATGTTACGAGCAAAGGTCGGCTTATTCTTGTAAATAGCGGGCTTAGTTCTGCGATTGTAGATGTTGAGATATGGAATGAAATTGGTGTGCAGCCAGCTAAAGCGGTAACCATTAAGGCTAATTCTTACTCTGAAATCGGAATAGATTCGTTGGCCCCTGGTTCAAGATCTGTGGTTATTAAAACTTCAACTAGAGCGGGAAGAGTTACGAGCTATGCGATAGATGAGCGTGGTCGTGGACTTAAGGCGCTCGGTGGAGATTTGATCAACTTTGCCAGCAAGGCAGAGAGCGAAGTTTTTATTCCAGCAATTCCACATACAGTCAAAAAAGATAGAAACAAAACAATCGAACTGCCTCACTCTTTGCGGGTATTGGTTCCGGGTGAAGTAGATGCTCGTATAAGTGTTACCGTCTTTTCAACGGATGGAACCTTTATCCCGGCTGGACTAGAAAACAAGTTGGTAAAAAGTGGATCCGTTGTCACTTTAGATTTAAATCCAAATATGCCAGCCAGCAAGTTTGGGGTAAAGATTTCCTCAGATGAACCGATAGTTGCGTCGGTTTTCTCGCAAACGGTAGCCGAAGGTAAATCGGACTTTATCTGGAGTACCGCAGCACCGCAGCTCACTGAGTTCACTCTCTCCACTTCTGGCCTAGCGCCGCAACTGATCTTCATCGGTGAAAAAGTAAGCGTGGATCTTGAACTCTTCTTCAGTAATGGAAAACGCAAGAACTTAACCGTCGCTGGTGCAGATATTGCCACGGTAAAAATCCCAGATGGCGTCAGATCCATCTCTATCCTGAAAGCCGGCAAAGGTAATTACGGGGCGGGATTAATCGCCACCAAGAGTGGCTATGGATACTTCCCACTTTCACCTGGCAGCGTTCTAACTAAATCTTCGGTACCTATGTCAAATATTCGAGTCTTAACTCCCTGATAATCCACGATTTTTCCAAGCAACTCCACTAGCCTTATAGACATGAGTAAGTTAGCGCGTAGTGGGCGAAGTTGTTCGCGGGTAAGTTGCCGCGCGCTAGCCGCGATGACGCTTACCTATATCTATTCCGATTCAACAGCGGTGCTTGGTCCCCTTGCTACTTTTTCTGAGCCTCATTCATATGATCTATGTGAAGCGCACGGTAAGCGACTTACCGTTCCGAATGGGTGGACAGTAATTAAAGAAGAGAGTTCACAATTAAACCAAGGCCCATCAGATGATGATTTGATGGCAATTGCAGATGCAGTTCGCGAAGTTGCCGCTAGCCACGAAAACCTTGAAAAGTCTTCACAATCCTTAACCAGCTCTGAACAAAACTCGCTGGGCCGTCGCGGACATCTGCGCGCAGTTCCATCATAAAAGTTTTGGCTACAGATTGACTGCGGATAAAAAGTAATTAGCAGAAGAAGCAGAAGAAATAGAATAAATAGATAAAGGAAAAGATAATTTCAATATTTAAGGCTTACGACATACGTGGTCTGGTTGATCACGAGATTACCCCTGACTTCACCTTCGCAACTGGAGTTGCCTTTGCACGCTTCTTGCAGCAAGAGCGCGAACCCGGAACTGTTGTGATTGGTGAGGATATGCGCCCCTCATCACCAGTATTTGCTGATGCATTCTCTGCCGGCGTAACTTCCCAAGGTTTAAATGTCATTCGAATCGGTTTAGCATCCACCGACATGCTCTACTTCGCCGCGGGAAAACTTAACTTTCCTGGTGCCATGTTTACCGCTAGCCATAATCCTGCTGAATACAACGGAATAAAACTCTGTCTTAGCGGCGCGCGTCCGATTGGCAAAGAATCTGGTTTGTTGACTATCGAACGCTATGTAAATGAAGGCTCACCAATAGATTTTAGAAGTGTAGGTAAAGAAAGCCAAGAGGATCTGCTTACGCCTTATGTAGATCACTTGCTCACCTTGGTTGATCTCAAGGAAATTCGCCCGCTTAAAGTAGTAATTGATGCGGGTAACGGAATGGCCGGACATACAGCCCCTGCGGTGTTCGAGCGCTTAAATTGTGAAGTAATTCCGATGTACTTTGAATTAGATGGAACTTTTCCAAACCACGAAGCAAACCCAATTGATGCGAAAAACTTGAAGGATTTGCAGAAAGCAGTTAAGAAACATAAAGCTGATATTGGTCTGGCTTTTGATGGAGATGCTGATCGCTGCTTCTTAGTTGATGAAAATGGCGAGCTGGTTAATCCCTCAACCTTGACCGCGTTAATTGCACACCGCGAGCTACAGAAGCACCCGGGTTCAAATATCATCTATAACTTGATTTCATCACGCGCTGTTGTAGAAATTGTTGAAGAAAATGGGGGAAACGCAATTCGGTCAAGAGTTGGACACTCCTATATAAAGAAGTTAATGGCCGAAACTGGAGCTATTTTCGGTGGTGAACATTCTGGCCATTTCTACTTTAAAGATTTCTGGAGAGCAGATTCAGGAATGCTGGCAGCCTTACATGCTATTGCCGCACTAGGTGAATCTGATTTGTCTCTCTCTAATTTACTGAAACCTTACTCAAGATATGTTGCCAGTGGCGAAATTAATTCTGAAGTTGCAGATGCCAAATCAGCTATGGAAACCATCTCCGCACAATTTGGTACTTCTGCCGGAAATCAAATAGATGAGTTAGATGGGCTGACCGTCTCTGGAGATAATTGGTGGTTTAACGTTCGCGCCTCAAATACCGAACCCTTGCTTCGCCTAAATGTGGAGGCAAAGAGCCAAGCGCGCATGGAGAAGATTCGCGATGAGGTGCTCGCCACAATACGTGGCTAGCGTATAAATGGTCAGTAAGGCCTGGCGGGCGGTAATCTATCCCCAGAGCGACCTAGCAAAGTAGAGCCCTACGCCTTAGGTAAGCACAGTCGAAATCAACTGTTAGTTATTACCATTTAAGGAGAACACCGTGAATTCACCAGTTACATCAACTCTTCCGCGCCATGACATCGCAGATGCATCACTTGCAGCCGAGGGCCGCAAGCGCATCGAGTGGGCAGAGCGCAACATGCCAGTACTTGCACAAATCCGTGAGCGCTTTGAAAAGTCGCAACCATTCGCCGGCGTGCGCATCTCTGCATGTATGCACGTTACAACTGAGACCGCAAACTTGATGCGCGTTCTTAAAGCAGGCGGCGCAGAGAT
>Ga0214921_10003470_pt1 | contig 24060 bp, 20 predicted proteins | sample LL1505_MetaG_FD_177992 | JGI IMG/M metagenome (GOLD analysis project Ga0214921, IMG submission 177992) | Freshwater microbial communities from Lake Lanier, Atlanta, Georgia, United States - LL-1505 | ecosystem: Environmental > Aquatic > Freshwater > Lake | place: USA: Georgia | collected...
GAAATCTTAGAAGGGCAAATTTCACTTAACTACAACTTTTCCTTGTTGCCACATCCGAACTGCTAAAACTCGTGGGTTGAAATCCTCATCATTTTTTATGCCCATGCTGGCAAAGGTGCGTTGCACCAGAGTTTCTGCAGCACGAAGGGATGTGCCACGTTTTTTAGCAATGGCTGAATTTGTATATCCCTCAGCTAGCAGTAACAGGATCTCACCCTGTGTTGAACTAATAACTATTCGATTATTCTCTAAGATCGGCTTTGAGACCCCGGTATTAGATTTTGAAATAGTACCTTCAACTGCCGCAATCAGTTCAGAAATTGAACCTAACTCAGACTTGACCAAATAAGTGGCACCATCAGGAATATCAATGCCACTTGGCACAGCTAAATTGGGAGAGGCGTGTGAAGTAAGCACCACTTTGCCAATCCAGGGATGAACTTTTTCAATGAACCGCAATAAATCCGCACCGTTTGGCGCCGAAACCCCAAAGTTTAAGTCGGTGATAACCACATGCGGATCAAAACTTTCAATCTTGGCAATCGCATCTGCCACATTATCAACCGCTTCCACCTGAAAATTTGCACCACTAAGTACCTCGCGAAGCAGGTTTAATGTGAACTCTTCGTCTTCTGCGATTAGTACGCGAGCAGAAAAAGTATTAGCCATTACACTCCGTTAAGTAGGGGCATTAACCCTTTACATCATAGACACTTCATCACTTCTTGGCATAGCTACTGTCAATAGCCAGACCTACAAATAGCTCGTAACAAGGCAAGCATTCGGTTTTTCCAATTATATAGCAACGGTATAGGGCAGGCGGATTTCTGCAAGGAGGATAATCTCTCCGTGGAGATTACAAATTGTGATACTTAAACCCTCAGAAAGTGTTTTTGTTAAGCGTCGACTCCTCAACTATCTGATTACGTTTGAATCTATCCTGTTGATTGTCCTAACAGCACTTGCCGTTGAGGTAAGGCATGTGGGTGAGGATGTCGCACTCAGCAGCAATTTCAAGGAGTTTGTCTTACTCATCGCCTTTCCAATTATCTGGCTCTGCTGTCTATCACTCTTTGGAGCGTGGGACCTAACAATCCTGGAAAATCACATCGATGGCTACCGCAGACTTCTTAGATCAAGTTTCATGACTTTTTTAGCCTTTTCGTCTGCAAGTTACCTATTTAAAATTCAAATTTCACGATTTGTTATTCTTTTTAGTTTGGTTGGGGGAACGATACTTCACCTTATCCTTCGATGGATGTTCCTACGCATAGTAGATAAGAAGTTAAAAGCTAAAGAACTTAAGAGCCAATGGCTTGTTTTAGGTGAAGGTGGAAAAGAGTTAGATTTGGTTGACCAACTGGGAGTAATTGAAAGCGTTGAACTTAGGTATATGCAGATACCGAAATCGCAAGATGAATTTAGTGGATGGGTTAATGAAGTCACTTTGCAAATCACTTTATCCAAATACAGTAAAGTCTTATTGGCTGACCCCCATGAGCTCTCACCTTCGCAAATCGAACAGTTGATGTGGTCTGTCCAGCAAACGGGGAGTGAATTCTTGGTTTATAACAAAATTGGACTAGCAGCTTCGCAGAGTCAAGTAATCCAAAGTGATAACTTTAATTGGGTATCAATAGGTGCAGCTCAGATAAGTGATTCTCTGCGCGTTCTAAAGCGCCTGTTTGATCTTATACTGGTTATACCCTCCATCATTGTTTTGTCACCGCTTTATCTGGTAATTGCCTTACTTATTAAACTTGAATCCCGCGGCAAATTGCTTTACACCCAAGAACGTATTGGTCAAAATGGCACCTTATTTAAATTTCCTAAGTTTAGAAGCATGCGTCCTGGATCCGATGCCCAGCGTTTAGAAATTCTCGGTAGGCCTGATGAGAACATGACAGAAAGATATAAATCTGATCCAAGAATTACCAAAGTGGGTAGAGTCCTGCGTCGCTTTTCACTTGATGAATTACCACAACTATGGTGTGTGTTGATGGGATCTATGTCATTAGTGGGGCCACGACCAATTCTTCCTGAAGAGGCACCACAGCTTGGCGATTTTCATTTCAGGCGACAACTTGCAAAACCAGGATTAACAGGAATTTGGCAAGTCTCTGGTCGAAAAGATACATCGTGGGAAGAGCGAATGGCTTTTGATATTAAGTATGTTCAAGATTGGTCAATAGCTTTGGATCTAGTCCTTATTACTCGCACTTTTAAAGCAGTCCTAAGTGGAAAGGGTTCGTACTAGCGGGAAGCCAGCGAGAATTATTTGTTGATTTCTCGATAGGAAGAATACAACACCTATCTTGTCGCGCCCTTCTTGGAGACCAGTGGCTTACCGTATCGCTTTACATTCTTTACTTTGCTTCCACTTTTATTTTTTGAAGACTTCAGCGTTTTTTTGCTCATTAGATTCTTAGTCTTTTCCTTGTCGTAATTCGAGCTCCATTTGCTAATCATCTGCTCTATTTCTACTTCAAAAGAGGCAGTTGGTTCTATTGGCGATGCACTGCGCTTACTATTCCTCGCTCGAAGCCAATCTAAAATCCTTTTATCTTTGCCTTTTATACTAACAGAGGAAACAATTTGTGAGCCTAGCCGGACAAATCCAAATGCGCTCAACTTAGCTGACTTTGGGGCACGAACTTTCTCACCAAAACTCTCCGTTTGTACCTCTCCATGAGAATGAATCTCTAACTCGCGGGATAAGCGTTCATACACTGACCTTAGTGGACGCTCAAAAAGATTGCGCCACTTGTTACTATATTGTCCGTCAGAGATCTCTATTAGCTCCTGCATTCCATCAAACTCCGGATAAATTGCCGTGCTTTCAGGTCCAGAAACGGTATTCCTAGCCTTGAGCTCAGGACCATACGGTTCAATTGGTGAGTAAAGTGATTTATCTTTAGCCGAACCGCCATAGTTGTAATACGTGCGATAACCTCTATAACCATAGTTATATCCGTACTCCTCCGAGCGTCGATTGCTCGGGATCATATTTATGATACAACCGAGAATTACACCCTCAACATTAAGTATGCTCTCTATCGCACCCCGGAATTGCTTAATAGAAGTTTTTCCAGCCTTGACCACGAGCAAAGTTGCATCAACCGCCGTCGAGACCACAGTTGCATCTGCGATGGGTAACGTTGGCGGACAATCAATTATGACCAAATCGTAAGCCTTGCGACAGGCATCAAGCATCTGCAAAAAGTTGTCACTGCCAAGTAATTCGGCGGGTTGCGAAGGTATGCTGCCAGAGCATAAGGCAGAAAGGGTTGGACTGATTTCTGTCACCATTCCAGCAGGAGCAGCCTTAAATTTTTTTAGCATCTGGGTTTGCGAGAGAATTTCTGTGACACCTTTTTGCGTGGGTGGGATTTCTAAAAAAAGATTCAACTGCGGGCGACGAAGGTCCGCGTCTACCAAAAGTACGCGCAAACCGGTCAAGCTCACGCTTATTGCTAGATTTATTGCCGTTGTAGTTTTACCTTCATTGGGAAGAGCAGAAGTTATCGCAAGTACTTTTCGGTCTGACAATTCCTCAGAAAATGTTAAATTAGTTCTGATTTGCCTGAACGCTTCCGCACGGCCAGAGTACGGACTTGATTCTGTTAGTAATGGAGCATCTCTGGCTGTCGGGTCGTATAAAATCGTTCCCAAAAGAGGTATGCCATTTAAATGGCTTTCATTTTTAACCGTTCGATCGAAGAATATTTTTAGAGTCACGACGCCTGCGCCTGCAGCGAATCCAAGGATAAGACCCAAAATCAAATTCAACATTCTATTTGGTGATACTGGATTGTAATTTGGCAAGGCTTGACGAACAGGCGTCACTTTAATATTGGTGGATGTTGAGGCAGAAGTTGCTTCCAAAAATTGAACTGTTTGTTCAAATTGTTCTGCAACCGCATTTGCAATTGCTGCCACTTTATTTGGATCCTCTCCAGTGACTTCGATTCGAATCAAAACAGTTCCATTAGGTGCTGATGCGTTGATAGTTTCTGCCAACTCTTCCGATGTCACTCCAAGATTTAATTTTTTGATCACAGGTTCTAGAGTTGCTGGCCCACTAATAATTTTTGCATAGGAAACCACCCGCTGTTCTGAAAAATTTGATCCAGTTGCAAGTGAGCCTATATCGATGGTTGTAGATGGAGTGGTTACGAAAACATCAGCAGATGCAGAATATTTTGGAGTTGCAGCAAAATTGACGTAGCTACCTCCACTTAACCCAACCAGACACGTAAAAATTAAAATAGGCGAATATCGGACTAGCAGGCGCCAATACTCGTATAACTCCATAAATGAAGGGTAACAAGAATTGAAAATTGGATTAAACTCACATATGCAAATACCGATCATCTCGGCCGATCACTATGAATCTCACGCAGTAGTAGTTAACTTATGCGATAAACCAAACGATCTGAACAGAGTGCCTCTAGAAAACTGTTGTGTTTTTCTCCTTCGATGATATCAATGGGGGTACAAAGCAGGATAATTGGCCGCGATCTACTTAACTTATGTAGCCATCTGCTCCATTCGGGACTGGTAACAAAACCCTCCCACGAAGTCACTTCGTGGGAGGGTTTAATCAATGAGACCGAGACCAAGTCCGCTTCATTGAGAGTAATCATTGATTTGGTCGTAAAATGAAATTGTTGATTTTCTGGCACGAGTCCGGAGTAATTACTCTTTGTGGCAAATTTGAAATTACAATCCACAATTAGGGGCTGGCGCCCCTCTGTAGATAGCGATTCAAGAAGAATCTTAGACTCTTCATAGATATTCGCTTTATTAGCAATCAACGCTGAGATGGGGAATAGATTGCCATGAATGCCTAATTCTCGAAATGAAGAGAATCCACAATAAAGGAACTTGCCAAGCAGATAGTCAAATTCGTAACCAACCACATCAATAGGGTCTGCTAATACAATTCCCATCTCTTTCGCTCGACTTTCAATTGAAATGAATTTTTTTTCAGGATACATTTGTAACAACATTTGACAGGTTAAATCATCTGCGCCTAGTAAGAAATCTGCTTCAAGGATTTTTTTCTCTAGGTTTTTTATATGGTTTCTATGGCTCTTGAGATTTGATAACCTCAATCTTTTTGCAAAATCATTTGTAATTTCAGGCAACCCTGCCCCTTCTTCACCAAGAACTCCACCTGAAAAAAAACTGTAGTTCGAGTGGTGACTTGCGAGCAAGGCTTCGAGTACCGGTGATCGCACCGCATTTAATTTACAAAAAACTCCTACTTTTCTATTCATTTTCTGCCATAATGGCGGAATGAAATTTTTTAGCCATATTTTCGGTGCTTAAAGTCAAAGCCAATTCACTTAACTTAACTGACATTTTATTTTTTATTTCAGGATTGTTCAAAAGCGACACAACTTGTATAACGTAAGAGTCCAAATCATTTTCGGATATCAAGATACTTGCGGGATGTTTAAGGTACTCAATTTCAGGCGCATGAGTGGCTTTAAGTTTACGTGTGACAATCGGTACACCCATAGCCATTGAGTCCACTGCAATTAAACCCACGCGACCTGGATTTAAAATTACCATTGCGGATCGAGACAGATTAGCCTTGACCTTGGAATCTGCAATTCCTCCGTAAGTAATCCACGAGTGTTCCTTCAAGGCAGTATGAATCTGTGATTTTCCTTTTTCTCCGCCAAAAAAAATAAACTCAAAGTCAGGAATCTGAATTCGAATTTTTTCTAAGGCTGAAATAAGAAACGAAATATCTTTCTCCGCTCTAAACTGTCCAATGAAACAACCAAGGCGCGAAGACTGCACATTATGCTTGCGCAGCCAATCCTTGTGCTCTGAGGACGAAAGATCTCTAATGTCACTTAAAATGCGCTTCGTGTCTACAGAATTACGCAAAACGGTGATTTTATTAACTGGATATCTGTGCTTGCTTAAGTTCTCTAGGCCGCCTTCCGTGTAGGCGAAAAAATGGTCAGCTTTTCGGACGACATACCACAAGAGTTTTTCTTGCAACCAACTATTTTTCCTGGTCCAATATCCGCCGTGGCCCCATAAATAGGTTGTCATGTTAGGGGGACGAGTTATCAGGAATTTCCAAATGAGTAGCGGGTTATGCAAAGCTTGCTCCAAAACAACTAAATCTGAGGTCAGCAACTCATCTAAGTTCGTATGCCACCTTATGATGCGACCCAAATTTATCCGCCTGTTTGCTAGGTGTTTAGCTCTGAAAGATTCTTCATCATCATGTCTAAGCGGATCAGAACTGTAAACAGTGTAGCAAATGTTGTCTCCAACTCCGAGAGTGTAAAGTGCATCAAAGAAAGCGCAACGGTATTCGGGGATGTAATCTTGGATAATCGCAACTTTTTTAAGCACTATTTGATCTTCGAAATCGCTGATCATATTGAGTAGACTACCACTCAGGACACTGCAACTAGATTTACTCAATTCAACTTCGCCAAATCAGGAGTACTTGAGAGAGGATTAGGATATGGGAAAAATCTATGCATTTATTAATGTTGTCCTCCCCATTATCGGATCCTTGGTTGCTCTGCAGATTTTTTTACTGATCTTTCGAAGTGAGGTGAGGTTTAAAATAAATTTTTTTGTGTTTTCTGTATTGGCAATTGCTACTATCCGACCCAATATATTGGGCGAATCTTTCGGATTAATAAGTCCCCTATATTTCGCTTCTCTTGTTTACTTTTCAAGATCACTTCCTCCCGAGTACGCACCAAGTGACCGAGCTATTTCAAGGGCACGTAATGGGCTAATGATGATGCTAATTATTTTGACTCTCAATTGGCTCTTCAAAGCTACTATTTCTGCGGCAAATGGTTACGCATATAGCTATTGGCCCCCCATCGCTAGTGTGTTGACGGTAGGCATAAGTTGCTTCTGTATTCTGCAGATCTTTAAAAATGGGGGCATACTGAGGCTTGTCAGAGCTTTTCTTTACCTAGTGGTTTTTCAAGCAGTTGCCGGACTGATTTCCAAGTTCATTCTCAACTATCAGTACTGCGTTGATTTCAATGCAGGCCGTGGATGGAATTATTCTTTCTGTGCGCCGGGGGCTATACTGGCCCAAAACCGATTGACAGGAATTAGCGGCGAACCCTCTATCTTTGCTGTGTACCTGGCAGTTGCCTCGATTTTGGTTTGGTGGCCCCAGATAAAGATGGGGGTATACCGAAGGAGTTTCCTCTCTGGTATTTGTATTTGGGCTTCAATGGTGTCGGGAGCGACCACAGGAGCAATAGTTGGATTGCTAGCACTTTCATTGATTCCTCTTCAGCGCATTACTTTCAAAAATGGTCCTGCCATACTCATTTTATACTCACTTTTTACCTATAACCTAATCCAGGCAAGATTGGTTCAGGGTTATGTTGAAACAATATTTTTAGAAAAGAGTAAACAAAACTTTGGAAGTATTGCCGACCGTAACCTAAATTTAGGAATAGATGAGTACTTAACTCGTTGGGACGCAAACCCATTTGGCAGCCAGTGGGGAATAGGTGGCGGCACTTATGCGTCTGGAATCAACTTGCTTGCAGAAAGCCTTCTATATGGTCCAGTCACAATTCTGCTAATGATTTTGCTTGTAGGTATGGCAAGTAAGTTGTCACTGAACAAGATACAATTTTTGTCCGTTGGGACCATTATATTTATAGTCTGCCTAACCCTTCAACCTGCTTGGCCTAACGCAATCTGGTTTATATTATTGTATTTGGCCTTACTCGTTAGCCTACTAACACATTCAAGCGCAAAAAAATAAAAAAAGAATTGTTCACCAAAAAGTGTAATTAACATTGGCTACTTTTCTGCCATCTTTAAAAATTCTGGTGTTTCTTTCAACTTACTCACCAGATACTTTGCAATCAAGGCGTGCCCACTGTCGTTCAAATGAGATAAATCCTGTGTCAGTTGATCTGTAGGATTTGAGACCAAACGCGAAAGATCAATGTAGATGATATTTGAAGCCTCAGAAGCAGACCTTATAATGTTATCCATTCTTGAATTGCAGTCTGAATTCGAACCCACAATTGGAACAGCTAAACCAGTCGTGAAGATTAAGGCTGTTGGATATGTCCTTCTGAAATTTTGTAATATTTTCTGAATATCTCTTTGTAACTCGTCGGGTTTTTTGCGTGCCATCAAACAGTCTCCAATTCCTGAGGTAATTGAGATTGCATCAAAACTTTTCTTTGATGCCGCTGCAAGTTGACCTTCGACGGACGGGCAATCTTCAGCGCGCGTGCACCCATTACTCCCCACTCCACTATTCAAAAATGATGTGGCGGGCCTTGAGTAATCCGCAAATTGCCAATTGAAATTCCGAGCTAGGAGCCGTGGCCAAAAAGCTCCTGTTGCCGAACAACACTGGACTGTAGAGTCACCAAAGATTCCCAAATAAACTGATTTTTTTGATGTGATTGGCTCTGGTGGCGATGTCTTTGGCTGCTTTGATGGTGAAACTGAGATCACTCCTGGATCTTCCAGGGGTGGCGTCCAATAAGCTTGTTCACGCTCCGCAGTTACTTTGCTTATGTAAGTAGAAATCAACGGTTGATATGTTGCAACAAATAAGCCCCCGGCGAGCACAAGAAAAGCACCAGCTGTGACACGTCGACTCTTTAAGATTCCTGGGGAATAAAAGTCTGCTATATAGCCAACACGTAAAAATGGGCGCTCGACAAAGCGCTCAGTAACTACAGAAACTCCAACTGCAGCAAAAAAGAGCCCTACAGAGGACATCCAGGTGAGCTGTAGACCAAGGTACTTTGAATAAATCAAGATTGGCCAATGCCATAGATAGAGAGAGTAGGAAATTCGACCAAAAAAGGTCACCATTGAATTTATTAAAACTTTTTCAAATAAAAAGCCGAATCTGAGTTGTTGATTCACATATAAGATAATTGCTGTAGCAAAAACAGGAAAAACTAATACCACCATCGAGCTGGCGGGAGAAATGAATAGAAAACTCAGGGCCAGAGTGAAATAACTAACTCTACGTAGTAAAAGCAGATAGATCTTTGATCGGTGTGAAATCTTTGGCTTTAAAAGGGCAGCCAGACCACCAACCAAAAATTCCCACATTCGTGGGAATGTTTGAAAATAAAGGCCATCTGAGGGGTTAAATGACAAAATGATCAATGAGGTTAAGCTGAGGATGCAAAGAGTTGCCAAAACCAGCATTATTCGAGGGCGAGCCTGCAATCTTCGCCCGGCAACGCTAAAACCATGCCAGTTAACTACCGCCATAAATAGGAAAGGTATTAACAAATAAAATTGCTCTTCAACTGCTAGCGACCAGTAGTGCATGAGTGGGCTTGCTAAATCAGAGGATGCAAAGTAATCAGTTTGGCGTTGTGCAAAATTTATATTACCCACAAATAAAAGAGACCAAAGGGAGTCTTGACGAGTCTGCTTTTTGAATTCACCGTCTTGGATGAGCAGTGAAGCAAGAAATATTACGGCCATGACAAAGATTGCCGCTGGTAAAATACGCCTAATTCTTCGCTGGAAGAATGAGCCTATAGAAATCCAGCCGTAACCACCTAGAGATTTGCCATTATGCAAGTATTCCTTTAACAACAATCCAATAATGAGATATCCCGAAATAACAAAGAACATATCAACACCAATAAAGCCAGCTTCAGTTCCAGGAAAATTGAAATGGTCAGCCAGTACAAATAAAACAGCAAAACCGCGTAGCCCTAATATGTCACGACGAAAGCTAGACTTATCTGTTATTGGGCTAGGCATGTTGCTGGGGGCCGTCGTATTCATGACTTAATCCAATCACAAAACAAAGTTTGATTAGGTGCCAGAGTTTCACTCTATCTTGCACATTCTACGCTAACTAAATTCCTAACAATTTTGCCTGAATATCAAAATTCGGCACTCTGATTCGTAATTCCTCAAATGAACCTACTGCGCTAAACCCAGCGCCTCCCAAGTATAAAACTCTGTCAGCCTTCTGAACCGTAGCCAAGCGGTGTGCAACCACAATTAAGGTTAAATCACCCGCAAACGACGAAAGCATCTGCGAAATCTGATATTCGGTTTCTGCATCCAGCGCACTTGTTGCTTCATCCATAATGAGAATCTTTGGGTCGCTATAAAAAGCCCTTGCGAGCCCAATCCTTTGCTTTTGGCCACCACTGAAGTTATGTCCTCTCTCTCCAACTACAGTATTGAGACCGAGTGGAAGAAAGTGCACCAAATCTGTCAAGGCAGCTCGCGCCACCGCACGATCAATACTCATATGGTTGATCTGATTTTGTGGGACTCCAAGTGCAATATTTTCCAAAAGAGATCGATTAAATAACGATACATCTTGTGGGACATAACCAATCAGTCCTGGAAATGATCTCACATGTTCTCGTGGTGTTGTGTCACCAATGTGAATGGAACTCGTAGGATCGTCTATTACACCAATTAACAGGTCAACTAACGTAGACTTCCCAGAACCTGATGGCCCAACAACTGCTAGAAATTCACCTGTTCTGACTTGAAACGAAAGATCTTCCAGAACCAACTCTGTTGTTCCTTCATATTTGAAATTCAAGCAATCAACGTTGATCAGAACTTCTTGAGTAGCGTGAGGTGGCAAAACGCTATTTCTCTGAACCTTTTCATTGTCAGCATTATCCAGCTCGTGGACCAAATTAAATAGAAGATTGGAAGCTTCGCTACAATTTTGCACTCCTTGAAGTCCGGAATTGAATCGAAGCAGCGAAGGCATAATTCTAGATGCGCCGAGGAGGAAAAAACCAATAAGTGTAACTGCCTCTTCCAGGGAGTGGTATACATAGGCGAATATGCCAACTATAGCAATACCAAGAATCAGACTAACGTCCAAAATGTATTTAGGGAGCAGGGTTGCCCAAGTTAAGGAAGCGCGAGCAGTTATTGAATCTTGCAAATTGCCAACTAGGTTTTTTACAAGGGACTCAATTTTTTGGTTAACAAAAACTTCACGATAAGAGTTTAAATTCTCTTGCACGGCGGTATTGGCACCTATAGATGCATCATTTAAAATTCTATTTTGTTTATTTATAGTTTTTTTCAAAAAGCGGTTCAAGAAAAATAAAACCAGACTAAAGTAAGCAATAATAAACAGTGTTAAGAGTAAGTCTAAAAGCAGTAAAAGGAAAGTGATACCAATAATAATTACCAGTTCACTGATGGACAAAGCAAAAAAACCTAAAATACCCTGAAATGTATAGAAAGATCCAGATGTCAAAATATATGCCGTTTCTTGTGTCGTTCGCTTTTTGCTAAAGATTATGTCCTGAGAAAAAAGTCTGTACGTCAAATCTCTAGAAAAATTAGTTGAAACTCCGCCTAAAAAGATTAAAAGCTCCCTATGTAAATAGGGCGCGGCTAATGCCTTAACCAAAAAAAATAAAAGTGATAGGACAATAAGTAGTAATAGTGATTCGTTTTGTGAAAATTCAAGATAGTTCGACGGCAAAGCCCAATTAAGGAGTGAAGTTGTGGAAGACGTACTTTGTACTAACACATCTTGAGTTTGAAGAACTAGAAGCCCCAGCGCCAAGACGCCAAGGATGTCAAGAATGGAATTTAATATTAGAAGAGAAATGTAAACCTTCAGTTTGCGTTTCTGGCTAAGGGTAAGAGTTCTGAATGGCTTAATCACAGATTTCATCGTTTGCATAGATCTTAATTATAAGCCCAAGCAAAGAGATCCTGAACCTAGATGGCCGGCAAAGCCAAAGCGCTACCATTGTTCCATGATTCGCGTTTTGATTGATGGCCAGGTTTTTTCAATTCACAGGCGAGGTGGGATAGGTCGCGTTTTTTCCTCGGTTTATGGTGAATATTTGCAATTACCAAGAGATTTCGAGGTGGATGTGAAAATATCCTTGGGTGTTTTTCTTACGAAGTACTCAGGTATAGCAAGAATTCGCAAAAAAAGACCACCGCTTTTCATGAAGGGCTTTTTTAGTTCCTCAAAGATAGCCTTGGCAACTAATTGGTTGTACTTATGGCTGAGCCACTATGAAATTGTGCACTCGACTTATTACTTTCAAAAATTTTTGATACGAAGACGCGGTAAGAAGCATGTGGTAACCCTCCACGACATGATTCCTGAGGATTTTCCTCAGTTTTTTTTGAGTTCCAATCCTCACTTTCAAAAAGAAAAATTCCTAAGAAATGCTGATCGGATTGTTTGCGTTTCGAACTATACGATGAGCCGACTGGCACAGCACTATCCAGATCTTGTTCATAAGGCTATTATGATTTATCCTGGGGTAACAGTACCGGCCTCAAAAAATCTGGCACAGGTTCGAGATTCCACTATTCTTTTCGTAGGAGCTAGAGGAGGATACAAAGACTTTGTCACACTTCTCAAATCACTACCCACTTTATTCGAATCTGAACCAAGCCTTCAAGTTCTTGTGGCAGGAAATGAACAATTCAGTTCCTCAGAGTCTGCGCTTATTCTGGAATTGGGACTAGTCGGAAGAGTTACCCAGAAGGATCTGTCAGACCAAGATCTAGAAAAAGCCTATGAAACGTGCCTTGCTTTGGTCATTACTTCACATGCTGAAGGCTTTGGATTACCGGTAATTGAAGCAATGGCTCATGGGGCTTTGGTCATTGCAACAGATATTCCGGTGTTTAAAGAAATTGCCGATGATGCTTTTCTAGCGTTCTCTCCAGGGAATTTTACTGAGTTGACGTTTTGGATTCAGAGCGTGTTGGCCGATCCGGCGGCATTTGATTCTAAACGCGAAAAGGGCCGATTAATTGCAAGTCAATATACATGGAAGAAAACATTGAGTGGATTATTGAATTTATACAAGGAAATTGGAAATTAGTTTAAGTATTTTTTGAGTTATCTACCCATGCTAGCAAGCGTTCGCGTCCTTTCTCTGATTTCAAATTCTGATTAAAGTAGTGTTGAGCAGCTTTTGCATAATACTCCCGCGACTCCGCTGTAAGCACAATTTTTTGAATTGCTGCTGCCAAAGACTCTGGCTCTTCCGCTTCGACCCAGAAGGCTAACCCTTCAACGGCTTTGTAAGTAGCGCCAGACTTTGGGACAGCCGCTAAAACAGGGACTCCTGAACTAAAATAACTAATAAGTTTACTAGGCAGTGCCATTGAAATTTGAGTTGACCTCTCATTGACAATTAGCAAGTCTGCGCATCTCAGTAAAGACATAAACTGATCGCGAGGTACCGGTGGCTTGATGAAAAAATTATTCAAATCCCGAGATGCTTGGAAGACATCGATCTCTGCATTTCCGTGACCATAAAGGTAATAAACTACATTTGTTGACTGCGAAAGGCGTGCTGCCCTGACAAGGTTTTCAAGACCTTGCTTATGTGCAATTGATCCTGCATGGAGGACGATGAATTTATCCAGGGGAAGATTGAAGTTCGTTCTCGATAAGTTTAAACCTTCTGGAGCTTCAATCTCGTAATTCGGTATTAAATCGACAGGAGTAGATGTTTTCGCCATTGCGCGTATTGGCTCAATCATATTCTGTGAAATAACAGCTATAAAATTTGCAGAACGAACAATCAGGCGCTCAACTGGGAAAACGATGTATTTCAATAAAGTTCCAAATGACATTCGAGATTCAGAAACTCCATTTGATGTGATGTCTTGAATAATCAAAAAGTGATCGATTTTTTTTGATCTTGCTACTTTTCGAGCGATAAGACCGGCGCCTAAAGATGGAACAATCGAAACAACTTTATCAAAATTTTTGTTCTCGACTCGTCGATATACCTTCCTCATTCCAAGCCACAATCTCAGTTCAAACAAAATCCTACCAATAGTTTTATGCGGTACATTAAATTTAAGTTGAGTCCGATAAACCTCTATGTTTTCTAACGTCGAATGCTCTACCGCATACTTATCGAGATGCTCTGGTGTCTTCCACCACGGATAGTAGGGAAAAGTCGTCAGAACAGTTACTTTATTACCATCTCGATTGAGGATATAGGCCAGATCAGCTGTATAGAGACCAATACCTACTGGCTCTGGAAAGTAATTGCTCGAGATTAATAAAATTTGCATAGGCTTACAATATGCTAAGAGTAAACAAAAGATTGGCTGATAATTTTGAAAATTGCACTATTTGCACCTAATTTGAGAGGACATCGGGCTCATTGGTTGGAGCAAATACTTGCCAGCGCATCAGAACGTGACATGCAGGTTATCGTCTATACAGTCGAAGGCAAACTTAACGCCGAGCATCTAAATAGTTTTGGAATGATGTCGGAAAACGTGGTTTTTGAATCTTGTCCAAGAACTTTGATCACTCGATGGCGTTTAGATGTTGAGAAAGGCAATGCTGTGGGGGTATCTTGGGAAGCAGACCAAATGCTGCACAAATTTTTAATTGTTGCTGGGCGTTACCGATTGGTCGTCATGAGACCTTATCTAGAGGGCAAGAATTTGTTTGGCATTGCACGTTATCTGTTAAAAAATATCCTTATTAGTGCTCTGAGTCTTCGCAAATCAATTGAAATCGCTCGACTATCAATCCCGTACGCACACAAGAAATCAGAGAGCCAGCGCTGGGTTCGAGATGATTTCAACACTGAGTTATTTTTTGACCCGCTGAAGAATGCTGAGATTCCTGAGGAGTTGTCCTCAATAGCAAAATCCCATGAGATGATAACTGTTTTAGGATATCTTGATTTTCGCAAAAACCCTAAACGTGCTTACCAAATTTTCGAACAACTCCGGCTCAGGAGCAATATGAAAATGTATTTGGTATTTGCAGGGGCACAGTCCGAGTCATTCAAATTGAAACTTTTGAAGATACAAAACATGCAAAATGTAATTCAGATAGATCGAGTATTAACAGGTAGTGAGTACAAAGGAGTCATTAAGGCATCAAAGGTGATTCTTCTGGCTTATGAAAATCATGGCCCGAGTGGAATTGTTTTAAACTCACTTGCCATTGGGACGCCTGTTTTGCTACAAGGGGGACGGAAATGGAGAAACTTACAAAAAATGATGGGTGGAGCCTTTCGTGTAGAAAAGAAGTATTCTGGAAAGCTTGCAGATCAACTAGGAGATCTGCGATTGCGTCCTCAGTTATCTAAAGTCTCATTATTGGCCCAGGAACCAATTCCTTCAATTCGGAATTTTATTTTGGGTAGTAGTAAGTAGTTCGCTTAAATATAATTGATCAGAATGTTCCACGTTTGCTTAAGTAACTCGGGTCAATCTTTGCAATCCAGAAGTGTTTATCACTGGCACTTCAAAAATGGTAATAAGGATTTATAGGGCACTGCGAAATCAACCCTTAATTTCTTTCGGGACCCTTACAACCTCGTCAATGAACAAATTGATAGTAATCGACCAAGCGTTTAAAGTAAAAAACTTGAGATAAGAACTTCTAGCGTTATGAGAAAGCGTCTCAAAATTCTTGTCGACACTTTCCAGTGCGAGATTCAGGCTGTCTTTCGTGAACTTATCCAACACTACCCCACAATTATTGTCGACGATGGTCACTGCCGAAGTGTTTGACTCTAAAGTAACAATTGGTAGTCCAGCACATAGAAATTCAATTACAGTCAACGGGCACACCTCAGGCCAAAGACTTGGGTGGATCGCTCCCGAATACTCAGGGAGAATGCTTAATACGGATTCTCTGTCTAAGTGACCGAGTAGACGGATATTGTCTTTGCTCTTGGTTTTATTGATCAGCTCTTGCATTTCAGGACCGTCTCCGACTATGTCGAGCGGGTGGCTATCTGGCCAGTTTTCAATTAAGTTTAAAAATCCCTTATCAACACTTATTCTTCCAACGCAGATCCATTTACCATTTTTTACTAAGCTTATCGGGTCAGCATTTTTAGTAAAGTCTTCAATAAAATTTGGGATCACAATAGTTTTTTCGCTTGCTAGACCAGCGTTAACTAATAAGCTTTTAGAACCCTCAGACAATACTACAAAATAATCGAATTCTTCCAATTCGTTATATAAGTACTCTCGACGAAGTTGTGCGATAGTAAGGGGAAGAGTGGCAAAAAAGGATTCTCGGTAGCACCTATTTTTTAATCCCTCTAGAGGGGATATTTCACTACAGTCAAAACAATGCTTATTCTCTCTAAAATTCAGCCCAGTCGCACAAAAATATCTGTAATTGTGCAATATAGCGACAACTGGAGTTCTAGATTTTCTTATCCAGCGCGAACCAACATTTGGAAAAAGATTATTTACAAAAATGATGTCAGGTCTAAAGGAATCAATATTTTTTTGCGGAGATCTTCCAAAGCCAGTACTGGTTGTAAATGCGGCTTTTGTTTTGTCAAAGTTATTCTTGAGATATACATCGTTATAAAAGGAAAAAAGAGCAACTATATGTCCGGCTTGTTGGAGTGCTTCAAACTGCTGTCTAACCATTTGATTTTCTCCACTCGGTACGCGTGAAGAATAAAAGTTATGCACAATCGCAATTCTCATTGAATCATTCTCCAATCATTATTAGTTAGCAATATCTTGCCTTCATTGAAAAGTAGCATTTGTCCAACATTCAGGATTTGCTATTCATCTTGTGTTTGTACCACATTCAAACTACTTTCGGTCATTCTGAATCGTCGAGTCTAGTTCAACGTAATCGAAAAAAACAGGACCCAATGGTTTAAAACTAAATGAATTAAATCTTCCCCTGAATAAATGCCAGTCTATTGGCATGGTGATTTCTTTCGAAATAGAATTGAGAATGGCCAATGCACCTCGTCTCGATATGGCATATGCAGCCAAACAAGAATGTTGATATAATCTGGTCACTTTATCTGGGTTGTCAGCAAGATAATTCTTTCGAATAAAGCTCCAGACATGGCGGCTACCGTAAATGAAATGCTGATGACTCGGAGTGTATAAAACAAAAATGTCAAAATATTTTGGAAGGTTTTTGATAAAACGGCTTATCCGAGATATCCCACCACCTTTAAGTTTTATGTCGTCCTCAAAGAGAACCAAAACGTCAAAATCCGAATCCAAGAATTTTCTCAAAGCCGTAATCGTTCCTATCCATAATCCGATCACCCTTCATAAAACCTGTTTGGCCAAATTTTCTATCTTCCAAAATGTGGTCAAACTTGAATCCAAGGTTCGAAGCACTTTTTTCTGCATCCTTGAGGGCTGGGAAGTGAAAAGTCTCGATTTGTAAATTAGTCCAATTAAGTCCAATTTCATGTATCAAGTTTTCTTTTAATTCGTGTCGAGTCCGACACGTAACGTTCTCAACATGAAAGACTCCAAAGCAAATTCGCGGATACTCCCGAACTTCTTTTTTGTTCAACACTCTACGATTTCTCCTTGAATTGTCATTCAATAATCGATGTTTCGCACGAAGCATAATCATATAGACTTTATGAATTGAATCTTGAAAAGACCACAATCAGCAGTAGGATTCACAGAAGTCGCCAGTCTGTAGGGACGACTCGATTAGGGAGGCTTTGAATGAAACGAGAATTAGTTTCGGATTTGAAAACAGATCTTGATGCCTTCTGCAAAATTTATGCTCATCGGCCCATCCATGATAATTCAGGTGGAATGGGGTTCAACCACAGTTTTGGACTTTGGAAGATGTTGACATTTCTTAAACCTGACCTAGTGGTTGAGTCTGGGATTTGGAAGGGTCATTCGACATGGCTTATTGAAACGACATTACCTCATGCCAAAATTATTTCTTTTGACACAAATTTATCGGTGCGCCAATATGTTTCTTCTAAAGTTACGTATATAGAAAGTGACTTTCAATTCTATGACTGGTCAAGAGTGAATTTAGAGAATTCGCTTATATTTTTTGACGACCACCAAAATTCATTCTCTCGAATAATACTAGCTAATTTTTTTGGATTTAAGAGGATGGTTTTTGAAGACAATTACACCGCGAATAATGGTGATTTTTACTCTTTAAATCATATACTTTCAGATTCAGGTTTCCCAGATGTACAGTTATCGCACAAGTACAGGAAAAGTTTACGAGCCAAATTTAAGCGTGCATGGTACTTACCGGTTTTGAAGCGGGCGGGGAGTCATCAAAATTGGATTATTCCAAGGAATAATTTTGACTCAAAAAACTTAAAGCACCGGACTCATGTCATGGTCACCTTCCCAAGAATTCTTCAAAGCGACGGGAGCATTGAGAATGAATTTCTTAGTTCAGCTCCAGACTTTAAGTTAGTAAAATCTGGTAGTGAATCAGAGTTTGCATATAACAATATAACTTATTTGGAACTGTGGTAATGTGTTGCAGTATTGCTTCGGGTTTGAATTAAAAAACTGAAAGTTAAGTTTTCCATAATTAACGTTGATATGGATGGATGATGAGATTGTCAGATCTCAAATTCAAAGCCCGAGGGCCGGATACATAAAAGTTGAGGGACCTTCTTGCTTCTATACAAATAAATATACAAACCCATTTTTGGGAGACCCGCAGGGTGGCAGTTGCGTCATGATGAGACTTTGCCGTTGTAGTACTCCATGAAAATTTCATGCAATAGAATTTTACTCGTTTTTAACCTTTGCAAACAACTGTCGTCTTCTCCGAACTATTGAGTAAAGATAACATGCAAAATCGAAACCTGGGAGTTGGTAAAACTTTTGATACCCTGGGAACCAGGCATGAGTAATTAGTTCTATGCTGTGCTCATCGACAGAAAACCCTGCCTCTTTCAGCGAATTTCCAAGTAAAAGTGGTGTCCAAGTATTCAAGTGATGATTTATGTCATTTAAATCGTATTTCTTTGAATTTCGCCAGTCGTCAATTGGAACTACCAAAAGTAGAAATCCGCCAGGTTTTAGAGTTCTCTTCATCTCCCGTAAAGCTTGAATTGGGAAAGGCACGTGTTCAAGTGCATGATTAGAGATAACAAAATCTATGGTCGCTGAAGGAACATCCTCAATATTTGAGTATGCAATAATTCCACGTTTGACGATTAGTTCGTGAGCATCTTGATTAATCTCAACAGCAATTTTCCTTTTTGCGTTAATGCTATTTAACAAATTTCCAGTTCCTGATCCGAAGTCGAGTACTACGCAATCGCTGAAATTGAAATCTTTGAACTTCCTCTGGTTAATCTCGCCGTTTATTTCTCCAAGAGCGTCTTGCCAGGCTAAATACTTTGTTCCAGATTCTCCAGAATAATGAAGTGATGAGCCATATGTAGGGGTTCTAGGTTCGCTCATGGGTCTATTCTCTTGATTACTACTAAGTTTGTAAAGTGACTTTCGGAAGAATAAAAAATGTCCCAATAGTGGGGCAAATATTGAAAAACTTCAGATTAGTCAGTATTTTGGAGTCCAGGATTGCCCTATTATCGAATTATAAATTTTCGGTTTAAATTTCTTTGTTCCGCCGTCTGGATAATTAGTTAACTCGCCAAATTTTACCCCTTTTTTTGTTTCATAGAGATCTACTCTTATAAAATCAATTCCCTTTGATAATTCTTGGGCAATCATAAGCATCTCATCAAGGTGATTCGGTTTCATAATCTCTTTCTTTGCATTGGGCAAAGACCACTTTATGGGAAGTCTATTCCAGGAAGAATCAAATAGGTCTCTAGTTTTTAATCCATTTTCATCAGTTCTGACATGAACGAATTCACACTTTCCGTCAATCATGTAAAATTTAAAGTCGTCAGGTATCCCTCCATTGTGGCCTTTAAGCAATTCTTCGATCATGACTCTTGGTTCAATATTTTTGTAAGCCCATTCAGGCATTTGTCCTGGTACCCAATAATAATTCTGTGATAGCCACCTCCTCATAATTTGCAATGCCTTTTCACTTTCAAAAGATTTTGGATTGATATTGAAAATATCCCATTTTCCAGAGTTCATATTTAGTCGGTTTTCGATTGAAGCGCCGTCCCGAACAATTATTATAGCGCCAGATCCATGGTTGGCTTTAATTACAAACTCTAAAGGTAAAGTAGAAAAATCAATTTTTTCTAGCTCTTGTGTGTCAAAATAGATTTTTGGTAAGTATTTTTTACCGATTTTTTCAATGACAAATTCTCTTACCCTCGACTTATCTGCATATAGAGAAAGCATAGGATTTCTATCGTGAGCCATCTTGTATTGAATTTTTAAATTAAACTGTCCTTTAGTGTCTCTTATTTTGGAAAGTTTTCGCTCTTGTAAACCTAATAAAGTTCTTCCACTGAGGAATAAATAAGCCCATCTACTTACACTCAAAACCCAAGGCAAATTCTTTTTGAGAAATTTTTTCGAAGAATTCATATGATTGAGCGCACCCTTCTTTTGGAATTCTGGAAGTTAGTTGTCCAAACATATACCCACAAGCGATCAGGCTATAAGAGTAAATATTCAAGTCTTCGCCTTACGAGTTGCTATTACCTGATCAAATAATCCGTGCTTAACCGCTTCAGCTGAAGTTAAGATTTTGTCTCGCCCAATATCTCTAGTGATAGCAGCCAGAGGATTTTGAGTAAACTTTCTACTTTTCAGAGTAATTAGTCAGTCTCATTTACGCGCATAAGTGGGTTGTGAGGGACTCGAACCCCCGACCCGGTGATTAAGAGTCACCTGCTCTACCAACTGAGCTAACAACCCGGCTTTTTACTACTGGCAGACCCTATCAGCAGTTAGAGCCATTTAGATTTCTTGAATTTATAGAATAAAAATCCACTCAAAAGCCCAATTAATCCAAGCGCCATTGCATACCCGTACTTCCAAGTCAGCTCTGGCATGTGATCAAAGTTCATTCCATATATTCCAGCAATCATTGTTGGACCTGCAGCAAGTGCCACCCAGGCCGAAATTCTGCGAACATCCTCATTTTGTCTAACCTGCACATGCGCTAAATCTGCTTGCAACACAGTAGTTAAAAGTGAGTCCATGCCAGAGGCATGTTGACAAGCATGTTGCAAGTGATCCAATGTGTCTCTAATGAAAGGCTTTATTTGATTTGGTGCAAATGAAAAAGAATCACTTGCAATTTTTTGAAGTGGAACTACAAGTGGCTCAATTGCATGGCGGTACTCAATTACTTCGCGCTTTAGAAAGTAAATCTCTTGGCTATATGTCTTACGTTGGCCACTAAATACCTTTGTTTCAATATTGATAACATCATTTTCAAGCTCTGTGGCAATCGCGGTGTAGCCATCAATAACACGGTCAACTACTGCGTGCAGAACTGCAAACGGTCCAAGATTTACCTGTTCTGGGTGTTGTTCAAAATCATGACGAACGGTGGAAAGGGGAGAGCCTTCACCGTGCCTGACAATTACAATAAAATGCTTATCTACAAAGCACATCAATTCACCGGTTGTAATTTCAGATCTAGCTTCATTATAAAAAACTGTTTTAATTACAAAAAATGTTAAACCGTCATAATCTTCGATCTTTGGTCGCTGCTTAGCAGCCACCGCATCTTCAACAGCAAGGGGATGGAAATTCAATTCACCCACAATATGATCAAACTCTTGTTTGGTTGGTTCAGATAATCCCACCCAGACAAAGCCGCCTTTTCTGCGGGCGATTTCTACTTGCTCTGAGATGTCATCAGGGCCTGTTTGCCGTTTGCCATCCACGTAAAGCCCAACATCAACAATCACGGCTTAAGTATTCATTATTCCCTCAATTTATTACTCAATTTTGAAGGTATTTCATGAGGAATTAACCTGCGGTTTGGGCAAGGGCATAAATTTTGATTAGATTGAGCACATGACAACGAAGTCAGCACACTCAGCATTTGCCGAAGTTAATGAACGTGTCGCCCAGGCTGGTGAAATATTAAATTTAGAAAAAGGTTTAATTGATGCCATCTCCGCTTGTGAGCGTGAGGTAGTAATTTCGATTCCACTTCACCGTGAAGAGGGAATTGATGTTTTAACTGGATATCGCGTGCAGCATTCAAGTGCTCGTGGACCTCGCAAAGGTGGAATTAGATTTCACCAAGATGTTGATTTAGATGAAGTACGTGCACTTGCCTCACTGATGACCTGGAAGACTGCATTAATTGATGTGCCATTTGGTGGCGGTAAGGGTGGTGTAACAGTTGATCCATCAAATTTAACTTCACTTCAAAAAGAAGAGGTAATACGCCGCTGGACTAGAACATTAATTAACGTACTTGGCCCAAACCGAGATATTCCTGCCCCAGATATGGGAACAGATGCACAAACCATGGCATGGCTCATGGATGAGTTTCATAGACTAGAAGGATTTCAACCAGCATGCGTTACTGGAAAACCTGTTTCATTATTTGGCGCACCGGGAAGAGAAGAGGCAACTGGTCGTGGTGTTGCACAGATGGCAGCTTCAACACTAAAAGAGAACGATAAAAAGGTAAAGAGTGCAACAGTTGTGATTCAAGGATTTGGAAATGTTGGTCGATACGCTGCATTAGTTTGTGAAGAGTTAGGAATGACAGTAATTGCAGTATCTGATGTGACGGGTGGAATCTACGACAAAAAAGGTTTAGATATCAAAGCGATTTTCAATGTAAAAAATTTATCTGAAGTTAAATCTGATAATCGAATCGGTTCATCTGAAGTTTTGGAGATTGAGTGTGATGTATTAATTCCAGCAGCATTAGGTGGTGTAATTAATTCAGATAATGCTGAGAAGATAAAGGCTGATTTCATTATTGAGGGCGCAAATCAACCAATTACTACCGCAGCTGATACCAAATTGCGGGAGCGCGGAGTCTTGATCGTTCCTGATATTTTGGCAAATAGCGGTGGTGTGATGGGTTCTTACTTTGAGTGGACCCAAAATATTCAACAATTCTCCTGGCCAATTGAAAAATTCCGTAAAGAGCTAGATGAGCGTATGGAGAAAGCATTTGTGAATGTTCACAAGGTTTCTAAGCAGTACAAAGTTGATCTACGTTCTGCAGCATTTATTCTTTCAGTTGGGCGGGTATCAACTGCTTTTAGCCAGCGAGGCTCACTCGTCTAATTAATGTTTTTTAAAGCGGGCTATTGAGTTATTGATTTCCTCTTCAGCGGAAGAGTGTCCAACCCAATCGCCACCATGAACTGATTTATTTGGTTCAAGTGATTTATAGACTTCAAAGAAGTGCTTGATTTCTTCAAGTTCAAAGGTTGGCAGATCTGAAATATCAGTTAAGTAATCCTTGCGAATATCACCAGCTGCAACACAAAGTAATTTATCATCCCCACCTTTTTCATCAGTCATACGCAGCATGCCAATAACTCGACATGAAACTACGCAGCCAGGAAAGGTTGGCTCATCTAGCATGACAAGGGCATCAAGTGGATCTCCATCTAGGGAGAGAGTATTTTCAACAAACCCGTAATCGTATGGATATCGAGTAGATGTAAATAGCATTCGGTCTAATCGAATCTTTCCGGAGTTATGGTCGATCTCGTACTTATTTCGAGATCCGGCTGGGATTTCAATCACAACATCAAAGATCATCGGCTTCATTTATTGCTCCAGATCCTTCGTTTGTATTGTTTTAAATAGTGGGGTGAGCGACGGGGCTCGAACCCGCGACATCCCGGACCACAACCGGGTGCTCTACCAGCTGAGCTACGCCCACCATGTTTATTGCTTGGCTAATGATACGGCAAAAAAATACCTAAGGTATTTTCACCATATCTAAGGGTGATTAGGGAAGAAAGATTGCGCTGCGGTAGTAATCAAGCTCTGCAATGGAATCTCGGATATCACCTAACGCCCGGTGATTGCCATCTTTGGCCGGGGCCGCGAAGTAGGTTTTTGGATGCCATCTTCTTGCTAACTCTTTGATGGTTGAAACATCAATGGTTCGATAATGCAGATAGGCATTTAACTTTGGTAGATCTCTGGCAATAAATGCGCGATCAACGTAAACAGAGTTTCCGGCCAAAGGAGATTTACCCTCACTTGGCGCGTACTTTTTTAAGTAGGTAATGATTGCATCATCTGCCTTTTCAAGTGTTGTGCCATTTGGGATTTCAGTGATCAGACCAGAGCTGGTGTGCATGTTCTTAACAAAATCATCCATGCCATCTATTTTGCTTTGCTCACATTTGATTACCAAATCAACGCCTTCGCCCAATACATTAA
>Ga0214921_10003471_pt1 | contig 24059 bp, 21 predicted proteins | sample LL1505_MetaG_FD_177992 | JGI IMG/M metagenome (GOLD analysis project Ga0214921, IMG submission 177992) | Freshwater microbial communities from Lake Lanier, Atlanta, Georgia, United States - LL-1505 | ecosystem: Environmental > Aquatic > Freshwater > Lake | place: USA: Georgia | collected...
TGGGTCTAAAACCCCTAAAATAATGTATGTAAGTTATATGAGTATGTAAAAAATCCGTGGCTGACTCGCAAATTGCGGGTCTCAGGGGACCCAACCCCTAAACATATTGTTGAAACTCCAAATAGTACAGTACTGCTAAATAACAGAGGATACCCAACGCAAGTGCAAATAACCAACAAGGCAATATTGTTTTATTTTTATAGCCTACACCAAACTGTCTTAAACTTCCGTCTTTATTATACAAAAACCCAGGTTTTGAGTATATGACAAACGAATAAATAATTACAAATAAAAGAATAGAAACAAAAGGAATATTTGTATGAACGAAATTTTGATTCATAATTTACTTATATTATAAGAGTATTAGATTTTTCTATTTGTCTTTTTACTAAACTAAATGTAGAAAGAAATAAAGTCATGTAGATATAGATACCTGTTGTGTTTGTATTTGTGTTTGTGTTTGTGTTTGTTGTATTTTATTTTTGATTATGTATATAGATGATATTGTTAGTAAAAATATTTCAAACAAAGACCGTGTAATCATAGGCATGTCTCCATTTATGATACTATAATACAACCACATAGTAGACGAGCAAATACTCAAAATACAAAATAATAAAGATAGGCTGTTTGTGCTTTTATTTCTGTATATCAAAAACATAAAAATAAATCTACCTACAACAGATATAGATGTTGCAGTATAAGGTAAAAAATCTAATTCTTTACTCATTATAAGAAATAATATATATAATAAATATTTTTTATGTATTTTGTTTTGATTATGTATGGGATTTAGTGGCAGGTAGAAAGTACCTAGAAATTGTTTAGTACAAATAAAATTATTTTCATTCAAATAATTTTATTATAATATATGCAGTTAAAAGTATATTTCATTATTTTAAAATTGTTGGTTTAGGTACTTTCTACCTGCCACTAATGGGATTGGGTCCCCATGGAATATTATTCATTTTATTACCGAAAGTAGTAATAAAAAAATATATATAGATACAAATGGCTAACTATGTAAACGACTACATAATCAAATTACATCATAATTAAATTTTAAAAAATTTAGTGGTGTCTGCGTCGACTATGGTGGCGATGTTTTTTAGTTCCACAGTTTCGCTTTCTGCGGCAAATGTGTCGTCTAGTGCCCCTGGCGTGTGTATAGGAACACATACGTTTGGCACGGCGACATTCAATGCAATTTCTTCCACGACAAGTTACGTTTTTTCTAATGCAAAGACTCATTTATATAATAATATTAGAAAAAATATTATTATACATGAATAAAAATCAAAATTAGTCGTAATCGGGATAATTTTCTACTTCATCTGCTTCAAAATTTCCTTCATCATAATCTTCATTCATAAAAGACATGTCATATGCTTCTCCTTCTTCTTGAACTTGGGCGTCCAATTCTTCTAAATAATCCTCCATATACAAATCAATATTTCCATCTGTAACATTTGGATTTTTCCTTATATTTTTCTCCGCCTGTAATATTTTTTCTGTGAATTCTCTCTCTTCATCATATGTTTCTTTTACATAAGATGTCAATCCTTTTTGCAAACCCTTGTTCCAAACGCCTAATTTATTGACTTTCATAATTGTATCTACGTCTCTCTCTTCATCTGTTTTGGCTTTTAGTCTATCCGTAAATGTATCCTTTTCTTTCTCTTTCAACTTGAATACACTATCCATAATTTCTTCAAACGGTTTATTCACTAAATCTTTTTCATCCTTCATCATATGCAAATAAGATAGTAGTAAATTGGCGACATTCATTCGCAGTGTTTTCTTATTTCCCTGCAACATCATTGTGCGTTCATTTTCAAAATCTTCATTGACTACGTCAGTGTTATATAGCCCAGATTCCTCTATATTTTCAACCGTGTACAAAACATCTTCTGTTTGTATTCTATCAGTATCCACGTCAAAAAGCATGGCATCTTCATTTGCTAAATGTATGTATTCGACCAATGTCAATAAAAAATAATGTTGGACGAGTAAAATACTTGTGCGCTTATCAAATATAGATTGATCGCGTGAGGAAGAATCTTTCATAGGAGTATAGTATCTGGTTTCATCAGCGAGAGAAAGTATACGGTCCAATTTAGTTTGGACGGTAGACAATAGTGTATTTAAATACGGATTTTTATAAAAATTGCGAAGTTTTGAATAATATTCTTTAATAATGTTTTTGACATCCATTTCATGTGTATAAGAAAGTCCTAAATATTTTTGTATTTTCACCTTTTCATAGTCAACGCCATTCAAGAGAATATTGGGAAATGTTTTTCCGAAATACTGTAAATAATTTTTGGTAAACTGGATAAAATCATATGTATCTGTATCAGAAATATTCCACATTTTTTTGTCTGCTTCTCTCAAATCGACCTCTTCATCTTCCTTGGTTCTAACCACTTCTTCTTGCAAGGATGCTTCAATTTTGGCTTCTTTTTCTAGATGAAACCATGTCATTAATTCATCCAATAATGCAGCAAGTTGAGTATCGCGGAGTGAACGAGTCATATTATTGTTTTTTTGTATAAATTCAATAATTTCTGATTTCATTTCACTATTTGTTCTTGCCAAGTGATTTCGTAATTTTCGTAAAGAAGCATTTAATTCTTCTTCTTTCCTTGATTTTGATTTCATCTTCATTTTCGTTTCAATATCTAAACATTCTTCCAACATGTTTACTAATGCAGGGTAAAGTGCGTCGTCTTCGTTTTCTATGTTTTCTCTTTTTTTTTCGCGTGTATTTTCACTTGTCTTTTCTTTTTTACTGCTTTCCTCCTTTGATTTGTATTTTTCCTTATTTGGAGAGTCAAATTCGTAATCATATTTATCGTCTTCATCAATAGTTCCACGTAATAAACGAAGCATAATTTCTTTTGAATCAAGTACACTTGGAACAACAAAAGAAACAATATTCTCTCTATTCACTATTTGTAAAAGACGCAAGAGAGATGAATTGGTGTAATTTCTTCCCTCTTTCTTCAATTTTTGAATGCTTTCTTTGACTGACTCTGTTGTTAAAACAAAATCAGGTTTTTCATTGCAAATTGTACTTAATTGGTCTGATATTGGAAGGATTGAATTGAACTTGCAGTATACTATGAATGCCCGATAAATGGTTTCTTCATTGTATTCTTTGATAATGGCGGGATATACATTTTTACTGTTCAATGTGCTACAAAATAAAAAAGGTTTAGTAAGAGCGACTATATCAGTAAGGACTTGTGAGAGATTATACACAATATCGTTGTATTTCAAAATATTTGGGTCTTCTTCTACAAAATAGCGAATGGTTATATATGTGCTGTCTACATTTGAATTTGTGTTTTTTTCATTACAACACGCATTTTCCAAGAATGGTTCATTTATCATACTAGTCAACAATGGCGTTTTTTTATCAATAACTGTTTGTATGCATTCTTGGATGGCAAGAGAGAAAAGTATGATTTTAGATTGGACGACCAATAATCCTTCTCTCTGCGTTCTATGTCCAGCTTTCAAATCGCCTAATAATTTGCTTTTAAATTCACTTGTTACATTAACCAGATTTCGTATTTTTATTGAATTCAATGGCGGTAAGAAATGCGTCCAACGTTGCAAATCATGTTCGTTTTCGTTTTCGTTTTCTCTTTCTTTCCCTCCATTCCCTTTTTCTTGGCTTGCATTTGTAATTAAATACTCTGCTTTTTCCTGAAATCGGCGTTTGATTTCGTCCATTTCCAAGAAGTAAGATTCTAGCGAAGCCTTTATTTTTTCTGCAATAACGCCTTCTTTCTTTTTCATAAGTACGCTCCATGGTCCAATAGAACTGCGGACCTTGTAGGCAACACAGGCAAGGTAGTTGAGAGAACTCATGTCTCCATTTGCCCCTTCAAAAGGGTAACCTTGAAAAGAACGAATACACCCAGGGAATGTTCTTCTGGTTTTAATAGAAGGAATACTACTTTGAATGGCAATCAAATAGACTGCCATGGTTAAATACAACAGTGTTGTGTTGTACAACTCCTTGTAAGATGGGAGTTTTTTGTTTTGTTTGGCGGCTTTTGCAAGATCTTCGGCATACTTCTTTTCAGAAGGAAGAATAGAGAGAAACTTCGAAGTAGCCATATCTATAATAAAATCTCTTTGTGGTTCTATATTAATACCCATATTTGAAGCTAGTGTGCTGATAATATTAGAACATGCACGGATTTCGGGTGTTTCCTTTTTCTTTTGTTCCTGTGCGGTTTGTTGCATATTGACAATCGGTTCAGGTGTTGCAGGAAGTATGTCTCTTGTTTTCTGCATGAACCCGCTTTCATCATAACCCTCATCTGTATTTAAATCAATCATTTTGATAATACGACCGCTGTGTTTATCTACCCATGCATCGCCATCATCACTTAGTTTTCCAATATCCTTAATCAATTCTTCTACTTTTTTGTCGTAATTTGCATAGTCATTTACAAAGGCACATGCCAATGTATATTGAAATGCAGGTAAAAGGGGCACTTGTGTTTTGATACAATAACGCCAATGAATAGTTTCTTCTTCATTTTCTATTTGCTTCGAAAGCGGCGATCGGGTAAATGTCATGGCAAAACGAATAATATCATTTTGTTTTTTCACCAAATCAGTTTGACTCATAATTCTATTCAAGAGAGACTGAAACGGTGATACTTGTTGTTTCGCTGCCGATTCTGCATTCGCTGCATCTTTAAGTCCTAAAAGAATCATTTTATTATTGTACTTGAAGACCTCGTTGATTTGCATTTGAGAGAGTTTGTCGGCAATACTATTGTAATAGTTGAATTCTTGCTGTATTTTTCTCTCCAACTCTTCTTTGGAACGAGCATATTTTGCGTCAAATTCATTGATGGCGGTTTTGATTGTATTATTGATGATTTGTTCTTTTGTTTCTTCTAGACTTTGACATGTATCATTCACTTCTACACACTCTGGTTGAATGTTGCAAAGAGTTGTGTCATCGTTTGCGAAGAGAGACTTGTCTACTGTTCTATCTTCTTCCCAGCGGTTATTGGATCGCTTGTAATAAGTAAGTCTTCCTGCCTCATTACCCAAATCAAAAATAAACGCATAGTCGCCATCTTTTACTTGTTTGTTTCCACTGATAAGCGTGTCTGCCATGTAAATAGCTTCCTCTGCTGATATTTTCATTGATTTTTGTAATTTTGCCACGAGGAATTCAATAAATTCATCTGCATTCATTTGGACCATTTCTTTTTCGTATTGTTCCAAGATGGAATATTTGGTAGTATCATACTTTTTATCAAAGTAAATGTCTCTGTCATTGTCTGATTTCAATTCTTCTAATGATTTGTACTGTTTTGCAATTGTATAAGAATGACATTTATTTGAATTGGTATTTTTTCCCTGTTTTTCTTTTTCGTTTTCCTTTTCTTGTTGAAGCATATCACCAATATCTTTGGGAATCATTAATGGTAAAGATTCCAGTGCAACTGCGGTATTATAGAGACGTCCTGAATCTATTTTCATAATATTTTCAATTGTTTCATTGACCGAAAGTTTGTCTGATGTATGGTAGCCTTTTTCAAAGACTTGTTCTTGATTTTGAGTAGAAAGAGTATTATATAAACGTCGACTTGACATCCTTCTATTGTTGTGGTTGTGGTCGTCCTGCTGTTTCAAGAGAGAAAATGCTCGTCCTCTCTCTATAAACGTTTTATTGTATTTGGAAATTTTTTCATTCAAGAAACGATTGACATCTACATACTGCATATACGTTAAATCATCGGTGTATACTAAAAACGGTTCTAAATAACGAATGGCGTCAATAAATGTTACTGGACCACTAATATATTTTTTAAATAAACGAAAAAGAACTCTTGTTTTAGGAATGACTTTTTGAAGAAATGTTTCATATATATCTTTATGTGTATCGCGTTTTACAGAAGAAGAAGAAGACGGAAGATAGTTTGTAATACGATTAAAGTTCACGCGAGCTGAATTAGTTATCTCTTTATCTTCTTCTTTTGTATTTTTTTGTATTTTTTCATTGTCATCGTCGTTATTATCTTTTTTATCTCTTTTACGCTTTTTAAATTCTTCGTCTACATCTGCGTCTGCGTATATTTCTTCTACATCATTAATAGGAACAAGAACCGTGTTTACATTGGTATTTTTTTTCAAAAGCTCCCAATAGTTTAAAAAAGATTCGTTCAAGTTGGATTTATCCAAAATAGTAGTTCCTGGAAGATTGATTCGAGAGAAACGAATTACTTGTTCTGGTAATGTTATCATGGATTTAAGAGAAATATCATCTGGCAACGTGAGTTTGATTCTCTCTGCTACCATGCGACTTCCAGTTATTTGCGAAGCGGCTAAACGATTCAAGCCTAAATTATATTTTTGTATAACGAATCTGCGACTTTTTACAACATCACTCTGGACTACTGATGAATATAAATTATCTAAATTATCTATGATTGCGGTTATATTATCGCCGACAACTGTTTCGTATATGACATCTTTCATATTTTCAGGATCCACATTATCAAACGGTGTTAGAAATGGATTCAATTCATTATATAGCGCAATATATTTGTTTTGCTCTTCTGGAAATGTATTGGACTCATAATTTTCCATTGCTCCTGCTATACCCATGAGATTTTCATTGAGGAGACTATTATTTACATCATTTGTTTCTAGGTCATTTTTTGCATTGTATACTTTTTTTACATTTTTTACAACTGGAAGAAGCCAATAAATAGATTGATTGAATTTTTTGAGAGAATTGACGAGTGGTTTCCAATTAGATTGATTTACTTTGGCTGATGATATGTTTCCAATTTCATCAAAAATAGAAAATTGTTGACGTAGTTGTTTAAATCGTTCTATCATGGTGTGAATATCATTCAGAACTTTATTAGTTCTTTCGATATTGGGAATTGTTGAAAGCATTTCATCCAACATATCATTTGCTTGGGTGTCAATTCCATATCGTTGTTTTTCTTGGGTAGATTCAATATATTGTGTAATGGGTCCAAATTCTTCATCTGGATGAAAGATAATGTCATTTCCCTGTAATATAAATTCTTGAATATAATTTTTAACATTTTCAACTTGTTGAACTTTTTCACTGTCTTCTCTCTCTTCTATTTCACTTTCTTCCCTTCCAAGTTTTTCTATTTCTTTAACTTCCCCCTCTTCTATTTCGCTTTTTTGTTTTTGTATCACGCCTTGGTCTATTTTTCTCTCTCTTTCTATTTCTCTATCTTCGTCTGCTTGAATGATAGGCGTTCTTTCAAAAATACCTCGGTCTGATTTTTCTTCTAGTGTTTTACTTGGCGGTGATCGTATTTCAATATTTTCAATTGGTAAATCTTCCGGAATTCCAGAATAGTCAAAATTAATATAAATAATTTCATTATCAGGAGATGTTTTGAGTTCAATCATATCTTCTTCTAAATTAGTTATTTCGCCAGTAATAATTGTGGGATACTCACCTCCAAAATAAATATTTATCCATTTTCCTGGTAATAAATCGTTTTGTCTGGCATAACCAGGATGTTCATTTCGGTAAAGCAATGCAATTTCTTTAATGGTTTCCGGAGGAAATTTTACTGTGACCGAATTTGTTGTTTCTGTATTGACTAGTACCATTTTACTTTTATTGATAAATTCAATATAAAAGGTTTGATTGTTTAAAATGTCATTTTCAGGTGCGGTTACTTGAATAATATCACCCAATTGAAGAAACACCGATTTTTCATTTTCCCTTTTCTTTTTCTCTATTTCTTGTTTTTCAGTTTCTTCTAAATTAGTAGTTGATTGTTTTTGGTCCAAATTCATTTGTTAATAATATAAATATAAATGTTTCTTATATATTTATATTACTATATTTTGTGTAGAAAAATTAAACCTCATTCTTTTACAATTAATGTTTCAAGGTTTATCCGTGTTTTTGTATCCATACCTTCGTTGCGGATACAAAAACGTGGATTGTCTATATCCTTTTAGCGGATAAATACATTTGTCCGCGAATAGAGATTAAGCCGGTTATAGTTATCCATTAATACGATACCATTTATTGTAATATTTCATTCTATTTTTTTTTTCATGACCGACAACCCAATTAAAATGTATCATATACGGCTGAATATTTTTATTATATTCATAATAGTATCTCCCCGTTGGAAATAACTGCAATGGCAATTTTTTAAATTTTATTTTATTTTTTATTGAATTCACGTAGATTTGATCTCCCCAACCTTCGATATTTCTATATTTTTCTACATTAACAGGATTAAATAATGATAGAGTCTTTGTATTTGACTTTATGAACATAAATCCGGAACATACTGCATTAGTATGTATACCTTCACTTTGAATTAGTAAATCATTATCTTCTATATGGTTTAATAAATAGTCAAACATTTGATTATTTTCATAAACAATATCTCCGTCTGTTATACAAACATATTTGTGATTTAATAAATTCTTATATATAATTTCAAATTTGTAATATACAATGTTCGACCAATTTGTTTTTCTAAATTTCGCAAACGTTTCTGCTTTGTTATCGTTAATTAATTCACACAACACGCCTTCTGTTTTTAATGTGGAATATCCCTTTTCACCTACACAGTATGTTTTTAGTTGTTTTTTCATATTTACATTTTTTAATGACTGTAAACAATTTAATGTATAATCTATATAACCTGTATTTGTCAAAGTTATAAAAGAAATATTATTATAATCATTTTCATCATATTTTACAGTTTTTATTGAGTTTGCCATAATATTATTTTCTGATAAATTTTCATATTGAATTTTTAATAAATTTGGATTTTCTACGGAAATATTTTTATTAGGTAAAAAAGTAATACTATATGGTATATTGTTTAATACAGAACATTGTTGGCTAAAACCGCTTCCGTGAAGATAATAAGTAAAACAATAAGTACGAGAAGACTTTGAAAGTATTATATAATCAATAATCGTAGACTCTAAATTTTTATAATCAGATATTTTTGCACTATGTTGTGTTTTTGTATCAAGAAAATAAAATCCGAATAATTTGCTTATTTTTTTTTTCAATGGATAATTATTGCTCATTATAATTGTATTGATAGGTAGTTGTAATTTTATTATTTCTGTTAATAAATAATTATCTTGAAAATCATGGGTAACCTCTTCATCTTTACATCTAATATGTAAAACTGTATACTCTTCTAAATTAAATAATTTATTAGCGATATTGTAGTACTCTTGTTTAAATTCAAATAAAGAATTAATATAATCTTTAATATCTTTTGTTACTAGATTTATATTATAAAAAAGATCTGTTACTACATAAATAGTGTTTTCATCACTTCTTACAAATTGACTAATTAATGAATGCAACCGTGTGTCACTTTCAGTTTTGTATATACTCCAATAAATGACATGTGTTTTTTCTGTATGTGATAAACTTTTCGTTTCTGTATTCAAATATTTGGATATAGGATGGGGTGATACGTTGAGTATTAAATTTATATTATAATATTTTGCATATTGTGCCAATAATATTGAACCTCTTAAATAGTCTCCAAATCCTTTTTGGTAAGGATAAAATATATGTACGATTGTTTTTTTACAATTTTCATTGCTATTTATATTATTATGTAAACCAATAATATCATTTCGAGGAATAATAGTTTTCTTTTGTAATTTATTTTCAAATGAGAATATATATTGATTTTTATGTAATATAAATTGTGTTTTTTCTTGTAATTTTATTGGAGTTTTGTTTGACTGATTATTTGGTTGATGGTCTATCTGTTTAGGTATTAGAAAATTTATTTGTGGTTTGGAATTTCTGCGTGTATATGTGTGTATCGGAAATATAAACATGACGTTTTTTAATAATATAGAAATATAAAAATAACGTATAACAAGCGTATTATTTTATTTTTATCATGCCGCATTATTTACATAATATGGCATGATAAAATGGTATGTATATATACAAAAACAATATAAAGCTCCTCTCTTATATTATAATATAAATAGGTTACACATATATTTTTCATATGAAAGGACTTTCTTTAAGAAGTTATAAACTTGACTTGTCTTGTGTGGATGCTTCAAATGTACTGAAAACCAAGAAAATAAATTCTTCTTCTTCTAATGAAGAATATACTTTTATTCAATACGATAAAAATTTTTTGAGTACCGATTTAATTCCAACCTATGGTAACTATCGTTCTGTTATTATGAATAAAGATGGTAAAGTTGTTTGTTTTGCTCCTCCAAAATCTTTGCATACAGAAACATTTATGAATAAATACCCGGACCCATCGCCTATGGAAGAAAATAAGATTATCGCAGAAGAATTTGTAGATGGTCCAATGATAAATATTTTTTGTTCCAATGGGTGCTGGGAATATGCTACAAAGAACACGGTTGGTTCTCCTATATTTAAAACATACATAGAGGAAGCAATGAAGTACATTGGGCTTTCCTATGATATGTTGGATCCCAAATATTGTTATAGTTTTGTTTTGCAACATCCTAAAATAAATATGGTTACCAAGGTATTGCATCCAGAAATGTATTTGATTGATGTATATCGTATTGCTTGTTTAGGTGAGACAAATGTAGAAGTATATAGTGTGGCTGATGCGGAGGAACACACCGTCCAACTCGATTGTGTTAAATATGCAAAAGTATACAAGGGCTGGAATACATACAGCGATTTAATTGATACTTATTGCTCTATGAATACATCACATACTATTGTTGGCGTTATGATTATAAATAGGGAAACTGGTGAACGTTGTAAAATCCGCAACCCAGTGTTTGAGAAATTTAAGCATGCGAAGGGTGGTAACTTAAAGCTTCGGTTTTTGTATTGTATGCTGAGAAAACAGGGCGTGGGAAAAGTAAAGGAGTATTTGGAAATGTATCCACAACATAAAAAACAGTTTTCTATGTTTCGTGACGAAATTCACATGTTTACACAGACGCTTTTTGAGAATTATATTGATTGTTATATCAAGCGAGCGAGATCACTTGGTGAGTATCCAAATGAATATCGGTGGCACATGTATCAACTTCATCAAAAATATTTGAACGAGTTGAAGGATCATGGAAAGCATGTAACCAAGAGTGTCGCCATTGAATATTACAATGCGGCCATTTGAACGGTAAAACTAAATAAATAAAACAAATAAAACCAAACAAAAATAAAAAAAGTAAAAAACGACTTAAAGAGATAAGTTTTATATATATTGTCCTCCGGGCAACTTCCTGCTTTAGCTCAGTTGGTAGAGCATTTGACTGTAGTTGTTAATTCTGAAATCAAAATGTCACTGGTTCGATTCCAGTAAGCAGGAAATTATTAACACGTGTAGTTTAGTGGTAAAATGAATGCTTGCCATGCATTCGTCCTGGGTTCGATTCCCAGCACGTGTATTTTATTTTCTATATTATAAAAATGTTATAATATAAAAATCATGGTATGAATAAGGTTAGTCGAATTTGTAATTATTTATAGTTTTTCTTTGATTGTCTTGTAAATACGCATACCTTCGTCAATAGAAATTTTCAAATGACCTAGAACCGCCGACTTATCTACTGGTTCATAATAGGCGACTCTAATAATACTGTCTTTATCATGCGGATGCATTTTTTTGAATCCACAATAACTCAATAATTTTGTATCTTGATAAAATTTGGCATAAAGAATAAATTCAACTATTTTTCCAATAGTATAATCTTCATTTTCAATGATAATATCAAAACAATTTTGCATGGTGTTTTCTGACTCATGTATTTGGATATTTTTTGATTCCACATTATCGTTTAGATTTGATAACATTTTCAATAAAATATCGCAGGCCTTGATTACAATTTCTTTATTATCAAAAACACCCACGGATTGAATGATAAAATCAAAACTGTCCTTTTTAATAATCCGTTTTCCGTCTAAAAGCATCCAATTTTTTGTTTCAAAGTCTACATCCATGTTTTGTTCTTTCCATTCATTACGTTTTTTCCCCAATTCTGTCTGCATTCTTGTTTCATCGACAGTGCAACCATACGAACATGTAGAAACAACATTAAACATTCCATCTTCTTTGCATGTATGAATTGAAAATTGACAAGTAAGGTGTATTTTTTCACCAGAAGAATTCTCTGATAATTTAGGTCGTAAACGAAGAAAGTCGATGAAATATCCTGTTTGTTGGCTAGCCGGGAAAATAGAGCGTGTGTCTTTTTCTGATAAATATTGATTAGTTTGTATATTTTTGATCTTGAAATCTTCGGTAGTGACATACATTATGGTATCTGTCAAATTTTCAATATTCACTTCCATTAAATATTGATTTAATGGAATTTCTAGGTCTGTTATGTGAATAGGAATAGATGACAAACGCTGTTTTATAATTTCATTGTTGAAACGAGACGTATTTTCTAGAATGGTGCATTGACATTCCTCATATGGCGCAGTTTTAAATACGACTGTTGGAATATCTGATAAAACTACACGACGTACTGCATTTGCAATACTTGTATTTACACCTGATAATGTAAATGTAAAAGTATCATCCTTTTCCGTCATTTGTTCGATACGGGGGTCCATACTTTATCTATTGTGGTGATTAATATATAGTATATGAGAAGTTTTTAAACTGTTTATCTATTTGAATGAAATCAATTTTATTTGGTGTTATTTGGAAAAAATGTGTTATTTTAGTAAAAGCGTTCAAAATATTAAAAAGGACTAACTTTATAGTATAAAATAAAAATAAATGAGTTGTATTTTGTATTATAGCAACTATTGTCAACATTCCAAACAATTATTGCAAAATATAAGCAAATCGGGTGCAATTACCAAAGATATACATTTTATTTGTATTGATAAACGCACAAGAGATCAAAGTGGAAAAGTAAATATTATATTAGAAAACGGACAAACAGTTCTTTTGCCGAATACGGTAACCAAAGTTCCAGCCATGCTTCTTTTAAATCAAAATTATAGTGTTCTATATGGTGACGCTATTATGCAACATTTTCGTCCTAGACAACAAGTTGCTATCCAACATTCTACAATGAATAACAATGAACCTATGGCATTTTCATTAGGAACAGGTGGTTCAAATAATTGTGGAATCATGTCAGATACATTCAGTTTTTTAGATATGGACGCAGATTCTTTATCTGCCAAAGGAAGTGGAGGAGTCAGACAAATGCATAATTATGTTGACTTGAACTATGTGGATAGACTCACAAATACAACGGATGATGATAGCAACTATAAATCAAGTAATAAAATATCACAAGATACAACAATTGAAAAACTATTGCAAGAAAGAGAAAATGACATGCGCGGAGTACAACATCCACGAAAATTTTAAAAAAAACTAAAAAATAAGAATAAAAAATAAGAATATAAAGATTTGCTTATGTTAAATATAAAATAATTTAATGTCATCTGCGTCATCTATTTTAACTGCATTTAATAATCATTTTACAGACTTTGTAGATGATATTTATTCCGTATTTCCAAACGATCATGACATATTAACTGCAAAAAATTCGTTTTCTGCTATTCGAAAAATAAATCCTAAATTGATTATAAAATGTTGGGATATGTACGTTGCTGCAAAGTATAGTAAAGAAATTGAAGCTGGAAATATGGATTTCTTTATTAATAAAGATTATTCTACTGATATTGATACAGTTCAAAATTCTGATAAAATTGTAGAAGCTATTAATAGGTTAAGAAATCCTATTAAAAACATGACTGATGAAAACAAGAAAAAAATTGTCAAATATATTCAAAATTTGTCTAAACTATCTTCTTTGTATAATGAAAAAAATAAATAATTCAATAAACATACGAAGAAAGTATTATAAAAATAATATATATTTATTTTCAAGAATAAATATATTATGACAACCAATCGTAAACTCTAATTAAACTGAGGTCGTTGATTGGTTTGAATTACAAGAGGTTCGGGAATATATATTGGACCATTTTCATATAAATTAACAGGTGTTAGTGTTTTATTTTCAGGAGTAAATACTTTATTCGTTGTTTCCGTCAAGTTGGTTGAGTTTATACCGAATAAGAAAGACTCTGTATCTATTGAATTATATGACATTGTATTTCCTGGTAATTGTGCAGGTAATAACCCGTTTCCTGGTAAGTTAGTTGAAACTGCTTCTCCATAAGCCGAGTGTTTGTATGTAGTATATGTTCTGGATTCTGCGTACTGTTTTTGATCTAAATAATAATTTCCAGGAGTATTTTTATTTCTGGTGGAAGCCATTTATTTTATTTGTTTTATCTTATGGTTATTATTTTATCATATTATTTTATTTTTTATTTCAACGTAGAAATGAAAATAATATATATTCTTTCTTTCTATCTTTGTACGTGACTTTCTTCTGCACAATACTTTGTTGTTTTACATTTTTCACATTCACAATCAAACCCATAATTTTCTTTAAGTTGAAGTTGTCTATTGCATTTACACATATTGTAATCTATATAACTAATAAATAACTCTTCACCAGCTTTGATATCTTTCGTGGTAGTAAAAATGATAGTATCATCTTCTTTATTTTGTTCATAATACACGTTTGCATCACAACTATGGTTTAGTTTAGTTCCGTAAAAAACAAACGCATCTATATAGTAATCAATATAATTAAATGCATTACGCGTTATTTTGTGTAAATATAATATCAGTGTATCTACATCTAATTCAGGTAAATATTGCAAATGTAAATGTGAAATATCATTATAATCATACGTATTCTGCATGGTATCATCTAGTTTGTGCGGGATCAAATTCAATAAATACGTTTTATTTTCATTCAACATTTTTTTTATCATTTTCATTCTATATACATTAAAGTCAGTAACAGGTTCTTTATCTAAAAAATATAATTTTTCTTTTAGGATAATAGTATTTGCAGAAATGTCTTGATTCGTATACACTCCAAGTCCATATTTATTTTTTCTAGTGTCTAATCCTGGATGAAGATATACTATAAGACTTTTATCAATACTATTAATTCCATTTCTCTTATTGATATAATACCAAATAATTAAAATAATAATACACGCGAATACAATATAGACGATAAATATAACTTTTTTATAGTCATAATCATATTTTATTAGATTTTCCGTTATACTTTCTTTTATTTTTTCTATAAAATCCATAAATCAACTAAATATTATATAAACAAACAAATTTATTTTGCATAAACAAACAAATTTATTTTACTTTTTTTACTTTACTTTATTTTGTAACACAATTTAGTGTCAGGTAGAAAGTACCTAAACCAACAATTATTGTTTGTCCCTAGATAATTCACGTGAAGGAAGACCACCACGAATCCACCCCTGGGATGCAGAATCTTCAACTGAATAAGTGGGATTACTGACTCTCTCTTTCACAGAAGGAATTAATGGGGTTGTGCTATAATTCAAATAGCTCTTTTCGGTTAAATGTGTCACTGTGCGCTTGTTTGTAAACAACTCCCCCTGTTGTAATTCGGCTTCAATAACAGGATCAACTGACCCCCTTCCTAAATATGGAACCGTTGCAAATGGACGTTGAAATAAATCAATTCTACACTTGGGATGTGTTTGGATAGTTCCAATAGTAATTTGAGAATTCGTGTCTATATTGCATCCACCTGAACCAACAGTATATCCGCCTTTGTAGTTAATTCCTGGTTGTGTTGTTGCTAAATCAATTGGTTTTTGCATAGTGCAATCGCTTGCAAAATAATTTTGCAATACATAACTTGCAGCAAGAGAGTTTTGAATGCTATTTTGGTCTAAATTGGTAGAGTCATTGCCGATGCGAGACATATTGTCAAAAGTATATGTACTAATGTATGACATTTTTGTTTTGGATTTGGTTTTGATTTTATATTTGTATAAATGAGAGAAAATAAAATTGGGAATGGGTCCTAATGTAACCCATGAAATAATATATAAATAAACAAATATTTTGTCACATACATGCTAAATACATATTATGAATCCCGCTTACGGGAACACTTTTATATCCCAATTCATTTTGAATAAAATCAAACAACTCTTTGTTCTCTCCATTGCATTCAAATAAAATAGTAGGATTTCCAGATTTCCTCAATGTTTCTCTCGCGCCTTTTAATACATACAATTCATTATCTTCCACATCCATTTTTATAAAACCAATGTTTTCTATTTTAAAATGATCCATCGTATAGATATCTATTTCTTCTTCATTTAACACCGGAATATTTGAATTATTATGACGAATCGTCGACCCACCACCATCATTACTTATTATTTTTAATGTAGATTTACCTTGTTGTTCTTGTGATCCTAAACCTGTATTCAAACAAGTCACATTTTTCAAGTTGGATAAAGCAACTCCTCCACACAAGGCGTAGTATGTCATCTTTTGAGGTTCAAAAGAAATAACATTATTGCAATATGGTGCCAATGAGAGAGTATAGGTTCCAGTGTGTGCTCCAATATCTACAAATGTTTTTTCTTTACTGCAAAATTGTTTACACCAATCAATTAACCTGGCTTCAAATAATCCATCATTTATATAACAAGTCATCAAGTTTTTTGGAAGTATGTATAAAATCTGGTTTTGGTTTGAGAAAATACTATTGGAATCGTTGTTAGCTACATCTTTTTCAGGTGACTTGGAGAGAATAAAATAACTCGTCGACATTTTATTTTTATTTTATTGTTATTATGTGTGCGATTGCCTTTAATATTGTAAAAATTATTTTGTATTATACAAGACAATACAAAATATTGTACGTCTTTATTTTTTACTTAATCTCTATTCGCGGATAAATGTATTTATACGCTAAAAAGATATATATCTTAATACATGGTATATCTAAAATTGTCTTGGACGCAAGCAATAGAATCATTGTTCTTACACGAAGGCATCTCTCCATACAAGTAGTTTGCAAAGGCACCTTGGTCGTTGGCTATACGAGTATTTGCCATACTAACAAATTGCCTATTTGACTTTTCTAAATCAAATTGGTCTATTAAACTTCCAAACATCTGTCTATTTACATTTTTGATTCCTGGATTTAAAGCTTGGACCATTTTTTTAGTATTATCTGTGATGTCTTCATATATATCTGGATTAAAAGAAGGTGGTGCTGGGTTTCTGTTGGTATCATCCATAATTTCGGTTAACAATACATTGCTAAATGGATTTTTTACTGTACCTAATTTAAAATTAGATTTGACAATTGTTTCTAATGTAACTGGATTTACTGTTGTTTTTTCATCTTTTTCATTGGAAGCGGGAGTAGATTCGGTTTTATTATCCTTTGTTTTGGCAGTGGCAGAAGGTGTTGGCTGAGTTTTATCACCTGTTTCTTTGGAACTATTATCGGGGGGCTTTTTTTCCTCTAACCCTTCTTTTATTCCTAATTTATTGCTGTATACATAAACAATTGCGGCCAATGTGACAATTCCTACAAGTATAAATTTAATATTCATAGTTGTTATGTATCCTAAAATGCATATAATAATTATTAACCTAGAAATGGAATTCATTTTTTGCTCGTAACACATGGAAGACTGGGGCCATAGTTCAAAAATATAATTTTTGTTTAACAAAATAGAAAATTGTTGGGTCCAAAAAGGTATTGTCTTAGGCATATATTACATGATTATTTTTTCTTATTTTTTTTATCTTTATTCTTTTTTCCTTTTGACTGTGTTTTTTCTTTGTCTTTTTCTTGATTTGATACAGACATCTGTGACTGATTGAATAATTCAGTCAATTCTTCATCTGTAAATTTCATTTGTTGACTGGTATTTGTATGAGATTGCGGTTGCGGTGGAATCCAAAAATTAGAACACTGGGATTGTTGTTGTTTTTGTTGTTCTAATTTATTTCTTTCGGCCTTTTCCTTCATTCTTTCTCTCATTTGTGCCTGTTTCATATTTTGATTCAACTTTGTTTCCATTGCACCTAAATTTACCTTTGTCCTAGAACCCATCCCCCCAATCCCTCCCATTCCCATTCCCATTTTTGCCATCATGGATTGTATATCACCCATTCCAGGCGTAGATTTCATTTGGTTAATCATATTACTCGCCTCTTGCATTAACTCAGATTCTTTCAGATCGCCTGATTTTAGTTTGGTATCTAATTTGTCTCCCACATTTTTTACTAAACCCATCAACTTTCCAGGATCTTTGAACAATTCTTGAAACACATCTTTTACATCAGTCATATTGTCAATATTTAGATTCATATTTTCTGCTGCCTCTTCTGCCAATTCACGTGCCAGATTACCCAACTTTCCTCCTAATAAACCTGTAATATGTTCGTGCATTTGGTTTGCGTTTGCATTTGAATTATTTTCTCCAAAATAAACACCACTACTGCCAGAATCATCACTGGCTTCATTTGTATTTTCCGTATTTCTCTCAAATATTCCTTTCATACCTTCAAGAGTTTCCTCTAATTTATCTTTAAATTCACTCTCATTAATTGTATCAAATATTTTTGATGTATCTCCAAAAGCATCTCGATTATTCATAGAACCTACTACTGAAAATAATATCAACTGTAAATATTTCCAAATGGTTTCTCGTGTTTTATCACTAATATCACATTGCCATAAGTTTTTGAAATGAATAAAAGGTAAAAATTCAGTGTCCGTGACGGAATCTTCTTTGAAAATGTCTGAATTTTGATACAAAATTTCAAAAAATCGTGGAGGATACTTTTTCAAACAGAAATTGAATATAAATTTAACACAATCTTGTTTTTTTTTATTTATTGCGGTTGTTCGTTCTTCATCGTCTTCTATATTCGTGAATTCAACAGAGGTTTCGTCTTTCCACCATTTTGTAATAAATGGCATATATTCAGGGAAAGTTCCTTTAATATCTGTTATAAAGTCTTTTACTATCCTAGAAAATTCTTCTGGAATTTCTATTGTTTTATTATCCATTTTTTGATTTATAAAATATATTTATACTGTTTTAAATTAAATTAATTTATTTTATTTAACATAAAATAAAGTAGAATTATACTTTATATTTTACTATTCATTATATTCTTCAAATCCGTATAGTGGCAGGCAGAAAGTACCTAGAATTGATTTAGTAAAAATAAAATTATTTTCATTCAAATAATTTTATTATCATACATGCAGTTAAATAAAATTATAGTATATTTTATTATTTTTTAAAATTGTTGGTTTAGGTACTTTCTGCCTGCCACTAATGTATGATAATAAAATTATTTGAATGAAAATAATTTTATTTTTACTAAATCAATTCTAGGTACTTTCTGCCTGACACTATTTTCTACCTGACACTATATTTTATTGATCGGCACTTCTAATATTCTGGAACATGTTTTTTAAATAATGAACCTTGTGCTATCAAATCATTTATTTCTGTTGTTATGATGGAAGGATTTTGATTTTCGCAAGTTGCCATCCAAATCTTTATAATACAGAAATTTTTTTTGGGGGAAATGGTAATTCCAGTTACGTTGGCAACAAAAGAAGATTGTTTACTTATAGAACTACCTACAAGAACATAAGATAATTCTTTCCACACACTAGAAACGAGTTTATTTGATACTTTGTACGAAAAACAACCACCGTTTCTATTTATAGGGTCTTCCCAAATTGGTTTGATTCCTTCACGCATCAAAAATAGCATACAATTTTTAACTAATGGCTCTGGAAGTGTTTCAGTTAATGCAATAGTTTCTTCCATCGTAGAAACGGTATATATTTGCCTGTAACTAGAAATAGTCCAGTCTGTATCGTGTGGAAGATGGGCCCATAAAGTCCATTTTTTTGCAAGTGGATGAAAATCATTTATATTTGTATTTACAGCACTTGATGGTGGTTTATATGAGTGTGGTGCATCAATAGATGACATATGAGTTTGTAACTGACTTTCATCAGTATTCATTCTTGTTGCCAATATAGAATGGGAATTACCTTGTATATCTTACACATTATATTTTTTTATATCATTTTTATATCATTTTTATTTTATTTTTTTATTTCTCATTTTCTTGATCTTAAATCATAGTTCTTTTTTGATTTATTATTATTATTAAATATTTCATTACTTGAAACTATCTCATATTTATCCTCGTATATACACAAGATTTCATTCGGCATTACTACTTTTTCATTTACATCATTATCCATAATTTTAAGTGAAAAGTTGTTTGTATTAAATATTACATCTAGTTCATCTTCTTCTTTGTCACTTATATCATGTGTTTTTACAAAATATAGTAAAAACTCTTTTCCCATTTTATTGTTTACAATCATGTAATTGTAGTCATCTGTTTCAAAATTTACTTCATATACATTACCCGCCAACTGTAACTCTGTAATCATGAACTTTATACCAGATTTTTTCGCAAACAACTGTTGGCTATGTAAAGAATTTGTGTCATAGTACAATACACGACTTCCATCTTCTTGTTTATTTACTATAACATCACACTCTGTTTCATATTCCATCTCGTCTTCTTCTTTTAAAGACAAAATTACTTTTCCGTTTTTTACAAAGTCATATACTGAAATATCGTCATTTTCTCTCGTATATTCATTATCATCTGCTTGTTCACCATTCATTATTCTCAAAAACTCTTCTACTTGTGTATGAAACACAATACAGTATGGATTTGTTTCTAAAAAGGTTGTTGTTTGTTTTATTTTCATTTGTATCCAACTAATAGAAGCTACCGTAACATAAAATATTCGATATGCGACCTCGCAATATAGGATTGGAAATTTCAACCTTAAATACTCATGAGCCAAAACAAATGCAAATGATAAATATAACAACATTAGAATATAGTATATAAATATATAGTATAATCTTTAATCTCTTTTCTGTAATAAATATATTTCTTTTTAAGGTCTATCCGTGTTTTTGTATCCATACCTTCGTTGCGGATACAAAAACGTGTATCCTTTTAGCGGATAAATACATTTATCCGCGAATAGAGATTAATTATTTTTATTTTTATCAACATCGGGATAAAGTGTATAAAATGGTATAGGTACATTTGAAATACCATGGTGATATGGAGGAATATATTTGATAACTATTGAATTATCTAATACATGGGTTGAAGGTGCAATGGTTGAAACGGGCGGAAGTGTACCCGTTGTCTCTTTCAATCCCATTGCGTACAACAATATTGCTACAATTACAGACATAAGAATAAATGGAATAAACACGATTATCCATGAAATAACGTCTAAACCTGCTTGACATAATAGATTCAATAATGTTCCAATGCAAACCATTAGAACAAGTTTCATCATTGCCATGTTGTAATAACCTTTGATAAGATCAAGTATAAATTGTGTTAATGAAAATACTAAATATATCAATGCCGGAGGACAAATTTCTACATTGAAAATTTTCATATTGTTTTTATATTTTGTTTTTGTATTTTCCTTTTCTCTTTATATTACCTCAATAAAAAATAGGTTTTCCGTTTTTGAAAACACCCATTTTATTTCCAACTTCTTCGTCTTCGGTTCGTTCATAAATAACACCATTTTTTTCGTCTGTTGTATAATACATTTTATTATCTAATTCAATTTCAAACACTTCTTCCTCGTCATCTTCTTCTTCTTCTTCCTCAGTTTCCAGCTCTTCTTCTCTTTTTTCTTCCACCCTCTCTTCTTTTTCTTCCTCTTCTTTTTCTTCCTCTTCTTTTTCTTCCTCTTCTTCCTCTTCTTCCTCCTCTTCTTCCTCCTCCTCTTCTTCCTCCTCCTCTTCTTCATCATTTTCCTCTTCATTTGCGTGCTTCTCTTCTTGTTCTTTTTCTTGGACCGTTTCATCTTCTTCCTCAATTTTTTCAGGAATATCTTTTATAATTTGGGTATATAATGATGATGATGATTCACCAGATTGTTGTTGTTTCATTTGTTCTGTTACAAGTTCATCAATTTTTAGTGAGATATTTTCATCTGTTGTTTCTCTCAATTCTACGGTTTTTGTTTGATAATTTATCTTTAATAACTCATTTTCTTTTTTCAATTCTTCCAATTCATTCATCAGTTGAAGAACCATCGTTTCTTTTTTTTGAATTAGTCGTTTTACCATTGGAAACTCTAAAATATAATTTTGCATTTCTTCATATTCTTCGATAAATTCTCCAAGAACATCAGTCAATCCCAATTCCACAACAGAAGATATTTTAGTAACAAGCGTTTTTAGTGTGGCAGACATATTTAATTCAACTTAGATTAACCTTAATACCGTAAATCCGTTTAATATCTTTTTATTATTTATTTGTATAGAATAAAAAATAGACGACCATGTCTGACAATATATCTTTCATATCCAATGAAGAGTTAGAGGAACGAATACAAATTGTTTCAAGACAAACTGACTATACAATCGACGAAATTAGAGAGAACTTATTGAAACATAATTATGATACCATCAAGTGTATAAAAGAATATTTAAGTCAAAGCTCAACCACCAATAACACAAAAAATATGAAAACAGATAAAAAAAATGAAAAATCGGTGAATCAACAAATTTACACGGAACTACGCAAAAAATTGGAAATTACAAAGGAAATAAAACCCCAAATTTTTAAAGAAGCATTTAACTAACTCGCCATTCCCTTTTTATTATTGATATTTATTCTTCTTTGTTTTATTCCTTTTTATTTTACTCTTTTTTATTTTACTCTTTTTTATTTTACTCTTTTTATGTTTATTCAGTCTTTTGCTACCACCCATGCGCCCCGATCTCAACTTGATTGACATCTTCAACGTATCACCAGATTTCAACCCATTTTGAGTTAAAGATGTGTCCCAGTCATCAGTCAGTAACTTACCATAATGAATCAATGATACCTCAACATTGGACGCCAACCCAAATGCTTGTTTAGCCTTGGTTTTTATTATACCTATTGTCGTACTTGAAAAAATAATACCTGTTATTTTTTTTGTGTTTCCGTTAATATCTGTAACATTGAGATATGGTTCAATTGCTGATACTGGTGCGGATGCTGATGCTGGTACTAATGTAGACGGAGTGGAAGGAGCAGCAATAGAAGAAGCAGCAGATATTCTAGGCATTATCTCTCTTGCATGTCGTGCAACATTTTCATCCAATGATTCTAAATTAGGAAAAGCGGGTATTGTTCCTTCTTCTTCAATTGTTTGTCTGTTTTTTCTTCTATTTACAGCGGGTGGCGCACGTGCCTCTATTCGAGGAGGTGTTTGAACGGACGGTCCAGGAATTACAGTTTGTGCTGCTGATGTAGTTGGTATAGATTGAAATAATGGCAGGTTTATTCCTCTTATATCACCATAATAATTTACTTCAAATCTGGATTCATCAGATAATGGATATCCTGATATTTTAGCATCATCATTTCTATCTAATATGATTTTGTAACCATCATCACCATCATCTGTAAAAAGTATTAGTTGCATATATTCTTTTGATAAAAGAGGTATCAAAACGGTTAATCTTTCAAATAATTCATTACGTATGTCAGATATAGTAGTTTCTTCATCAAAACAACCTAAGTGCAATTCATCACTCAGATTAATTAAATGTATCTGTTTCTCTTCTCCATTATATATGTGTTCTGTATTTGGAGTTAGATTTAGAAAAACAGGGACATTTGCGTATACATTCCCTCGTTCATCTTTAAATTCCATTGTGACTTATAATATATCTATATTTTATTTTACATTATTTAGATTTTTGAAATAATGTAATATTAATTTTCACATAATATTCCAAACTGTTCGTTTACAATTGTATTTTTTGACATGTTTCGTTTAGATACTTTTACCTTTAATGATGTCTCTCCAAGACCAAGACCAAGACCAAGACCAAGACCACTAGACGATTTATTTTTTGCAGATTGCAACTGATTCGCAGTATTATTGACACTAGATGGAATAATCTTGTGACTTATAATGTAGTCATCGTTGTCTTGATGCAGTTCAGGCATAATGCGTGTCATGGGCTTATCAACAACCAAAAACAATCGTTC
>Ga0214921_10003472_pt1 | contig 24055 bp, 15 predicted proteins | sample LL1505_MetaG_FD_177992 | JGI IMG/M metagenome (GOLD analysis project Ga0214921, IMG submission 177992) | Freshwater microbial communities from Lake Lanier, Atlanta, Georgia, United States - LL-1505 | ecosystem: Environmental > Aquatic > Freshwater > Lake | place: USA: Georgia | collected...
AGAAACAACAAGAAGAGAAATCAGCTGAGAGACAACAAGAAGAACCAGAAATAATAATTGTTAAAAAGACAAAAATAAACCCAAAAAAGAAGGAAAAAAAGGAGAAGGATGAAGATGAGGTTTTTAACATTGATGGATTAAAATTAGCAAACCCAACACCTTTTTTCAAAAAAATGGTTGAAAGAGACCCAGTATTATTTTTAACAGAAGAAAGTGAAAAATTCAACTCTTATTCAAGAACATGTTTATCAAGTAATCGTGTGCAACCAGTTATTTTAAACGAAGAGGAAAAACAAAGAATTGACAAAGAAATGCCTGGATTTTTAAAAGATGATGATGTTGTACAATATGGGTCAACACCTGAAAAACAAAATTATTATATTTGTCCTCGTTATTGGTGTTTGAAAACAAATATGCCAATTTCACCAGATGATGTTAAGGCAGGAAAATGTGGTAATATAATTCCTCGTAATGAAAAGAAAGTACCTAAAGGAGCTTATGTATACGAGTTTTTTAATCCATCTCAGCATGGAAGTCAAAAAAATTATGTTCAACACTATCCTGGATTTGTGAATGATACAAAGAGTCAAAAACATCCAGATAATTTATGTATTCCATGCTGTTATAAAGATGCAAATTCAGAAATACAAAAAATTATGAAAGGTAAATGCATAAAACCTCAAGCAAAGGAAACAATAAAAAAATTAGAATCCGAAGAAGAAGAAGAAAGTGAAGAAAAAATAGAATTACCAAGAAAGGAATTAGAAACAAATAAACCCATGGATGAACCATTGAGAGCTATTGAGAAGGAAGAACAATATATACAAGGACCTGAGAAATTTCCACTAGACCCAGGAAGATGGGGTTATTTGCCTTTTCAAATCCAAAAGTTTTTACATACAGTAAATGCGGATTGTCAAATTAGTAAAACAAATACAAATATAAAACCCAATCATCCCTGTCTTCTTAGACATGGCGTTATATATAACGAGAACCAATCATTCCTTTCTTGTATTGCAGATGTTATTTTTTATAATAAAAAAACTTCTTTGAAAAAAAGTCATATTACAGAATTAAAAGAGAGAATAATAAATTCATTGAATATTGATAATTTTGTAATATATCAAAATGGTAATTTGATACAAAGCTTTTTTAATATGGATAAAATGAATGATATTAATGTTGAAAAATATAAATCTTCAAAACTCTATAAAAAATATAAAGAAGAAGGTGATAAGGAATATTTTAAAGAAGTAGTAAATTCATTTGAAAATTTTATTGAATTTTTAAAGGATGATAATATATTAATAGATTATACATATTTATGGGATATCATAACAACTCCAAATGAATATTTGTTTCCATCAGGAATAAACTTAGTAATCCTTGAAATACCAGAAAATGATTCAACAAATAATATTTCATTAATTTGCCCAACAAATCATTATTCAAGTCAATTTTATGATGCAAGAAAGAAAACAGTTATTTTTATGAAAAAAATAGGTAAAAGAGGAATTTTTTATGAACCAATATATTCATATACAGATTTAGGTAAAGATAAAGATATTGATATTAAAAAATTCTATAGTGAATATGATGTTAAAATGTCAAAAACTATTCGTGCTGTTTTTAAGAAACTGATAAAACCAATTTTGCAAGATAAATGTAACCCTTTATCAAGTATAACAAATAAGGCTGAGTATATATTTGAAAGACCAATGGAACTTTCTCTCTTAATAGATAATTTGAATAAGTTGAAGGAGCAAAGCACAAGAAATCTCAAGACAGGAAAAGAAAGAAAATGGAAAGGGTTAAATTATGATATTAAAATGCAGGTTTTGAATTATAATAACAAAGTAATAGGTCTTTTAGTAGAAAATAATGAGGGTTTAGAAGGGTTTGTTCCATGTTATCCATCATCTATCAATCCAATTTATGATTATGTGTTTATTAACGATGAAAATATATTTAAATCTTATAAAGAAACTGTTAAATTTTTACAAAATTTGGTTGATGATAGTAAAGGTAATATTAAATGCAAAGCCAAATTTAAAGTAGTAGAAGATGATGTAATGATTGTTGGAATACTCACGGAAACAAACCAATTTATTAATGTGAATCCACCAGAACCACTATTGAATGTAAATGATTCTATAAACATATTCAATAGTAATAATTATTTAATAGCCGATGATAAAACACTCTTACAATCAAATGATGAAGTAGATAGTGAAAGAGTTGATTATATTACAAAATTAAAACTTGAAACAAATTTTTGGAATGTTTTTAGAAATACAATTCGCATTTTATTAAATGAATATGAAAATTTACAAATAAGAGAGAATATTGAAGATTTAACAAAAAATATTGGTGAACTTTATAATTATAAGTTAAAATATATAACAAAGTATTTAAAGGAATTAGTTGGAAAGAATGATAGGGAAATAGAGGATGGTAAAAGGGCAAAAATAATTTTTGATGAGAGTTATGATTATCATGATTTGAATGAAATAAAAACATGTATTATTCAACCAAAAAACAGATGCGAAAAAATAACTCCATTATGTAAACTAATAAATGATGGTAATGTTTGTCAATTAATTTTACCGAAATATAATTTATTAAATGGTGCAAATAATGAAATAAATTATTTTATAAGAATGGCAGATGAGATTATAAGATATAATAGAATAAGAACGTTTATGTTCAAACCTCAAAGTTATGCGTCATTTAATGCTTTGAATTATAATTTAAGAGAGAATGAAATAATTGTGATACAATCTATGCTCAATCAGGAATATTTTGAGGGGTTAATTCCAATAGAAATAAATAAATTTATAAAATATAATAATTATGATAGTGTTATACCAATAAAAAGACAGAATTATTCACATAGATTTAATTTGGAAGAAGAAATAGAACCAAATGCAATAAATCCAGAAGAAATAAATGAATGCAAAAAATCTAATAATAAGGTAACAAATAGTTATTGGAAAGAAACATTTGAAGAAGGATTTGCTGAATATATATATGACAAAACAAAAACATGTTCTTATAAGGTTATTATTGATATTATTAATAATGTGAAAGGTAAACAAAAAACTATTCAACAAATAAGAAATGACTTAATCAATTTATACGAAAGATATAGAGAAGAACATGAATATAGTATTTTTGAGATATTATCTCAAGAAGGTAAGAAAATATTTGTTGACCAATTGAAAGCAGTTCCACCAGTATTAAATATAACAAATATGATATATTCAGATAGTTATTATTTAACACATTTTGATTTATTATTATTATTGAATAATGAAAAAATACCTTCATTTTTTATCTTCAAATCATTGAAAGGACAAAAAAATATTTATAATAATATTTTAGGTGAAGATATTATAACACATTCATTATTATGTTATGGAAATCCAAGTGATAAATTTGTGTTTATTATTGTTCCTGCATTAGCATCAGACCAAACAAAAGGTAGTGCGTTAGAATATAGAATTATAAAGGGTAAAAATGATGACACTATTACATTTAATTTAGAAGATTTGAATTCTGGGGAAGGATTAAGTGATTTGCGTTTCTCTCTTGAAAATAAGAAGAATTTTGCAGAATATATGAGATTAGTAAGGGATTATATTCCAAAAAGAAAGGCAGAAATAAATCTTCAGAAGGCTAAATCAAAGGAAAAATTAAAGGAAAAACAAGCAGCACAAGAAGCAGCACAAGAAGCAGCAAGTGAACCTGACATCACAGCATTATTAACTGCTAAAAATCCTGTTGAACCTCAGATAATTGTAAAACCTAAAAAAACTAGAAGAGCATCTCCAAAATCAAAGAAGGATTCTACTAGAAAAGCTAAAAATAAATAAACAAAATATTACTTATAAATAATATATTTCTTTTTTGATTCTTATAATAAGTTCAAAAAAGAAATAATGGGCGTTTTAAATGTGCAAAGATGTAAAGAAACACTAGAACAATTAAATTGAATCTGCATTAGAATCATAATCAGAAATGGAGATTTCATCAGAATTATTATTGAAGTTTATATTATTAATATCTCTATTCATTTCAACAGATATATCATCATATTCATATTCGTCTTCATCTTCGTATTCGTCTTCGTCTTCTCTTGTATGAAATACATTATTGTTATCATTTATATTATTGTTATCATCATGTTCCTCATCATCAGAATCATTATTTTCAAATGACACATTATTTATAATATTTTTATAAAAATTAATATGTTTATCATTAAATGTAACAATAGGTTGTCCTTTTAATTCTCCAAATTTATGAATTTTTACATTTTTCCTTCCAAACAAAGGATTAAATAATGCAAAATTGTGTAATTTTCTTCTTAAACAATTCTCAGATGATACGCGTTTCATAGTACCAACTATGTAATATTGTGAAATTATATATAAATGTAAATAAGGTTTCATAATTTTAATTAGTAAATCTTTTGGGAATTCAGAATGTATTCTAATATTATTCATAACATCAATATTTTCTCTTAACATTCTTTTTACATTTTTATATAATGTATCATTATCAGAAAATTTAACAAAATTATCTATTTTGAAACTACGAATGACACATTCATTTTCAAACGCAAAGTCATGTAAATTTAAATTGGATTTAAAAAAAAGCTCTAATAAAATTGGAACATTACATACTTTGAATTTAAGAAAAAAATAAATATTATAAAAATCTGTATTAGTAAATGATATATTATTATATGGATTTTTACTCCATAAAGGATTACAAAAAAAATTAGGCGAATTGGATAAATTATTATTAATAATATTAATCAAGTCATTTGAAGTAAACAAATAACGAGCATTGCTTTGAAAAAGAATAAATACATTTTTATTATTAATATTAATTGGATTTAAAGAAAGGTCATTATCAACTGCTATTTTTGATTTCTTGAATTTCCAAATATATGCTAATTTTGAAAATGCATAATATGTTTTTTGTAATTTAGAAAATATTTTCTGAACTGCTAATTTAATTTTTGGTTGTAAAAAAATATTATCATCCAATTCTTTCAAAATGTTCAATTTATCTTTAAAATTATTTATGTAATTTTTTGAAAAATAATAATAAAAATAATAACCCTCTTCAGGTGTTACTTTGATATTTATAGTTAGATTTATTTTTAATTTAATATGAGAAAAACAAGACGCATGAATATGTTGATTCAAAATTTCAGATAATAATTGCATATTTAATAAATTATAGTTATTGTTTTTATATATTTAAATATATTTATTACAAATTATATTTCAGTAAATAGCTTTGAACATTGATAGTGCTTTTTCTTTTTGTTCTTCATAATTACATATTGGTTTTGGATATTTAATATGTCCTTTATATTTTTCAAAAGATTTATACCAAGTATGAATATCCTTTGGTGGTACATCTTTTAATTCTGGTAACCATTTTTTTATATATTCTGCGTTTTTATCCCATTCTTCACTTTGTAACCAAGGATTAAAAACACGAAAATATGGTTGTGAATCTGCTCCACTTGATGCAACCCATTGCCAATTACCATTATTGGAAGCTGGGTCATAATCCGTGAGTTTCTTTGCAAAATATTCTTCACCTTCTCTCCAATCAATCAATAATGTCTTGATTAAAAAAGATGCCACAATAAGACGACCACGATTATGCATATAACCAGTTGTGTTCAATTCTGTCATTGCTGCGTCTACTACTGGAAATCCAGTTTCACCCTTTGTCCAAGCTTGAAACCATCTTTGATTATTATGCCATTTTATTTTTGAATAATTTTGTTTCATCGGTTTTCCCAAAACATGAGGGAAGAAATAAAGGATATTCATATAAAAATCACGCCATATAAATTGTCTAATAAGTTCATGTTTTGATTTTAATGCCTTATATGCCTCTCTTATACTGATACAACCAAATTTGAGATAGGCTGAAAGTGTTGTTGTTGATTTATCCAAATCATTATGTGTTGTTGCATAATGTTTTTGAGTTTTTATTGCTTCCTTTAATACTTGATTCGCTTCATTACGCCCTCCATGTACTAATATATTTGGATTCTTTTTATGAATGAATTTATTAGATGCTTGTTCTAATGTAATCATATTTGGTAAATGAATAGATGATTTGCTAAATTTTATTTTGTGTGAATTTTGTGGTGGTTCTATCTTCTTTTTTAAAGCAGCATTATAATAAGGAGTGAATTTCTTATATGGTGTATTTGAACCACTCATTATTGTTCCAGGCTCATGTAAATAATAATCGGTTGTTTGTTCACATATAATTTTATGCTTTTTACATAATTCATCAATATCATGGTCTCGTTCTAATGCATAAGGACTATAATCTTTATTGAAACATACATAATCTATTTTAAATTCTTTTATACATTCGCTAACTACTTTATTATTAGACCCATAAAAACATTGTAATTTACCTCCATTTTTACTTATTTCTGTTGCAAGTTCTTGTAAACTTTCAATCATAAATTGTATTGCATTATTGGATTTATATTTATTTCCAGACCCAACTTGTTCAGGAGTAAAAATAAAAATAGTGTAAACATTTTTACATTTAGTATTTATGTGACTAAGTCCATGATTATCTACAATACGAAAATCACGACGAAAAATAAATAATCCATTTTCCATTAACATATTATTATTTATAATATATTATTTTTATAATTTATTCTATAATATATTATTTTTATAATTTATTTCTAATATTTTACAATCTTGGATGGATGTTAGAATCTCGTATAGATGTTAGAATCCTGGATTATAATCATTGTCTTGTCCTGAATCCTTTGATTTTATATTTACAACATTATTTTGCATCATGAGTTTATTACTACTACATACATCGTCTGTGTTTTCAACTTCTCCAAACATCTTCTCAATTTCTTCCTGAACATCCTTTTTATCATATTCTACTGTGCGTTCTAATTTGTTCATTTCTTCAATATCTAATAACACTTGAAACGCACTTGTGCCAAACAATCCTTCTTGTCCTACCATGACATTCGCTGAAACACCTCGCATATTATCTAGTTCTGCATGTCTAGCCGCCTTTAAGAACATCTCTGGTGTTTCCTCAAAGGATGCCTTCGCAATAGGCCCAATATTATCATTATTAATACCATGTCTAAAGATGGAGATTAACTTACTATTATATGTCATTCTATCACATAACATACACATATGATGATAATTCACATAGGTTCCATCAAACTCAATCACATCTGCAATTTCATTGTAAATGGCTTGTCTTGCCGCTTCAATTCCAAGTACATTATATATTTCTAAAATATCATTACTAAATGTTCTTGTTGGGTCAATGTAATCCAATGCCAAGACTCCAAGTAAGTTTGTACCTACAGTATCTAAGACCCAAATATCTTTCTTCTTGTATGCACCATTCTCTTCAAAGACATTATCCTTAATTTTTCTTAAAATAACTTTACTGATTTTCTTAACTCCGCGAATAATAACATTGTGAAGCAGTTGGTCTTGAAAATTCTTCAATAGATATATTTGGTCTGATTGGTCTAGTGGATTCACATTACTCTTTTTCGCACCTTTTGTTCCAGACTTAATCAAATTGTTCATACGAATTCTGAAGATAAGGTTGTCATCATTGTAATCTGTATAAGCACATGTTATTTCATCTCCATAACTGTTTTTCAATGTGAAATTTATGTCATCCATGGTAATGTTCTTTTCAAGCATAATCTCTGCATTCAATTCCATACGCAATATCCATTTTGATTTTTCATTTGTTTCATCTGCAACTTCTATTTCAGCGCACTCATCCATAATATTTTCAAATGCTCTATATTGTTGCATCAAAGTTGCATCTTCATTAATAAGCGTGTTCAAATCGTCAGGGTCAAAACAAATTTCAATGGATTGAACTAATTCTGCCATCTTTGTGTTCTCTAACATATACATAATGGACTGCGCCTTTTCTCTCTCGGTTTCTTCCTCTGGTTTCAAGTATACAGTAAGTGAAGGGTTCTTCGGATTCTCTGACAAGGATAAGATTTCCTCAATGCGCGGCACACCACGAGTCACATTGGATTTAGATGACACACCTGCAAAATGGAACGTATTCAAGGTGTTATGCACAATGATGCCATAATCCGTCATAAATGTTTGATTCGCTGGAACAGTGAAGTCGTACACATATTCGGATTGGTCAGGAGTATAAATTTCAATCTTCTTTATTTCGTCCCAAATAACATGTGAATTTGCTGCTTGTCTCAGAATTCTTAATTCGTCTGCAATGACCTTTGCATTTTCATGAGATTCAAATACTTGAATATATTTTTGCAAGGTGCGACGACCGATGGTTTCTTTCTTTTTCCAACGACCATAAATACTACTCTGTCCAGGTAACTTAAGCTCTTTACCGCACTTGGCAATAATTTCACCAAGACCATTTATTTTATCAACTTCATCAGAAAGGTCATGAGCATCTTCTCTTGACACATAATTCACAAGACCCTCTAACTCTTCAGAATGAACAAGAGAACCAATATGCTCCTTGTAAAGAGGACTATATTTTGGTGAGATAGCCAAATTATAAATGTTAGAACCGCGAGTGAAATTTGCCTTGATAGTTCCGAAAATATCAAAGTAGGCAAGAAGGAGGGAAATGTCCTTGATTAGCTGCTCCGATCTACTGCAAACACGAATCTGATGATGGCCTTCAGAGCATTGGAAATTTCCATCGCCATCAAAGTATGCTTGGATAAGTCCAGCCTTGAATTCATTGGGTGCTAAGAAGGCAAAGTCTGGAACAACCTTCACGAAAGAACCTGTTCCACAAGTTTTCATTATGAAATCTGCTAGAACTTTGCATGAAAACTTTGTGGTAATTCCTGGTCCATATTCACCTGCTTTATTATCTATTCTACACTCCTTTCCAAATCTTTCTGCAAATTTCTTTGTATTATTAACAAAATGAGGTGATATATTTGTAATATTTATAGTTCCATTTGCTTCATTCATTCCAGTTTTTTTACATAAATTTCCCTCTGCTAAATAAGCTCCAATAAACCATCCAAACAAATAATCTAATTCATATTGTTTATTATCAATAGTTACAGAACTTTGAATAAATGTGTTATCAATATGTTTCGCAACTGGAATTCGCATTCCTTCCTTCAAATCAGCACCTGTAATTGGAGCAACAGTCTGATTATCACGAATCAAATGCGAGTGACTCATTGTAGTTTCTACTATGCGTCCACTCTTTGTAGTTACTTTCATCATCTGACCATTAACTGGATGGCGACTTACATGCGAGATTTTATTCCAATGAGTCTTCTCTTCTCCATCCACACCGATAATATAATATTCGTCTTCTAGTGCATCCAACAATGTCTCAACACTATTTTCGTGACCAGTATTGAATGTATATTGTGGAAAGTCTTCAATAATTTTATCACATAGTTCGCCAATTTGTGTTGAGACCATTGAAATATTTTGTGTTTCTTTATTAATTTTTATTGCTTTTATGGTTTGTCTGCGTCGTAGGCTCATTTGAGTTGTCGGCTCGCCAATGCTCTGCGCCGCAATCATACCCACCATTTCACCAGGTGCAACAATAGCGCGTTTATAATTGAGCGCAATAGTTTCTAACAAAATGGTGAGCGCTGCATTATTGAATCGTCTGACTAGGAGAAGGTCTCTAGGTGATAGATAATAGAAGTAGAGTGTCTTGAAGAGTAAAGTAGGAGGAGCGGCACGAATTTTCTCCAAATTTTCAAATGCATCTTCAATCATAGAGAATGCTTCAAGTGGAGTAATATCTACTACTGAATTAGAATTTAATTCTTGTTGTCCTTGAATATTATTAATGATATATGCAAATCCAACAGGACAATTTACAGAACTATCATCCTTACCCTTGAAGACCTTCTTAATAACTTGTTCACGCATTTCATACATCATATCCGTGTAGAACTTGCATTTCTTTTGTGTTTCCTCTTTCTGTTTTCGGATTCTAGTCATTGTATTTTTCAAGAATATCTGTGAAAACGCCTTCATTTTTGCAGGTTCATCTGGAACATTATAGTGAGCATAAATATCTTGAACGCTCATACTGACAATTGGGATACTTTGTGATTCAACTTTCACGGTATCAATGCTGTCATCTCCATAAGAGAACTCAACAATTTTCCCCTTATTGTTTCTCACCGTCATATCATAATTGACCATCAAATCTTCCAGTCCCTTGATAAGTCGTCTCTGAATATAACCTGTAGTTGACGTCTTGACAGCTGTATCAATGAGACCAATACGACCACCCATTGCGTGGAAGAAGAGCTCCTGAGGCGAAAGCCCATTGATATATGAACTTTCTACGAAACCGCGTGCACTAGGCGAATCATCAAACTTTGTATAATGTGGCAGTGTTCTGTGTTCAAAACCGTAAGGAATGCGTTTACCGTCCACATTTTGCTGACCTAAACAAGAAATCATCTGGGAAATATTTAAGTCTGAACCTTTTGAGCCTGCATTTACCATGACAACGAAACGGTTATCCGAATCCAAACTCTTGAGACCAATTTTACCGGCTTCAGAAGATGCTTGATTTAAAATATTATTGACTTGTGTTTCAAACTCCTCTTGATTCGTTTTTCCACTATTATTCTCAAATATTCCAAGTTGAGTTTGGTCAATCAAATTCTTGACATCATTCTTCTTATTAGTAATGGTCTGCACAATTTTCTGATTTGTTGATTCATCTGCAATCAAATCACTGATGCCTACACTATAACAGCTGCTTTTCATGTACTCAGTGATAATGTTCTGCAAATCATCTAACCATTGAGATGCAGCCATATTTCCGAAATCGTTGCAAATACGCTGAATAAACCCCTTTGCACCATCATGAATAACTCCCTTATCCATCTGACCACGCACATATTGTCCGTTTCTAATTTCAAGAACGGAATTCGCAGTTTTGGCATCGTCACCGTCCTTGAACTGCTTGGTCTTATAATACAGAGTAATAGGAGGAGTAATTTGTGATAAAATTTCAAAATTGGTAATCTTCTGCTTACCATCTAATAGTAACTCGTTCACGCGCTGAAAACGCATCAACAAATTCATTGCATCTCTTGGTGTAAAGTGGATATTCTTTCTAGTGAAACGATAAGAACCAAGAAGAGAATCCTGATAAATACCAATAATCGGCTTGTTGTTCGCAGGACTAATAATTTGATAAGGAACTGCCGCTAAATTTCTTAGTTCCGAGTCGGATTCCATATCCTGCGGCATATGTAAATTCATTTCCATGAATATCCCTAAAGTTTCCAATAGGGCCGGAATACACCTTGTGCCTCATCAAGTTGATTAAACTATCATTTGAGACCCATAACCGTCTACTCTCTGAACCTTCCCCATACTCTTATCATAGCGAGGTTAGGGGCTTGGCTGCTGATTATCCAATCCTTCACATTATTACCATTGGGGACGGCTATTAACCGTGTTCCTCTCAAATGTTTCCAAATGAGAGTGGTAGTGAAGGCTCTAAGGAACTTCCAGCAGTTTGGTTACGTTGCTAATTGATTCTTTAAAATTTGTATAAATTCTATTGCACTTATTTTACTTTCATCTAATGAAATATGGACACCACCAAAATCAGCTTTAATTCTATCTATATAGACATACCAACCATATTGCTGATTATTTCTTTTTAAAGGTTTAATATATTTTTCAATGTCATCATCTATTTGTTTGACATTTTTAAACCTTTCATATTTTTTATCTTTGTAATAACATAACAAACCATTAGATACACGCTTTTTGCTTTCGTCACTATGAGTAAATACACTTCCTCCGTTCTTCAAGTTGTATCCATTCGGATATAAACTATTAAACTCTTTAATATAGTGTATTTCTCTATCATTGGCATCTACAATTTCACAACATTCAATCAATTCAACCACAAAATCTACAACGCCGTATTTTCTGATGGCATTATTTAAATAATGTGATTGATTTTTCTTTGTTGAAAATGCTTCTGATATGTGACATCTAAATCTTCCTTCGTGTCCATAAGGTCTATACCTTTTATGGTTCAAAATATGAGAAACTGATTGTCCTACATATATTTTACCATTTGAAATGCATGTTATTTTATATATTTCACAATATCTTTTGGTTGGGTCGTCTATAATTTGGTTTGATAGTTCTGAATATTTTGATGGTTCCATTTAATTAAACTTAGATTTTTGTTTTTAAGTGCATTTGAATTAGAATCAATTAACTAGGGAGTTGCACGCTTTTCACGCTCCCTGTTGGGGACAAAATGTTTTACATATGTCTATCCCCGTCAAACGGTTTATCCCTAAGGTTTCCCAAAGGGCCGGACTGTATCTTAAGCAGATTCAAGTTGGTTAGACTATCATTATCCACCGATTTCCGTTCAGTCTCTGAATGCCTTCCATAGTCTACCAAGCGACATTAGGAAGTAACACTGCTGATTATCCAATCCTTCACATTATTACCATTGGGTTCGGCAATTAACCGAGTTCCTCTCAAATGTTTCCAATTGAGAGTGGTAGTGAAGGCTCTAAGGAACTTCCAGCAACAAGAAATCTTGCCTCATAAAGAGACTAGGAGGTAGCACGCTTTTCACGCCTCCTGTTGCCGACATTGACAAGTTGAGAACTTGTTTGTGAGCATAAATGGTCACAAAGTCTATCGGCATTGTAAGGTTTTGTATCTGCGACATTCATTCGGAAGGTATCACCCCTCCTCATAATCTTCGCAATATGGCACATCATACTCATTCTGTGCAATGTAGGCTGTCTGTTAAACAGAATAGGGTCTCCATCCATCATATGACGATGAACAATGTCACCATCTTCCAATAAAATGGACTTCCTATCTACATAACGCAGAGTAATAGAGACACCATTTTTCTTCTCCAGAATCTTGGCTCCAGGCCATTCATCAGGTCCAGTCTGTACAAGTTTCATCAAGAAAGCACGATTCACGCGATTCACAATTACAGGCTTAGTAATGTTCTTCGCAATTTTCATAGGAATGCCTAGCTCACGAATAGAAATGTTTGGGTCAGCAGTAATGACGGAACGAGCACTAAAATCCACACGCTTCGCCATCAAATTGCCTCTCATACGCCCACCCTTTCCATTCAAGCGGTCCTTGATGGATTTTAATGGACGACCAGAACGCTGAGCAACTGATGCCAAACCAGGAATCTTATTATCAATTTGAGTTGCAACATAATACTGTAAGACAGTCGTCCAGTCATCAATCACATTTGCAGGAGCATTGTTATGAATTTTCTCTTGTAGAGTCTTGTTGGTCTTGATGATTGTCACCAAGATATGACTCAAATCATCTTCAGAACGCTGTTGTGCATCATGTTTCACAGAAGGACGAACCGCAGGAGGAGGGACTGCCATCACTTGACACACCATCCAATCAGGACGAGACCATACAGGACTGAATCCCATAAAACTCACATCCTCATCAGAAATACGCTTGAAAATCTTAATGACCATTTCAGGAGTCAACTTGATGACAAGATTATCCTCATCCTTATTATCATTCAACCACTCAGCGAATATAGTAGCCAAACCATCTTTACGAATACGCTTAGGTTGCAAACAACCACACCCATCATCAATATCTTCTCCACATCTCTTAATATTACTAGCAAGCGAGAATACATATTTCCATCTGGCATCCGAGTCCATCTTCAAGGCCTGTTTATATTTTTCTTTACTAATAAGTAATTTACTGCACTTGAAACAGACACATCGCAAAACTTTTAAAATTGTGTTTAAATATTGAATATAAAAGACAGGTCGTGCAAGTTCAATATGCCCAAAATATCCAGGTGTTTGCATGTAATCTAATCCATCTGTTGGACAAATAAGACCAGGCTCACTTACACCCATGCGAGGGTCAAATAAACCACCGAAAATTGGCTTCCCTCCTGCATAAGTATCTCTTGATGTAATTTCACAGACAGAACCACGACGGATTTCCTCTGGAGATAATATACTAAATTGAATTCCAACGATTTTGGAACTCTTTGGGGTTTTTGCTTTAGCTGACATATCTACCTTATTATACTATAATAATATTTAGATTGTTTCTTTTCAATTTTATTTATTATAAAAATAACCCATTTTATTTATACAAATTATTTTTAATACAAATTAATAATAATTTTAAATAACTTTTATATGAATTCTAACTTAAAGAAAAGTATGTAAAATATGATTTTCAAATTAAATAAAAAAATTGATTTGGATTTAAAAATATAATGGACTATTATTAATAGACAGAGAAGAATGCCCAAAGACACTAAACACGCAAAATCCAAGAAGCAGGAGAGACTTGAACAGAAGAAAAGAAAAAATGAGGAATCTGATAGCGATAGTGGAAGTGAAAGCACTAGCGATAATAGTGAAGATGAGATGGATGTGCATGAGTATCGCAAGTATCTTTCTAAAATATTTCCATCCAAGCATTTGAATAAAAAGATAAAGGCAGGTGAAAGTATAAAGAAGAGACTGAAAAAGATTGAGGAGTCTTCTGATTCATCATCTGAAGAAGATTATGAGGATGAAGAGGACGAAATAGAAGTGGAAGAAAAGCGTTATAAAAAGAATAAATCAAAGCAATCTAATAATAAAACTTCAAAGAATCAAAAAAAGGATAAAAAGAAGAAGGAGAAGAAGGAGGAATCATCTGATTCAGAGGAGGATGAAGATGATATGCAAAAGGCGAGCAAATTCAATATTATTCTCACTGTTGGAAATGGTGGAGATGAGGATGATGAGGAGGAATATTGGGATGAAGATGATGATGATTATATTGATTCAGACGAGGATACAGAAAATGAGGATGAAAGTGTAAGCAGTGGTTCTTCATCAGATGACGAAGATGACGATGACGAAGATGAAGATGACGAAGAGGAGGAAGAGGAGGAAGAAGAAGAGGAAGAAGAGGAGGAATATATACCTAAAAAATCAAGAAAGAGTAAAAGGTCTGAAAAGGTTGATGAAAAGAAAAAGAAGGTAAATGATGCGAAAAAGGAAAAGAAGGCTACTAAAGAACAGGTAGAATCAAGTGAATCTTCAGGTTCAGAGAATAAGATTAGCAATGAATTTATTTTGGAAAAACTGAAGGAGATTCATGGTCAAAACAAGGATAATAAATTGCTGCAAGAATGTTTGAAGGTTTGCGAGGAAAATATGAAGAAGGGTAAAAGAAAGAGTGAAAAGAAGAATAAGAAACAGAAGGATAAAAATGCGCGTATTTTCAAGAAAATTCTCAGGGACAAGAACACCAATAATGATTTCAACTTCTTTGATTCACTTCTTGTAGATGAGCAAAAGAAGATTATCAAGGAACTACGAGAGATTAACAAGATTTGCAGAATTGAAAAGCCATATCGTATTACTCTTCTTGAATCAAATATTCCAGCGATTTTCAAGGCATCAGCAATGAAGAAAATCAATTCTCTCCGTTATATGGAGCCAGGAAGTGGAGAATATTATAAAATCAAGAATTGGGTAGATACTTTTATGAATATTCCATTTGGTCAATTCAAATCTCTTCCGATTAATATTAGTGATGGTGTTGAAGCGTGTCATGACTTTATGGAAAATGCTCAAAAAACCTTAGACACTGCTGTTTATGGTCTTAATGATGCAAAAATGCAAATCATGCAAATGCTCGGTCAATTAGTAACGAATCCTTCTGCACTTGGAACAGCAATTGCGATACAAGGACCAATGGGAACAGGTAAGACAACACTTGTAAAGGAAGGAATCTCTAAAATTCTGAACCGTCCGTTTGCATTTATTGCACTTGGTGGAGCGACAGATAGTAGTTTCTTGGAGGGACATTCATACACTTATGAAGGAAGTACATGGGGTAAAATTGTGCAAATCATTATTGACAGTAAGTGCATGAATCCAGTTATATATTTTGATGAGTTGGATAAGATTAGCGACACACCAAAGGGTGAAGAAATTGCTGGAATATTGACACATTTGACAGATACATCACAGAATTCACAATTTCATGATAAATATTTTGCAGAAATAGATTTTGATTTGAGTAAGTGTTTGTTTATTTTCAGTTATAATGATGAGTCAAAAGTGAATCCGATTTTGAAAGACCGTATGTATAGAATTTGTACAAAGGGTTATGATAATAAACAGAAGACTGTGATATCAAATCAATATTTGCTGCCTAAAATTAGAGAACAAGTGAAATTTTCAGAGGAAGATATTATTATTCCAGATGATGTAATTAATTATATTATTGAGAATTATTGCAATAAGGAAGATGGTGTTAGAAATATGAAGCGTTGTTTAGAAATTATTTATACAAAGTTGAATCTGTATAGGTTAATGAGACCAGGTTCTAATTTATTTGAGAAAGAGATGGCACTTAAAGTAGAATTCCCTTTCAAGGTTACTCGTGATGTTGTAGATAAACTGATTAAGAATGATAAGCGTAATGATGATATGGCGTTAAGAGGAATGTATGTGTAATTAAAAGTTATCATAGTTATCATTTAGATGCATACATCAAGATATATCAAGATACATGAATATATAAATATAAAATCTACTTAAAATAATTCGTTATATAATAAATATAATGAATTATATTATTTTAATTTTTTGCTCTATTATTTTACCAAATATTTCTTTAAAGCATATTAAACCAAAAATATGTATTAATTGTAAATATTTTTTACCAGATAATGATGATGGTAAATATGGTAAGTGTTCTCTTTTTCCAAAAAACAACCCAATTTTTCTAGTTAATGGTATTCAGAATGAAGAATATTATTATTGTTCTACATCAAGAGATACCATTAGTATGTGTGGTGAAGAAGGTAAATATTATAAAAAGAAGATAGTGAAAAAGAAAAATATTAAATGAGAAAAGGTATAAAATAAAGTAATATAAAATGGTATAATTATTTAAATATATTTGAATTAAATGATTATATGGAAGTAGAGAATTATTTAAATATGATGAAAAAATATATTAAAAATAAAATAACTGAAATTGAAGAAAGCGAACAATGTTATGCAACAATAAACAAAATATTTAAAAAAATTCAAAGTTCTTTAAGTAGTGATTATATTGATTTAAATGAACAATTTAAAGAAATACATAAAACACAATTTTTTGATTGTAATATAAAGGAATTGAAAAACTTATTAGAAAAAATAGATAATGCGATTAAATCAAATTGTCAACATATATGTTGTGTTGATTATATAGATATTTGTCAAGATAGAATGCAAAAAATTCAATATTGTGAAAAATGTTGGACAACATTGGATTATTAAATCATTATTTATAATTATAAAATATGAATAATTATATAATCATCTTTTTATATTCATTTAATATTCATTTATTTCCTTTTATTTTCTTTTATTTTATTTTAGATGATTTATCAGAAGATAAAATGTAAAAATTTCAATATTGTGAAAAATGTTAGACAACTTTAGATAAATAAATATTGTTATATATATATGAGTGAGATAGGACCAAATTTGAGTTTAATTTTGGATAATTATATTGTTCCAGGTGATTTTTCTTTTGAAAATAATCCACAATTAACAGCGTTGGAACATCCCATGCAAAGAAAACTAGCATTTATATATGGAATTCTTAATGTCGCACATGAGGGTTTTCTTGGAGGTGATATGGAAAAACTAGATGATTTTTTGGTTACTCTCAATGAACTTGCAAATCAACCTGACGGTGACCTTAAAGTTGCAAATTTAATTTTATCAATAATAAGAAGTGGATTAACAAATGTTTTACATGATTCATCAAATTTAGGACAAGAAATAACAAGAGGTAATATATCTCATTTTTATGAATATATTAAAGGAGGAGTAGTTGAGTTGTTTTTACAAATGTCATTATTACAATTTTCTCCACGATGGCTAGGGATAGTGTCTGAAGAATTAGGCAGGCACCATGGACAAAATATATCCTCAGATATTAATTATTTAACACAGCGTGTAGAAATGTTGAAAGAAAATCTTACGAGAGATTTACATGAACCTACAGAGTTAAGTATTCATCAACCAAACCCCTCTTATGGAGAGGGGCCAAGAATGGTATCAAAGGTACAACAAAAAAAAGAAATACTAAAAGATCAAAAAGGACCTTTTTTAGAAGTTTTGAGTAGGCCTGATATCTCACCTGAACAAAGGGAATATTGTGAAACCAACATAGCTCGGATTGCCAAAGAGGAAAAAAATATAGAAGAAAATATAAAAGAAAGGATTGAGGAGATACAAAGGATAACTAATCAAATTGAGGAAATTCAAGGACTTCGTGGATTTTTTGGAACAGGAAGAGGAGGATATAAAAAAAGAAATAAATCAAAGAAAATTCTTCATAACAAAAAACATAAAACTAGAAATAAAAGAAAGGGTAAAAACAAAAGCAAAAGCAAAAGTAGAAAATATTAATGATTAATAAATTTAACTTACACCTTTGCACATTTACATAAACATCCAAAAAGTATGAACTAAATTCTCTCAAATAATTGGTTTAATTATTTAGAAAAATATATTATTTATGAATTTATCAAAAAAATATATATACTTATTTTATAAAGAGAAATGAAAAGTAAAACTCAAAAGAAAATGAAAATGAAAAATAAAATGAAAGGCGGTGGGTTTGGAAAAGATATGATGAATATGGAAATGATCAGCATGGAGGACCAGATGATTGGTAATATGTTGGGTTCTCCAGGTGGTTTATCTGATAAAGAAGTAGCAAAAGGGAAAAGAGAATTGGTAGACCTACAAAAAATTGTTAAAGATTCAACAATCCCTTTAGAAAAAAGGAAAGAAAAATATGACAAATGGATGGCAACATATGGTGATTATAGTATAGGAAGTATTAAGGTTGATGATGCTTTGTATTTAAATGATGGTATACCTGGTATTCCTCAAAACGTTATACCTATAGCACCATGGGGTGGTGTTGGTGGTTATGGTTTTGAACTTTACGATATCAGTAATAATAAATATTGGGTTGATGTAGACACAGTTTTTAATTTAGTTACAGGTATACAAGAAGGTCCAGATAAGGATAACAAACAGGCTGCTTTAATGAACATACCAGAAGCAGATAGACTGGCTTTCAATGTTTTACGCACATTATGGCCTGAAGGGTTTAAGGCTCACGATAAAGGAACTTTTATGATTTTAAACCCAGAAAACACGAGAGGAGGTGATGCAAGATTAGAAAAAAGAAGAGCAGCAGAACGAGGTGAAGTTGCTCCTGTTCCTGTTGTTGCTCCTGTTGCTCATGAAGGAGGACACCATCATCATAAACCAGAAGCTGTTGCACCTGCACCTGCTGCTGCAACTGCTCCTGCTCCTGCTCCTGCACCTGCTCCTGTTGCTGCTCCTGCACCTGCTCCTGTTGCTGCTGCTCCTGCTGCTGCAACTGCTCCTGCTCCTGCTCCTGCTCCTGCTCCTGCTCCTGCCCCTGCGCATCATCACACAGCAAAAGGAGGTAAGAAATCTAAGAAATCTAAGAAATCTAAGAAATCTAAGAAATCAAAGAAATCTAAGAAATCAAAGAAGGCTAAAAAACAAAGAAAATCAAGGAAATCAAAGAAATAAGTTAAAAACAATGAATTGTATATAATATTGATTAAATTTATTATATACAAAAAGGCATAACATTATGAAAAATTAATACGAAGAATAAGGAACATTATTGGAACCTCTTTCAATAAGATAATTATATTGAGGTACAGTTATGCAAGCACAACCACTACTATTAGAATAAGAAGAACCTCCATTAGCACAACATTCAGGTTTAAAAGGTGTATTTGCAAAAAGCAATAATTCGCCTTCAGGTAAAGGCACTGGTTGAGGCTCACGATTCAAAATATGCTGAGCACCTTTTCCAGGGGTTTTTCCAGGACCAAAGGTTAAATTGGGTGAAAACCACGAAGATGTATCTATTGGTTTATTATATGACACGCTATAAGGTGCGGATTGTCCATTATTAATACTTGCACCTGTGAATCCTTCAAGAGCAGGATTAGTCATAATGAGGTCGTATTGGTGTTTATTAGGAGATATTTTTTTAAAAACTTCACCGAAAGCTTCAATCATGCTAAATTTTGAACAAGAGCAAATGACATGTCCCCAAAGAATGGTGAGTACAATTGCAATTAAAATTAAAATTTCAATTCTAAAAGTAATTTCCATAATTATACATATTTGTTAGATAATAAATTAAACTTTATTTAAAAATAATTCAATTGCGAAATTATAATCATTGAATAAAACATTATTTATAATGAAGGTTCCTTTATCAGTTAATAAATTATATAAGATTTCATTATTATTATTAATAATAGGTTTATCATATTTAATTAAAGATTGATTGCTCATTTTTTGTAAATTTCCAGTTGCTTCTAAAAAATTATTTTCCCCTAAATAAAATAAATTTTGGTATAAATCCTTTCCATTTATTTCAACAATTCCATAAACGCAACTATAATTCTTCAATATCATTCCTGGTTTTACATTTTGTATTTGTATAAATTCATTATTAATCATTGGAATTTCTGTAGTTGAATTGAATCCAACATCAAATATTTGATGAATATTCTCTCTTAAAATAGGTTTGTCATTGATATTTTCAGAGAGAATTTCTATTTCTTTATCAAAAATTTCATCCCAATCACAGAAAATCAATTTACCCTCATTATTTATTGATTCAATATGAATTTCTTTACTTTTTGTATTCAAACAATATATAATAGGTTCATTATAGTTATTTATTTTGATTGCATTGTTATGGTCTTTTACATATATCCATTTACCTTCATTTTTAATACGATGTGACCCACTAACTATTAACCCAAATAATTGATACATTTCAACACCATTTGTAGATAACTGCATTTTAGATGTTACTTCACCATCTTCAGCCAATATATCACCAACATGAATATTTTTAATTTTTTTATAATTTCCATCAATCATTTTCAATAAAGTATCACCATCAAAACAACTAGGTCTTCGTGGGGCAGATGGCATTCCTGGAACAGAAATATTCAATACATCCACACAAAATACTACAATAATAAGTAAAAATACAGAAATTATTGAAAAAAATGTTGTACCTGCAATTGCAAAAGGGAAATTCAAAGAAAGCCACATAATCACGACTAAAATAGATAATGTTATTAATATAAAAACAACTATTTGTACAATTGCTCCCATTAGTGATTGTAGGGTATAATAAGTACCTAAACTTGTATATAAACCAGAAACCATAATTGCGCGACTTTCTTCCATTGCATCTTTTAATTTTATAATAATTGGAAAAAATGTATAAACAACATTTGAGATTCGTCCAAAAATTTCTTGACTAATAGATGCAAATTGTTGTCTTACATTATCCATTAATTGTCTAAGATGTTGAAATGCATCTCTAATTTCTTCAAATAAGGAATTTATTGTGCTGAAAACATAAGTTATTGGTGCAACAGCAGTGCCAGTAATAGATGTTAATATATTTTGGGTGCAATAATTGAAGTTTTCTTGTGTAAAATCGGTTGAAGAACCATCAGGAGGTGGGTTAATTATTCCTGCAAATGGAATAATATTTGGTTTACATCTTTGATTTATCCAATCATCTTTTATTGGTTGAATATTTACAATGATTTTTGCATAAGACCAAACAAGAAAATTAATAATTATTAAAACAATAAACAATATTACTTGTCCTCCATATTGGTCAAAATAGGTATTTCCTTCATAAATTTCATTTATTTTATTAGCGCTTTGAATTTTCGTAAATTTTGTTTCAGACATATATAGTAAGTGGATAATATTCAATTATAAAAATACTAAATACTATCTTAAGTTTATTTTATCATATAATCATCCCAGTCCCAGAATTCTTTCTCTCCAATTACAATTTTATGGTCATCTATAATCAAACAACTAAACCAATCACATTGTATTTCTTTTTGTTCTTTCGCTTCTTCATAATTTTCAACTGCAATATATTTTCCATCATTATTCTTTATCATGTGTGAACCAGTTACATAAATATCATCACCATTTACTCCTTTACCTGATAATTTATATAAATTGTGTTTGCCTTCAGAATTATCTATTTTCATTACACCAATTACACGACTACCATTTTCTAAATAATCTCCTAAATTTAAATCTTGCATTTTTTCAATAGAACCATCTTTTAATTTTATTTTGGTTTCTGGATGGAAACAACGACCCATAGACCGAACCATTCCTCCAGGTGGTCCGTTCCAGGTGCTTTGCATAGTTTTTATAGAACCATCCATTAAATACATTAATGATAATACAATACCAATCATTTGCCCTAATATATTTTTAAATTTAATAATGATAACCTGAAATTGTATTATAATATTCAAAAATATACCGTATACAGATTGAATTATATTAGTAATAAATGTGCGAATATTGCTCATCATATTTCTTGCATAATCTAGAGATACATTGAACTCTCCTGCCATAGATGTCAATGTGCTTCCAAGATATGTTAAGGGTTGTAATAAGAAACCCATATATTCACTTTGCATATTTTGAATACAATATGTAAAATCCTTTGTCATATCATCTGATAATGGCATATACATGGGATTACATCTATATTTTGGCCAATTATTTTTGATTTCTTCAATTTGGCCATAAATATACATAATTAAAACTTGTGCAATAAAGCCTAAATTTACATATATAAATAATAAATAATCTTGACCCTTCGGCATACCTTATATTATTAATATATAATTCTTATATTATGTATTCTAAATAACTTATTTTATTATTTTCTTGATTTTCTACCACCAGAATAACAAGATGGACTATATGCGCCTCCTTTTTGTACTGGGGCTGCTTGAGCTGCAGAGCTAGATAATTGAGATGCAGGGATTGGTTTAGCTAGAGTAACATTTTTATCATATGTTGCCATTTCATTCGCATTTACAGAATTTTGAAGCGCTGCAACTTGACTTCCTTGACTTGATTGATTACCAGAACCAACATCATTAAATAAAGTAGGTACAACCTTAACTTCTATTTTAGCATTACCACCTCTAGCAAAATATTTCCTAGATTTCTTAGATTTCTTAGATTTCTTAGATTTCTTAGATTTCTTAGATTTCTTAGATTTCTTAGATTTCTTAGATTTTCTAGATTTTCTAGATTTCTTAGATTTTCTAGATTTCTTAGATTTCTTATATGCCTTACTTTTATAATTAAATTTTTTACCAGCAGATTGAATTAATGTTGATTGCATTTGGTTAACTTTATTCATATTATCTAATGCAGATTCTCTAGGATTTCCAAAAGCCGCATTAACTTCTGGTGGAGGGGGTAATAATTTATTTGACATTCTTATATATTAATAATATATTATTCGTTTTAAAAATATAAAATTACTATCTTAATTAGTTATATGGACGATAAAGCTAGACTTCAACTTCAAAAAATGATTAAGGCGAATGATATTGAAGACCAGACGAATTTAATACGCGAATTAAAACATAGTCAAAAATTGCAAGAGGATATTAATAATCTGTTATTATTAAAGGCTAAATTCAAAAATAATCAAGAGCAAATTAATCAATATGGTCCTACACAATGTAATTTTTTATTTACTTATTATACAGATATTTATAATAAGATTCGTAAGGATGAATTAGATTTAAAAATTATGAATCAATTCTTAAATGTTTTAATGCAAATTGAAGATGGATATTTGGACCAACATGAAGGATCATTTGCAGTTGGAACTTTATTGAAGGAGTTATATGTTGATAGTGCTCTTAAAAAGGCAGAAAAATTAGATGAGCAATATCAGAATGAAGAAAAGGAGGAAAAAAGGGGTCCTTCTATTGAAATCTCATGGAAGCAATTTAAACAGTCTAATTTGTAATTTTCTGGATTTTC
>Ga0214921_10003473_pt1 | contig 24055 bp, 18 predicted proteins | sample LL1505_MetaG_FD_177992 | JGI IMG/M metagenome (GOLD analysis project Ga0214921, IMG submission 177992) | Freshwater microbial communities from Lake Lanier, Atlanta, Georgia, United States - LL-1505 | ecosystem: Environmental > Aquatic > Freshwater > Lake | place: USA: Georgia | collected...
CTACGGCAGCGCCGCTCGGAAACCAAGGATGAAAACGGGGAGCCGACCGGTCACCACACCCTAAAACTGAATCAAGCCGAGGTCTTCGTGAAGATGCCCTTGAGGTTCATCTCGAGCGCCTGCGGGTTAGGCGAGAAACGGAGGCCGTCGGCTTTGCTGACCTTGCCGGCTTTTATCTGGCGGTAGATATCGCGATTGAAGGAGTAGGTGCCGGTGTCGGAACCGGCGTCGAGCAGGCCCTGGATTTTCTCATGTTGTCCCTCCAAAATCAGGTTTCGCACCGTGGCGTCAGCGGCGAGGATCTCGTTGACCGGCACGCGGTCGCCGCCCTCGAGCGCGGGCAGCAACCGCTGGCAGATAAAACCACGCAGCGACCCGGCGATCTGGCGGCGGGCGATTAATTGCTGCTCAGGTGGGAAAAATTCGATGAGGCGGGTAAGCGACTGGGCCACCGTGCCGGCATGCATGGTGGAGAGAACAAGGTGTCCAGTTTCGGCGGCGGAGATAGCCGTCTCGAAGGTCTCGCGGTCACGCATCTCACCAATAAAAATGATATCCGGATTTTGACGCAGGACGGCGCGGATCGCGAGGGCGAAGTCCGGCACGTCGAGACCGATTTCACGCTGCTGGAAAACCGATTTTTCGTCTTGGAAGGTGAACTCGATCGGGTCCTCCAAGGTGATAATGTGGCGGTCTAGATTCTGGTTAATCCAGTTGAGCATGGCCGCCATGGTCGAGCTCTTGCCCGAGCCGTTGGCTCCGCAAACCAAAAGGATGCCATCCTTGGCCTTGGCCAATGGGAGTATCGAATCAGGCACGAGTCCGAGTTGCTCAAAGCTCGGGATAATGGCCTTGATGTGGCGGAAAACCAGACTGGCCATGCCGCGCTGCTGAAAGGCATTTACCCGGAAACGGCCGACCTCAGGCGTAAAGTAGGCGAAGTCAACCTGGCCGAGCTCAACCCAGCTTTGCGCGAAGACCTTGGGCACGTGCTCGGCGACAAAGGCTTCGGTCTCTTCGGGCGAGATCGCGTCCATATCGACCGCATTAAGCCGGCCGGAGAGACGCACATAGCCGGGTTTGCCTGACTTTATGATGATGTCGCTGGCACCGGAATCGACCGCAAGTTTCAAGAGGTCGTTAATTAATTCGGTGTGCGGGGTCATGCGGGATGGGTAGGAATAAGTTTACGCGGGGAGTATTTGACCACACTAAGCCGCGCAAGGTAACGTTTCCGCAAATTGACATGAAAAAGCGCCCGCTGACCGGCACCATCACCGCCCTCGTGACCCCGTTTCGCAAACAGGCCGTCGCCTACGACGACCTCGTTACACTGGTGGAGGCGCAGATCAAGGCCGGCATCGACGGCATCGTGCCTGTGGGCACCACCGGCGAGTCCCCCACTCTTTCACACGACGAACACCTCGAAGTGATCCGCGCAAGCATCGCCGCCGCCCGCGGTCGCGTGCCCGTGATCGCCGGCACCGGTTCCAACTCCACTGCCGAAGCGGTGGAACTCACCTCGCTCGCCACCGAGGCGGGTGCCGATGCCGTGCTGGTGGTCGCCCCTTACTACAACAAACCGTCGCAAGAAGGCGTTTTTGGCTATTTCTGCGCGGTGGCCGAAGCGACCGATAAACCCGTCATCCTCTACTCCATACCCGGCCGGTGCGGAATCGAGATCAGCGTGGGCGTGGTCGAGCGGCTACGTGCCCGTTACCCGCACGTCGCGCACATCAAGGAGGCCGGCGGCTCGGTCGATCGCGTTGACCAACTCAAGCAAGCGCTGGGCAAAGACCTCACTGTGCTCAGCGGCGACGATGCCCTTACCCTGCCCTTCATGGCAGTCGGCGCCGAGGGCGTGATCAGCGTCGCCTCCAACCTCCTGCCCCGCGAAGTTGGCCGCCTCGTCGACCTGGCGCTGGCTAACGACTTTGCCAAGGCCGCCGCCGCCCACCGCCGCCTCTATCCGGTCTTTAAGTCCCTTTTCCTTGAACCCAATCCCGTGCCGGTGAAATTCGCGATGCAAGGCGCCGGCCTGATCGGCTCCGCCGAGGTGCGCGGCCCGCTCAGCCCTATCACCAAGCCCACCAAGGCCGCCGTGCTCGCCGCCCTAGCGGCCTTCGAGGCCTCTTCAAAAAAGTAAACCCGCCATGCCGACGCGAATCACCATCATCGGAGCCAAGGGCCGCATGGGCCAAGCCAACCTAGCCGCCGCCCGCGAGGCAGGGGCCGAGGTCGTCGCCGCCCTCGATCAGGGCGATGACCTCGCCGTCGGCATAGCCGCGGCCGACGTCGTCATCGATTTCAGTTTTCACACCGCCACCTCCGAGATTATTCGGCTCTGCGTCGCCCATCGAAAAGCTCTTGTAATCGGCACCACCGGACACTCCGCCGAAGAGAAAAAACACCTACTGACCGAGGCCGCGCGCATCCCCTGCGTTTGGTCCGGCAACTACTCCGTCGGAGTGAACCTGCTTTTCGCTCTTACCCGCCGAGCCGCCTCCGTGCTTGGGAGCGACTACGATGCCGAGGTCGTGGAAATGCACCACCGTTTCAAAAAGGACGCCCCCAGCGGCACTGCCGCCCGTCTACTCGAAATCATCCTGGAGGAACGCAAACTAGGCGCCGAGGCCCTCCGCCACGGTCGCGAGGGCATCACCGGCGAACGCACTTCCACCGAAGTGGGTATCCACGCCCTGCGCGGCGGTGATGTGGTCGGTGATCATACCGTGATGTTTGCCGCCCTCGGCGAACGCCTCGAACTCGTTCACAAGGCGTCCGATCGTGGCATTTTCGCCCGCGGCGCCGTCCGCGCCGCCGCCTGGGTCACCGGACAAAGCCCCGGCGTCTACGATATGCAGGACGTGCTCGGGCTGAAGTGATGGTCCACCCATGATCACCTCCATCCAAGGCCTACTGACCGAATGCACGCCGCTACGCGCCGTGGTGGAGCTAAACGGCTTCGGCTACGAGGTGAACATTCCCGTCACCACCGCCGAAAAACTCCCCGCACCCAGCGCCCAAGTAAAACTCCATACGCTGGTAATCTACCGCGAGGACGCTCAGACACTCTACGGTTTCGCGACTCCGGCGGAGCGGGATTTTTTCCGCCTTATGATCGAGACCGTCTCGGGCGTGGGGCCCAAGCTAGCCCTCACCATCATGAGCCGGATGTCCCTCGCCGTGCTTGAAGGCGCGATCCGAGACGGCGACGTAAACTCCCTCTCAAAGTGCCCAGGCATCGGCAAAAAAACCGCCGAGCGACTGGTGGTAGAACTGCGCGCCAAGGTCGGCGCGAGTAGCAGCCTCTCGCCTGTCGCCGGCCCGGCGGGAAGCGAAATCACCGCGACACCATCCGGCGATGCCACCCTCCGCGACGCCATTCTCGCCCTGAGCGCACTGGGCTACAAACAGGCTGACGCCGATGCGGCCGTCCGCCGGGCCCAGATCGCCCTCGGCGCCGGCGCGAGCTCGGAAAAGTTGATCAAACGCGCGTTAACCAGCTGAAGTGAGAAACCGACCGCCCAACTACCGCTCGAAGGTGTAGGACGCGCTCTGCACCTGATAGCTAGACTGGCCAGACCAAGCATTGATCGGACGGCTGGAAAACGCCCGCGGCAAGGAGGCCGCGCGGTTCCACTCGGCCAAAGTCGAGGCGCTGACTTCCGGTTCCCAAGTCGCTGCCAGAGTGGGCCCAGTCTCTTCACGCCCAACCTCGGCTGGATCGGACCAACGGGATAACGCGCCACTCGCCTCAGGCGTTTGGACGATGCCCTGAGACACCAGCGTGAGGTGTTCCGGGATTCGCTCTCGCGTGCCCGGCGGTGCGATTTGGGCGACCAGCATCGCAGAGGATGCCGGAACTTGCCGCGCCAGAGCGGAGGATGGTTCTGAAGTCGCGGCGATTTTAACGGCCAGCGTCGGCTGACTGATGCGGGCCACGACTAGGGCCACGGCGGCGGCCAACCCGACCGGCACCCCCCAAGTGCGCCAGCCTACGATCGGCGCGGCGCGGCGACCCATGCGGGATTCGGCCTGACGCAAGGCGCGAACCAAGCTGTCCGGCGCGGGAGCGTCCAAGGCAGAGCGGCGGAAGAGTTCAGCGCAACCGCGCTGCATCGCCGCGTAGGCTTGGAATGTGCGACGACGCGCTGGGTCGGCGGCCAGAGCCTGCTCGAGCAGCGCGGCCTCCCCGGGGGAAAGGCGGTGATCGAGGTGAAGGTTGAGCAGTTCCTTAAATTTTTTGTCGTCAATCATTGGTCGTCTCCTCCGATCAGTTCACGCAGGCTGTCGCGGGCGCGGGCGATACGGCTCTTCACCGTGCCGACCGAAATGCCGAGGATGCCGGAAATTTCCTCGTAGGATAGATTCTTCACATTCCGTAGAATCAGGATTTCGCGATGCTTGGCGCTCAGTTTCTCCATGCCCACGGCGATGCGGTCCACCAACTCCTGAGTCACGGTCACATCCTCGGGCGATTCAGATTCGCCGACGAAGACCTCGGAAAACGGCGTGTCGTTGTCCGCGCTGACTGGTTGGTCGAAAGAAACCGTGCGATCGCGTTTGCGGCGCCACCAATACCAGTAGCGATTGCGGGCAAGATTAGTCGCTATCTGGTAAAGCCAGGTCGAAAAAGCCGAGTCACCCCGGAAATTCGCGAGCCCGCGATGGGCGCGAATAAACGCATCCTGGGTCACCTCCTCAGCATCCTGCTGGTTGCGGAGGAGTTGATGCACCATGCCATATATCCGGTCCCAGTGCCGCGCTACCATCTCGTCAAACGCAGCGGGGTCCCCGCTGCGAAAGCGGTCCACTAAAATCCGGTCTAAGGCGACTTCTTGCGATTTAGCGGTCATGATTTCCTCCGCTCTCTGACGCGTGGCCGCAACAAATGTTCCGGGAAAAACAGCAGGGGCCGGTGGCGGCGCGGAACCATCCGCCTCGCGGGGCGGCCGGAACGATGAACTCATGAGGACAGCAAAAAGCCGCCTGGAAGTCCGTCGTGTCAATCGCAGGCACGCCCCGCGCGGGAAAACTCCTTGAAGGATACCCGCCGGCCGCTCAGGGAACGCCCCCCGCCGGAGCAGGCGCCGCGCGCGGCTGAAAGCGCTCCGCCTCGGGTATACTCAACTCGTCCTCAAGCTCGCGGATACGACCGAGCACGACATCGGACTGCGCCCCGATATCCTCGGGCGGCAGCGTAGGGTGCAGTTGCTTAAGAAAGGCGTAGGCCTCGGCATTGCGCCCGAGTTTCCGCAGCAACTCGGCATGGATGCGAGCGGCATAGAACGGAGCGTCAGGATGACGGGTAGCTTGTAGGTAAAATTTAGCTGCGGTCTCAACATCCTTAAGCCGGTTGAGGTGCACATTAGCGATCTCGAGAATCAACAAGGGGTCACCAGGATGAAATTCCAATGCGTTCTGGAGGTATCTGATCGCGACCGCAGACTGTTCCTCGTCAAACCGACGCTTAACCGCTTCCGGCACTGCATCGTAGCCACCAGCCTTGTCGATGCGCCAGTTAGGCATGTCATAAGCAATCATGCGACTGCCGTTCAGCCAAAAGTAAAGCGGGCGCGGATCGATCGCGGTCACCAGCTTGATCGAAGTCTGCGTGCCGGGCAGATCGTTAGACTCCCAAATCGAGTTGGTGCGTATCCAAAACAGATCCGCCACGATGGCGCGAAAGCCGCCCAACAAACCTACGGTCACCCCTTGGCCTAGAGCATCCTTTAACGACTCGAGGCGCAACGCGGGTTGACCGGCGCGAATCACCGCCCAGGCAGGAGCCTCCAGCGGGCGCAAGGCCACGCCAGCGGTAAACAATCCGAGCGCGACCACGGCGCCGGCGCGAAACGGACGAAGAGCGGCGGGGTCAAATCTCACGGTTGCGAAAACTATACACAGCCAGACCGCCAATCACCCCGATGTAGGCCACCGCGTAGCCAGCGACTTGCAGGGCCACCACCGAAGACACGCCCGAGCCCTGCCCGATCTGGTCGGCGAGGTTAAATAGTTGGAAATTAGGGAAAATAAAACCCAAGGCGCGCACCACCAGGCCGAGGACCGCATTGTCCACATTACCCCAGGCATCGCGGGCGAGATACTGCAAATGGCAGATCACCAACACGAAAAAGCCGGTAACGACCGTGAAGAGATTGGTGTTGGAGAAACTCGCGATCAGAAGCACGATCGCCGCCAGCACGCCAAATTTAAGCCACTGGAGAACACCGACCACCAAGAGATCCCCGTAGGCTATGAGGCGGCCATTGGCGAAATCTTCGGGCCGCGCGCCCATCAACTGACCTTCGCGATGCCAGAGCAGCGCCATCATCAGGCCGATGGTCAGCGCGCAAAAGACCCCGATCACCGCGAAAACCCCCAGGAATTTACCAAAGACAAACTCCGCGCGCCAGAGCGGTTTGGCCAGGAGGGTAAGGGCGGTGCGGTTCTCAATCTCACTGAAAAATAGCTGCGCGGTAGTCGCGATGGTCAGTGCCGAGCCAAAGAAGATCAGCGCGCCAAAACCGAAGTCAGAAATGAATTTTAGCTCGGAGGAACCAAAGTTAAACTCCCGGAAAAACTGCGCGCTCGCGACCAGCCCGATAGCAAGTAAGAGCAGGAAGTTGAACAACTTCTGCCGGACAGCCTCAAGGAATGTATTCCCGGCAATCAGGCTTAAACGGGAAAAAGAAAAGGGAACGGAAGCGACACTCATGGAAAAAGGCGGAAGGGAAAATCTGGATGGGATAATATCGTGCAAGACCGGCGTGCGCCCAGTCCTCAGGGTTTCGCATCGAGCGGCACCTCGTTCGAGCCCACACCCGCTGAGGCGCCGCCGGGACGCCCGGGACGCGAGACCTTGCTCAGGAAGAGTTGATCCAACCGTGCACGCGGTTGCTCAACAGCATTCAGACTGTGCCCACGCGCCGCCAACCAGCCTCTCAGCGCCTCTAAATCAGCCTCGGGCAGCGGATCCACGATCAAGGCTTGACGGTCGCGCTGACCGACGAGTTCGAGCACCGAGCCCTCCACGATCAACTTGCCCCGATCCAAGATCGCGACCCGATCACAGACATCCTCGATCTGCGCCAGCAGGTGGGACGTGATCAGCACCGTTTTTCCCTGATGCTTAAGCTTGCGGATCAGTTCGCACATCTCCGCCGAACCCACTGGGTCCACGCCCGCGGTAGGTTCATCCAGCACGATCAGCTTGGGGTCATGCACCAAAGCCTGAGCTAGACCGATGCGTTGAAGCATGCCCTTCGAGTAAGTGCCCACTCGGCGGTCGGCCGCCCCGGAAAGACCCACCCAGTCGATTACCTCATCCACCCGGGACTTTAGCTTGGTCCCGGATACACCGCACACCCGAGCATAAAACTTAACCAACTCCCGTCCGCTGAGATAACGATAAAAATACGGTGCCTCCGGCAGGTAGCCCACATTGCGCCGCGCCTCGACGCGATTGGCCGGCACTCCAAATACCCGCACATCGCCCACGGTCGCATCCAAAAGACCGAGGATGATCTTGATCGTGGTCGACTTGCCTGAGCCGTTGGGCCCCAGCAAACCATAGACCTGCCCCTCAGAAACCTCGAGATTCAAGGCATCCACCGCCCGGAGTTTCACCCCGCGCAGCGTGACGGAGAAGTCCTTGGTCAAACCTTGGATAGATATAGCGGAAACAGGTTGGCTCATCGGGGGAACAGCAAGGGGGAAGGGCAAAAGGGAGAAATATAAACACAGAAACCAAGCGCAAGTGCTCAACGTAGGGCAAAACCTTGGAACTGCGCCACGCGTATTTGTTTCCTGAACTCGGAATTTCTCACGTAGCCATGCATCCGATCCTGCACCCCTGCGGCAAACGCCTCCACTACATCTGCCGCCCCCTCCGCCTCCAAAAGCACCCGACCATCAGCCAAGTTTTGCACAAAACCCGCCACCTCATACTCTTTCGCCACTTGCAAAGTCGCCTGACGGAAACCCACGCCTTGAACGTGACCCGAATAAAACACAGTAAGATGAACGACGGAAATAGGCATGAAAAAAATTTCGACGCGAGATCCTCACAAAGGGTAAAACGTTGGAGGATTTCAACCTGTAATCGCCCGCCACCCTTCGCACCGGCCGTCGCACCAATTTCAGGGTTTTTCCCGTTGCGTTTCGTGCTTTGAGAAGCATGATCCTAAATGGGTCGCCGACCCTAAAAAACCAATGGGCAACACGAATTCTGAAAACCCGTCCGATAACGACTGGGAAGATCGCGGTGAACTGGTCTGGAATGAATTCGATTGGGAGCGCTACCTCCGCCAACAGGACGAGACTGTCAGCAAATATCTAGCTCTATACGAAGAGCTTCAGACTAAACCCGAACGCCTCGATGAGGCCGCCAAGCAGATGGGTTGGGGCGTCGAAGAATGGACCAGCGAGGCCGTGCTAGATGGCGAGGACGACGATGACGACGCGGGGGACGGCGACGAATCCGAGATGGATCTCGGCGACGAATCCGATCCCTACACCCTGCACAAAAACCCCATTTACGTCGCCACCCGCGCCTTGTTCCTGAGTCTCAAGCGCGCTTGGGAGCAACTCGCCGATTCGGCCGAGCGCGTGCCTCAAAAACTCGCCCTGAGCTACTACGCTGCGCTGATCCGCACCGAAGACCAGGCCATGCAAGCCGTGTCTGCCCTCGACTTCGGCGATTACGCGATGGCTATCAGCCTGTTTAAGCGTGCCTTGCGAGATTTAAATACCACCCTTGCCGCCCTCCTCGCCGAGGAAAACGAGGATAACCACTCGCTCTCCTTTTACCGCGCCCTCGCCCTGCCCCGCCTCTTCGACTTACGCGAAGTCTGGCTCCGCGTGATGGGCGAATGCCGCGACGAACTGGCCCGCCCCTCATCCGAGGAAACCGACGACGAGTCGGAAGATTGAGGCCAACCCCTGCGTTAAAAGCGCAGTCCGACCAGATATCTGGCCCTACTAGTTCAGCCTATCTTCGCGCGCCCGCTCACTCACCTAGGGCCATTTAATCTAGTCTGTCTCGAAATTACAAACCATTGCCCTGTTGGGCTTAACAAGATGGTGGACCCTACTGGACTCGAACCAGTGACCTCTTCCATGTCAAGGAAACGCTCTAACCAACTGAGCTAAGGGTCCGACAAACTTGGGAGGTGGAGTAAGGAACGCCTGCCGTATCCCCCGCAAGAAAAAATCTCGCAAATCTCCGCGTCCCCCCACGCCACTCAGTTCTGAGTAGCCCAAAAGCCGAGAAGCCGCTTGCCCCGTCCCGCCCTCGTCGCTCACTCGCTCCCATCCAAGCCATGCTCCAGACCCTGCGCATCCGAAACCTCGCCCTGCTAGAAGAGGTCGCCCTCGAATTCGAGTCGGGCTTCACGGTCGTCACCGGCGAAACCGGCGCCGGCAAGAGCATCCTCCTCGGCGCCCTCGGCCTACTCGCCGGCGAACGCGCCGATAAAACCATCATCCGCCAAGGCGCCGCCGCCTGCGAGGTCGAAGCCTCGCTGTATTTCCCTCACCCCGCCGCGATCGACACCCTGCTGGCTGAACTCGACCTGCCGCCCTGCGAGGAAGGCCAACTTCTACTCAAACGAAGTCTCCCCCGGGAAAAAGCCCCCCGCATCACCGTCAACGGCAGCCTCGCCACCCTCGCCGCCCTGCAACGCCTCGGTGAACGCTGGATCGACTTCCACGGCCCGAGCGAACCCCGCCGCCTGCTGAAGGAATCTTGCCAGCTAGAGCTACTCGATCTGTTCGCCCGCGACGAAGCCGAACTCGCCGCCTACCACGCCGCCTACCACGCCTGGCGCGAGCTCCTTGCCGAACGCACCCGCCTTACCGGCGAAACTCGCCTATCTCCCGAACAGGCCGCCTTCGTCGAGGCCCAGTTGGCCAAACTCGATGCCCTCGACCTGTCCGAGGACGCCGTGGCAACCCTCGAACGCGATTTCTCCCGCCTCAACCGCGCCCAAGAACTCACCCGCCTTTGCGGCGGCCTGGAAACCGGTCTCGCGGGCGACGACGGCGTCACCTCCCGCCTCGGCACCCTCCTCCGCGAAGCCCACCAACTAGAACAACTCGACCCCGCCAGCCGCCCCCTGACCGAGCGCCTCCACGCCGCCAGCATCGAGCTGAATGACCTCGCCGAGGAACTATGCGCCCTCGCGGGCGAGTTCCACTTCGATCCCGAACAGGCCGAACGCGTTTCCCAATCGATGTCCGCCTGGCTCGACGCCAAACGCCGCCACGGCCCGGACGTAGCCGCCGTAGCCGCCGCGAGGGATGAGTTGCGAAGGCGCCTAGAAATCCAAGGCGACCTCGAAGGCACCCTCGCCCGTCTCGATACCCGCATCGCCTCCGCCGAGACCACCGCCCGCACCGCTGCCCGCCCCCTGCGGACCGCCCGCACCAAGGGGGCAGAAGCCCTCGCCCGCTCCGGCGTCACCGGCATCGCCCGTCTCGGCTTCAAGAAAGCCGAGTTCATCGTGCGTCTTATCCCGCTCGATGACCTCGGCCCCCACGGCGATTGCGCCGTTGAATTTCTTTTCTCACCCAACGTCGGCGAGGCCCCCCTGCCGCTCTCTCGCATCGCCTCCAGCGGCGAACTCGCCCGCGTAATGCTCGCCCTCAAAACCGTGCTCGCCGACCTCGACGGCGTGCCCGTGCTGGTTTTTGACGAGGTCGATGCCAACGTCGGCGGCGAAATCGGCCGGGTGGTGGGAGAACAGATGGCCGGCATCGCTCGCGGCCACCAAGTTCTCTGCGTCACCCACCTTCCTCAGGTCGCCGGCCTCGGCGATAGCCACCTGCTGGTGGAAAAAGACCAGTCCGGCGAACGCGCCATCGTGCGCATCGCGCCGATCCACGGCGACCGCAACGCCCGCGTCGGCGAACTCGCCCGCATGCTCGGCGACCGCCACGCGAAAAGCGCCCGCCAACACGCGGAAGAGTTGCTCAAGCCCTAAGCTAGAATCAGCCACCCCGCCCACAGAGGGTGGAAGTCTTGCGGATGGACTTATCCTATCATCCGATTCTTTTGCCCAGCCTAGGCCTAATTCAGTGGATTTTAAGATTAGAATCCCCAGATCGACACCACGCCACCTCCCTTGGGTATTCGTCCTAGACCTTCGCACTGGACATCGCCTAATAGAGTATACCCCATGCCCCAATTTGCCTCCACCCTTCTTCACATCGCCCGCCTCGGCGTAGGCTGGGAACATGAAGCCAACTTCGTCATCGACCGCCCCGGCACCGGCGACTTCCTGTTCATCCACTTCACTCGCCCCGCCATCGTGATTTTGGAGGGCGGCCCAGTCCAAGCACCGGCCAATAGCTGCATCCTCTACACACCAAACCACCACCAAAATTACAGCGGTGACCGGTGCGGGCTTTCAAATAACTGGATTCATTTTCTCGGCGACTCCGCCGAGACCCTCGCGCATCACCACGCAATTCCGCTGAATCGCGTTTTTCGCCTAGCCCAGGCCGGCTTCGTCCCGTCCTTGATCAACGAAATGCGGACCGAGATCCACCGCAAGGACCCACACTACGAGGAGATGGTCGATCTCCTCCTCCGCCAACTTTTCTTACAGCTGCAACGTCACATCGAACTCGCCGATCGCAAACGTTTGAGCGGGCGCCAAGCCGAGCTGGCCACGCTGATCGGCGAACTCCAAACCCGCGTCTTGGGCAACTTGGACCACCATTGGACTATCGAGGAAATGGCGCGCGAAGTCCACCTCAGCCGCTCGCGGTTTATGGGACTCTATCGCGAATTTTATGATATTTCCCCGATCGAAGACCTGATTCGCGCCCGCATCAAACACGCCCAATGGTTGCTGACCGCCACCACACTTTCCGTCGGCCAAGTCGCCGACGAATGCGGGTTTGGCAGCCTCTACCACTTTAGCCGGCTTTTTAAGAAACGCGTCGGCTCCTCTCCCTCCGAATTCGCTTCAAAGTTCGGTAAATCCACTTCCCTGAGCTGGGGCCGCAACGAGACCATCTCCGACCAGGAAACCACCTCTCACTCTATGCCCCACCTAAAACGCTCCACTAGCCGCTAAACTCTTCCACCCCCAAAGCCATGCGTAGCCCCTTACCCCGCCTCGTCCTTCTCGCCCTTTCCCTTATCGTGCACGCCGTCGCCTCCCCTACTGCCGCCAGCGAAACCGTCAAAGCCGCCACCGACTCCGCGATGTGGAGCAATCCTCTCGTGCGTCACCGCGCCGATCCTTGGGTCTACCACGCCGAAGACGGACGCTACCTTTTTACCGCCACCGTGCCCGAATACGACCGCATCGAACTGCGCCGGGCCGATACCCTCGGTAGCCTCGGCGCCGCGGAACCCGTCGTAATCTGGCGCAAGCACGCCACCGGCCCCGCCAGCCACCACATCTGGGCACCAGAACTCCACCACGTCGACGGCAAGTGGTATGTCTACTTCGCCGCCGGTCGCGCCGATGACATCTGGGCTATCCGTATTTACGTGCTGGAGTGCGCCGCCGCCGATCCCCTCGCCGGACCCTGGGTCGAGAAAGGTCGCCTCACCACCCATCTCGACACCTTTTCCCTCGACGCCACCACGTTCTCGCACCGCGGCATGCGCTACCTCGTATGGGCCCAGCACGACCCCGCCATCGGCGGCAACACCAGCCTCTACCTAGCCCCCCTCGTCAACCCTTGGACCCTCGGCGGCACGCCCGTGCGGTTGTCCAAGCCCGACTTGCCTTGGGAAACCGTTGGCTTCCGAGTAAACGAAGGCCCTGCCGTGCTCGTCCGCCACGGACGCATCTGGCTCGCCTACTCCGCCAGCGCCACCGACGCGAATTACTGCATGGGGCTCCTTTCCTCGGACGAAAACGCCGACCTCATGGACCCTTCCTCCTGGAAAAAGTCTCCCACCCCCGTGCTCGCTACGTCGGAGTCCGCCCGCGTCTACGGCCCCGGCCACAACAGTTTCACCACTCTGCCCGACGGCCGCGACGTCCTCGTGTATCATGCCCGTGACTACCGCGACATCGTAGGCGATCCCTTGAACAACCCCGACCGCCACACCCGCGCCGCCGTGCTGTCCTGGCGGCCCGACGGCTCACCCGTATTCGACTTCGGTCCCTGAGTATCCCGAACGACCCTCCTCCGGGTAGCGGCCCTGCCATCCCCCGCCACCCGGTTGGCGAGGCAGCACCACATCGGATTTTAATCCACCCGATAGACTACTCCATGTTACCCTTCTCAAATCGTCCGCTTTGGCTCGCTCTACTCGCCCTCGCTCCGGCCAGCACGCTACCCGCCCAAGCCGCCCTCACGCTGTCGGTGGACGTCGCCGCCCCTGGCAAACCAATCAGCCCCGACCTCTTCGGAATCTTTTTCGAGGACATCAACTACTCCGCCGATGGTGGCCTCTACGCCGAGCTGATTCAGAACCGCTCCTTCGAATACTCACCGCTGGCCCGACGCGAATGGACCAATCTCACCGCTTGGGAACTAACCCCGCGCGGCGGTCGGGGTGACCTCGATGTTGACGGCGCCTTTCCGCTACACGCAAACAACCCCCACTATGCCGTGCTCTCGGTGCGCGACACAGGAGAAGTAGCTCTGGTTAACGAGGGTTTCGACGGCGTCGCACTTCGTGCCGATGAAGACTACCGGCTGTCGTTTTTTGCGCGGCGCTTATACGCCGGAGGTCGCTGGGATGGAAAAAAGTCCGCCTCCCCTCTTCCTCTCGTCGCCCGCCTCGAGACCCGCGAGGGTGCCGTGCTCGCAGAAACCAGCTTTGTCGTCACCGAGGACAGCTGGCAGACGTTTTCCGCCACTCTCAAGTCAAACGCCACCACCCCTGCCGCCAGACTCGTGCTCATCGCTCGCGAACGCGGCGGCCTCGCCCTCGACGAGGTCTCGCTGTTCCCCGCCAAAACCTTCCGCGCACACCCCAACGGCCTCCGCGCCGACCTCGCCCAAACCATTGCCGACCTGCGCCCGCGTTTTATCCGTTTCCCCGGCGGCTGCCTCGTCCACGGCAATGGCATCCCGAATTTCTACCGCTGGAAAGACACCATAGGCCCCGTCGAGCAGCGCCGCCAGCAAGCCAACCTCTGGGGCTACCACCAGACCGTCGGTCTCGGTTATTTCGAGTATTTTCAATTCTGCGAAGACATCGGCGCCCGCGCCCTTCCCGTCGTGCCCGCGGGCGTCAGTTGCCAAAACTCCGGCCACACCGGGGGCACCGGCCAACAATGCCTGCCCCTCGCCGAAATGGGTGCCTACATCCAAGACGTGCTCGATCTCATCGAGTGGGCCAACGGCCCCTCCACCTCGACTTGGGGTGCGAAACGCGCCGCCGCGGGGCACCCTGCGCCGTTCGGCCTAAAATACCTCGGCGTAGGCAACGAAGACCACATCACGCCCGGGTTCCACGAGCGCTTCGAGTTGATTCAGCGAGCCATACAAGCGCGCCACCCCGAGATCGTCGTGATCGGCACCGTCGGCCCCGCACCCGACGGCGAGGATTTCGAGCGCGGTTGGCGCCTAGCCGATGAACTGCGCGTGCCCATGGTCGATGAACACTACTACAAATCGCCCGACTGGTTCTGGGCCAACCTCGCTCGCTACGATGCCTACGACCGGTCCCGCGCCAAGGTCTACGTCGGCGAATACGCCGCCCACGACGACAAGCGCCGCTCCACTCTCCGCGCCGCCCTCGCCGAGGCCGCGCACCTCACCGCCCTGGAGCGCAACGGCGATGTAGTGACCCTCGCCTCCTACGCCCCGCTGCTTGCCAAACGCGGACGCACCCAGTGGACCCCCGACCTGATCTACTTCGATAACACGAACGTCTACCCGACGCTCAGCTACGAAGTGCAACGCCTCTTCGGAAACAACGCCGTGGCAACCGTGCTGCCCTCCACCCTGCGTGACGCGCCGACCAACCTCGCCTTTTCCACCGCGCGCGACTCCGCCGGTGACCTCGTCCTAAAGCTGGTCAACGGCGCCTCCACCCCCCGCCAGTTACGTATTGAGTTGGTTGGTTTTACCCGCACCTCCACCCCGGCCGAGTTAACCGTGCTCGCTCACCCTGACGCCAACGTCGCCAATGAGGACGCCCGCCCGCCGGTCGCCGCGACCCTCAGCCAGACCATTACCGTCTCACCAACCTTCGAACACGAGTTACCCGCCCACTCGCTCACCATCATCCGCATCCCCCACGCCCCGTGATCATACGCCTGCTCCGGCTTGCCCTGCTCGCCCTGTCATTATCCGCCTTTGGCGCGAAAACACTCCACGCTACCACTATGCACGGCCACTCCTTCAGCATCGCCACGGAGGATTTTCTTCTGGACGGCCAACCCTACGTGATCCGCTGCGGCGAGATCCACTTCCCCCGTGTCCCCCGTGAATATTGGCGCCACCGCCTCCAGATGTGCCGCGCCCTCGGGCTCAACACCGTGTGCGTCTATCTATTTTGGAATTTCCACGAATGGGAGGAGGGTCACTACGACTGGAGTGGCCCCGCCGACGTCGCCGAGTTCTGCCGTCTCGCTCAAGCCGAGGGCCTGTGGGTGATTCTTCGTCCCGGCCCCTACTCTTGCGCCGAGTGGGAGATGGGCGGACTGCCTTGGTGGCTGGTTAAAACCGATGGTATCGGGCTGCGTTCCACCGATCCTCGCTTCCTCGAGCCCGCGACCCGCTATCTCAGGGAAGTCGGCCGCGTGCTCGGACCGCTCCAAATCACCCGCGGAGGCCCGATTCTGATGGTGCAGGTGGAAAATGAATACGGTTCGTTTGGCGGTGACGCCACCTACATGGGCGCACTCCGCCAGTCCCTGCTCGACGGCGGTTTCGACGTGCCGCTTTTCGCGTGCAATCCCGCCGGCGCCATCGGCCAAGGCTTTCGTTCGGACCTCTTTCAGGTGGTGAATTTCGGCGCGGGCGCCGCCCGAAAGTCGTTCGAAACCCTGCGCAAGTTCCAGCCAAGCGGACCGTTGATGAACGGCGAGTATTACCCCGCTTGGTTCGATGTCTGGGGGCGCCGCCACCACACCGGTCCCGCCACTCCCATCGTGGCCGACCTCGACTACATGCTGACTAACCGGCACTCGTTCAGCGTCTACATGGCGCACGGCGGCACCTCCTTCGGCCTCTGGGCTGGCGCCGATCGCCCGTTCCTCCCCGATACCTCAAGCTATGACTATGACGCCCCGATCAGCGAGGCAGGTTGGGTGACTCCGAAATTCGAAGCGATGCGCGAGGTCTTCGCCCGCCACCTCCAGCCCGGCGAAACCCTGCCGCCCCCACCCGCGCCCAACCCGGTCGTCGCCGTGCCGCCCTTCACCCTGACCGAGTCCGCCCCCCTGCTGGCCAACCTGCCCGCGCCCGCCTCAGACGAGATGCCCCGGACCATGGAGTTCTACGGCCAGTCACGCGGCGTTACGGTGTATGCAGCCATCCTACCTGCCGGTCCCGGCGGCCTACTTTCAGCCGAAGCCGTGCACGACTTCGGCTGGGTCTTCCTCGACGGCCGCCCAGCCGGTGTGCTCGACCGCCGCAGTCGCCGCTTCGCCCTCGCCCTGCCCGCCCGCCCTGCCGACACCCGTCTGGAAATCGTGGTCGAGGCGATGGGACGCGTAAATTTTGGCCGCGAAGTTTTTGACCGCAAAGGCCTCCATGGCCCCGTCCGCTTCAGCCCGGCCAACGCCGCGCCTATTGTGCTCCGCGACTGGCGGATCCACTCGCTCCCTCTCGATGCAACGACCCTCGACGCATTGCGCTTCCAACCGGCCAAAAACTCTGGCGAAACCGGCCCGGCCTTCCGGCGCGGCGCCTTTGAACTCACCTCGCCTGGCGACACATTTCTCGACGTCCGCACTTGGGGCAAGGGCGTGGTCTGGATCAACGGCCACTGCCTCGGCCGCTTCTGGAACATCGGCCCCACCCAGACGATGTATGTCCCAGGCCCTTGGCTCCGCGCCGGACGGAACGAAGTCATCGTGCTAGACCTGCTCAACCCCGCCCGCCCCGTGCTGGCCGGCCTGGAAAGCCCCATCCTCGACGAACTACACCCAGAATTGGATTTCGCCCGCAGCGTGCGCGCACGCGGCACCTTCCAAGCCCCCTCCTACACCCCCGCTTTCGCCGGCGAATTGCGCGCCGAACCCGAGTGGCAGACGCTGGCCTTCGCCCGCCCCGCCACCGGTCGCTACCTCGCTTTCGAGGCCCTCGACGCCCACGATGGCCAATCCCACGCCGCCATCAGCGAACTCGAAGCCGTCTCCCCCGCCGGCCAGGTTTTGTCCAAAGCCGCTTGGACTATCCTGTGGGTCGATAGCGAGGAAACCGCCGCCGAACCGGGCTACGCCGAGAACCTGCTCGACGGCCAGCCCAACACCCACTGGCACACCGCCTATGGCGAAAAGTCCGCGCCCTTCCCCCACCGTGTCGTGATCGACCTCGGCGCGAGCGCCGAGATCGGCGCCATCCGCTATCTGGCCCGCGCCGGCGAAGTGAAGAAACCAGGTCGCGTAAAAAACGCCTGCGTCCACATCTCCGATCAACCCTTCGGCCTCGTCCCCGTCCGCTAACCAACGCTCCTGATGCGCTCTCGCCTCGTCGTCGCCATGCTCTGCGCCTGCACCGCCTTCGCTGATCCGGTTTCGCACCTCGCCGAACCTTTCCCACCGGACCGGGTTCGACTACTGGAAGGTCCATTCCTCGCCGCCCAGCAAAACAACGCCCGCTACCTGCTCGAGGTCGTGGAGCCCGATCGCCTGCTCGCCGGCTTCCGCGCTCAGGCCGGTCTGCCCGCCAAGGCCACGCGCTACGGTGGCTGGGAGGCTCGCGGCATCAACGGTCACTCCCTCGGTCACACCCTCTCCGCCCTGGCCTTTCACTACGCCGCCACCGGCGACGCCCGCGCCCGTGAACGCCTGGATTACATCGTCGCTGAACTCGCCGCCTGCCAGACAGCCAACGGCGATGGTTACGTGCTGCCTGTCGCCAAACGCGTCTACGAAGACCTCCGCGCCGGTCGCATCCAGGCCGCTGGCTTTTCCCTCAATAACGAGTGGGTGCCTAACTACACCCTGCACAAGGTTCTCGCCGGCCTGCGCGACGCCCACCGCGTAGCCGGCAACCGCCAAGCTCTCGAGATCGAACGCCGCCTCGCCGACTACCTCGCCGGCATCTACGAGAAACTAACCCCTGCTCAGGCCCAAGAAATTCTCAAAGCCGAATTCGGCGGCCTAAACGAGGTGTTCGCCGACCTCTCGGTGGACACCGGCGATCCGCGCTACCTCGCCCTCGCCCGAACCGTCTTTCACCACGACGCCATTTTAAGCCCACTTGAAAAGGGCCGCGACGAACTCGATGGCAAACACGGCAATACCCAGGTGCCCAAAATCATCGGGCTAGCTCGGCAGTATCAACTCACCGGCGAACCCACCGCGCGCGATGGCGTAGCCACCTTCTGGGACAGCGTCGTCCACCGCCGCTCTTTCGCCAACGGCGGCCACGGCGACCACGAACACTTTTTTCCCCCCGCCCACTTCCCCGAAAAACTCGGCCCGCAAACTACCGAGACCTGCAACACCTACAACATGATCAAGCTCGCGGGCTTGAAGTTCACGTGGCTCCCCGAAGCCACCGATATGGATTTCGTGGAACGCGGCCTGATCAACCACCTCCTCGCCAACCTCGGCCGCCAGCCTGGCGAGTTCGGCTACTTTCTCCCGCTTGGGAATATCGCCTACAAGACCTTCTCAACCCAGAATGACTCGTGGTGGTGCTGCGTCGGCACCGGTATGGAAAACCCCACCCGCTACGGCGAACAGGTTTATTTCCACGGCAACGATACGCTCTGGGTAAATCTCTACATCGCTTCCCGCCTCGACTGGCGCGAACGCGGAATCGTCCTGCGCCAGGAAACCACGTTTCCCGATTCCGATAAAGTTCACCTCCGGATCGAAACGGCCGCTCCCGTGCACTTCGCCCTGCGGCTGCGCCACCCTGCCTGGTGCGCCGCGCCCGAACTTTCTATAAACGGCAACCCTGTGACCACCGGCAGCAGCCCCGGCTCCTACCTCGTGTTGGACCGCACTTGGCGCAACGGCGACGTGCTCGACCTACGCCTGCCCATGAGGCTGCACACCGAGCCGCTGCCTCACTCCGACGGGAAAATCGTCGCCCTGATGTATGGCCCGCTCCAGCTCGCCGCCGTCATCCCGTCCGCCCCTGGCGTGCCCGACCCCGCCCGCCAACGCTACGGCGACCACCTCAAATCCCCCGGCCTCGTCCCCGGGAACCCGCCCGTGTTGATCGCGTCCGACGCCGACGCCGCGCTCGCCGCTATTCAGCCAGACTCATCCGGCGGTTTTGCCGCTTTCCGCGCATTTGGTCTGATGCAACCGGACGACCTCCCACTCGTTCCGCTACATCGTATCTACGAGGAGCACTACGCCGCCTACTTCCGTCTCTACACGCCCGAGTCTTGGGCAGAGCGTCAAAACGAAGTCCGCGCCGAAGAGGCTGCCCGCGCCGCACTCGAAGCCGCCACCCTCGACCGAGTTGAGACCGGTTTCCAACAATCCGAGGTGGAACACGGCTTCGCCTCGGACCGCAGCGAAACCGGCGACCACCGCGACCGCAAATGGCGCGACGCCCTGCCAGGCGGCTGGTTTTCCTACCGCCTGGCGGTTAGTCCCGATCAACCCGTCGCGCTCGTGACCACCCACTGGGGCGGCGACCGGGGACGCGAATACGAACTCTGGATCGACGACCACCGCATCCCGGTGCGCCTGCCGACCGGCCCTCGCGACGCCTTTTTCGAGGCCGCCTACACCCTCCCCCCCGAAGTCACTCGGGGTAAAAATCACGTGACCGTCCGCCTCGCCGCGCCTGGAGCACGCGCCGGCGCCTTCAGCCTGCGCATCGTCGCGTCTGCTGCGATCACCGCCCCACAATGGCGCGAGGGTCGCCGCTAAGCGCAGGCAATCCGCTAGATTCATACAGTAAGGCGACGCCGGAGTCGCTCCGGAGAGACAAGAAAAGAAAACTCAACCGCGTGCTATCCGCCCTGCCCGCTCCCGCAGCATGACCCCACGCCCCTCCCCGCTTCCCACCAGTCTGCCGCGTTTTCTATGGTCACAGCGCCGCGCGTTTTTGCCCGGACTAAGCGTGGCTCTACTTCGTATCGTCACCATCGCCCCACTTCCCGTCATTTTTCAACGCATCCTAGACGTTCAAGTCCCCGCCAAGGACGTGCGTGGAATCGTCCTCCACTCCGCCGCCACCGTCGGACTGCTCATTCTCCACCAGATCGCCAGCGTGCGCGGCGCTTCCCTACTCGGCGCCGCCGTCTCGCGCGTGATTCTGGAGCTACGCGCCCGGATTTTCCACAAAGTCCAGTTTCTAAGTTTCGGCTACCTCGACCGCCAGCAAACCGGCCGACTACTCTCCAAATACGCGTTCGATACCCAAAAAGTCGAAGGCGTGATGATGCCGGTGCTGAACGGCTTCATCCCCGATACACTTTACAGCCTGCTCACCTTCGGGGTGCTTGTCGCCCTAAACTGGCCCCTCGCCCTCGTCGTGGTGCTGATGCTGCCGGTCTTCGCCTTCATGCGCGCCCGCTATTTCGCCCGCTTCCGAGATAAAAACGAGGCCAACCGCCTCGCCCAAGAACACCTCACCGGCTCGGCCAGCGAGCTATTCACCGCGCTAAAACTGGTCCGCGTCTACGGCGAGGAAACCCGGGCGGCCGATACCCTCGCGGCAGGCAACGACGCCGTCGCGCGCTCCCGGGTGGAGCTGATTGCGGTATCGTCGAGCTTCGGCGCCTTTAGTTTCGCCGCGATCAAAGTCTTGTCGCTCATCGTGGTCGCCGGAGGGGCCCTGCTCGCGATCCACGGACAGGTCAGCATCGGTGCGGTCATCGCTTTCGTCGCCGGTGTGCCCATTCTAGTGAACCCGATCCAGATGTTCGCGAGCGTAAGCGAACAGTATTTCACCGCCGAGGCCGGTTACCGGAGCGTGAACGAACTGCTCGATGCACCTTACGTCGAGGAGTGGCACGGCACCGTCCGCCCTGAGCCCCTCCGCGGCCGTATCACTTTCGACCGCGTTCAGTTCCATTACCCCGAGAACACGCGCGGCGCGATCAACGACCTCTCGCTCGACCTCGCACCCGGCGAGAAGGTCGCCTTCGTCGGCCCCTCGGGCGCAGGGAAAAGCACCCTCGCCAATCTCCTGCTCGGCCTGCACCGACCCCAATCCGGCGAAATCCGCATCGATGGCGTGCCTCAAGCCGATCTCGACCTGCGCTGGTTCCGCCGCCGCACTGCGCTGGTCATGCAGGAGAGCCCGCTGCTCTCCGGCACGGTAGCCGACAACCTCCGCTTCGCCCGCACCGACGCCACCGACGAGGAAGTCCACGCCGCCGCCCGCCTCGCCCACGCCGAGGAGTTCATCCTACGCCTGCCGGAGGGCTACGCCACTCGGATTGGAGAACGTGGCGCGCTGCTCTCCGGGGGCCAGCGCCAGCGCCTGGCGATCGCCCGCGCCCTGCTGCGCGATCCCGCCGTGCTCATTCTCGACGAACCCACCTCCGCCCTCGATTACGAAAGTGAACGGCTGATCCAGCAGGCCTTGGATAACCTCGCCCGCGGCCGCACCGTGATCACGATCGCACACCGCCTGAGCACCATCCGCCACGCCGACCGCATCATCGTGCTCAACGAGGGCCGCATCGTCGAACAAGGCACCTTCGCCCAACTCTCCGCCGCCGGTGGCTATTTCGCCCAACTCCTCGCTTCCAGCGAAACCGGCCTCGCCGTCTGAACGCACCGCCCGCGGACCATCCATGCCGAGTCTCATCATTCCATTTACGCCAGTCGTGTCTGCTGAAACCTACCAGCTCGGCACCACCCAAAACCCCGCCGGCCGTGTCATCAGCGTCGATAAGCTGAGTCTGCTGCTAGACGGCAAGCGTTGGATGCCGGTGATGGGCGAGTTCCACTACACCCGTTTCCCCGCCGCTGGGTGGCGTGAGGAGTTGCTCAAAATGAAGGCGGGCGGGATCGACGCCGTCGCGACCTACGTTTTCTGGATTCACCACGAGGAGGTCGAGGGCGCGCGCAACTGGTCCGGCGACCACGAGCTGCGTCGCTTCGTCACCACCGCCGGCGAAATCGGCCTGCGCGTGGTCGTGCGTCTTGGTCCTTGGTGTCACGGTGAAGTCCGGCACGGCGGATTGCCTGACTGGGTGGTCGCAAAGTTCGGGCCACGCGCCCGCACCAACGACGGCGCCTACCTCGCCGCCGTGCGCGGTCATTTTACCGCGATTTTCAGGCAACTCGACGGCTTGCTCTGGAAAGAGGGCGGTCCGGTCATCGCCTTCCAAATCGAAAACGAATACAGCGGCCCTGCCGAACACCTGCTTACCCTAAAAACGCTCGCCCGCGAAGTCGGACTGGATGCGCCACTCTACACCCGGACCGGCTGGCCCGATCTCGCCACGCCGATACCCTTCGGCGAACTGCTACCGCTCTACGGTGCCTACCCCGAGGGCTTCTGGGACCGCGACCTCGCACCCATGCCAGGCTTCTACCCCGCCGGCTTCCGATTTTCCCCGCTCCGCACCGACGCCGCGATCGCCACCGACCTGCTGGGCGAACGCACAGCTGCCGATGCCGCCGGCACCACCCGCTACCCCTTCCTCACCTGCGAGCTCGGTGGCGGCATGATGAGCAGCTACCACCGCCGCATCCGCATCGACCCGCGCGACATCGAGTCCGTCGTCCTCACCAAACTCGGCTCCGGCGGTAATCTCCCCGGTTACTACATGTATCATGGCGGCATCAACCCTGAGGGCCACACCTCCCTCCAAGAATCTCAAGCCACGCACTACTGGAACGATCTGCCGGAAAAAAACTACGATTTTCAAGCGCCGCTCGGGGCCGCCGGCCAACTGCGCCCGCACTATCACCGCCTGCGCCGCTTGCATCTTTTTATCCGCGATTTCGGCTCTCTGCTCGCCGGCCTTCCCGCCCATTTTCCCGCCGAACGTCCGGCCTCGCGAGACGACACCTCAACGCTGCGTTGGTCGGTGCGCTCGGAAGGGCGTAGCGGATTTGTATTTATCAATAACTACGAGCGGCTCTGTCCCTTACCGGCCAAACCTGGCGTCCGCTTCGTTCTCCACCTGCCGGGAGAAACCCGTATCGAGTTCCCGACCTTGCCCGTCACCATCCCCGCTGACTCCACCTGCATCTGGCCCTTCGGACTCGACCTCGCAGCCGGCGTCCGCCTCGACCACGCCACCGCCCAGCTTTTGTGCCAGATTGATGAAGGCAAAAATCGCACGGTATTCTTCGCCGCCACTCCGGGCGTGCCCGCCGAGTTCGCCTTTAACGATGCCGCTCCCGTGATTCTCCAGGCCAGCCGTGGCGTCGCGCTCGCGGTCGCAGACTCAAACGGCGCGGAGTTGCGCATCATCTTGGTCAGCCCGGCCGACAGCCTCGCACTTTGGAAAGCTAATTGGCGCGGCCAAGACCGCGTTTTCCTCACTCGCGCCGGACTGATTGTCGATGGCAGTTCGTTGCGCCTGAACGCCGAGGCTGCCTCCGACCTGACCGTCGCCGTATACCCACCGCTCGATCCGGCCGCGATGCTTGATGGCGTTTTTCAACCGCTTACGGCCAACCCGTCTTCCGCCCAACTCGAGCCTTCTCCCTTGGAACTCGTGCCGCTCCGCACCGCCGGCCCAGCCCGCGAAATCCCCCTCGGCTGGACAACGCCACCCGTAGCGGTCGCCCCACTCGATGCCGACTTTGCCGCTGCCGCCGCTTGGCGCCTCATTTTCCCCCCCGGCCTCGACTTAGCCGCGACCCCGCTGCTGCGCCTGCATTACACTGGCGACGTCGCCCGCATCCGCGTCGGCGAGCACCTCGTTCTGGATGATTTTTTCAACGGCGACGCACTGGAACTCGATCTGACCCGCCACGCCACCGCCCTGAACGCCGGCACCACGCTGACCGTTGAG
>Ga0214921_10003474_pt1 | contig 24052 bp, 17 predicted proteins | sample LL1505_MetaG_FD_177992 | JGI IMG/M metagenome (GOLD analysis project Ga0214921, IMG submission 177992) | Freshwater microbial communities from Lake Lanier, Atlanta, Georgia, United States - LL-1505 | ecosystem: Environmental > Aquatic > Freshwater > Lake | place: USA: Georgia | collected...
CAAATAATAATACATCCTTCAAGCAAAGTTTGGGCTTATTTGATGCAACAATGATTGTTGCAGGTTCAATGATTGGGTCAGGAATTTTTATTGTAAGTGCCGATATGTTAAAAGATTTAGGTAGTGCAGGATGGTTGTTAACAACATGGCTAATTACAGGAGTAATGACTTTGATTGCCGCAGTTAGTTATGGTGAATTAAGTGGTATGTTTCCCAAAGCCGGAGGTCAATATGTGTATTTAAAAGAAGCTTACAATCCATTAGTTGGATTTTTATATGGCTGGAGCTTTTTCTCTGTAATACAAACAGGCACAATAGCAGCTGTGGCAGTGGGTTTCGCTAAGTTTGCAGGATATTTTTTCCCATCTCTGGCATGGGAAGATTCAAATACGTTTATAATAGGAGGTCTTTCAATGCATTATGCTCAACTGGTAGCTATTGTTTTAATCGTGCTGTTAACTTTTATAAATACAAAAGGAGTACAAACAGGAAAAATAATTCAAACAATATTTACTTCCACCAAGTTGATTTCACTATTCGGATTAATTATAGCAGGCTTTATTGCTTTTAACTGGGATATATGGAATATGAATTGGACAAATGCATGGACAATACAGCATTTAACTAAAGCCACAGATGGAACAATCAATTATGAGCCACTAATCAGCGGCGTAGCCTTAGGAGCAATTGCAAGTGCAATGGTAGGAAGTATTTTTAGTAGTGATGCATGGAATAATGTGACTTTTATCGCAGGAGAAATAAAAAATCCAAAAAGAAATATTGGCCTGAGTTTATTGTTAGGTACATTAATTGTAACGGTAATTTATATCCTGATAAATGTTGTTTATCTCGCAACAGTTCCTATACATGAATTAGCATTTGCAAAAGACAATAGAGTAGCTTTAAGTGCTTCAGAAGCAATCTTTGGTAATAGCGGAACGATTATTATAGCAATCATGATTATGATATCTACCTTTGGCTGCAATAACGGATTGATTTTAGCGGGCGCAAGGGTATATTATACAATGGCTAACGATAAATTGTTCTTCAAACAAGCCGCTAGGTTAAATAAAAATATTGTACCAGAATGGGCCTTATGGATTCAGTGCGCAATGTCTTGTGCTTTATGTCTTAGTGGAAAATATGGCGATTTATTAGACATGGTTTCTTTTGTGGTTGTGATTTTTTATGTCTTAACTATTTTCGGGATTTTTATATTAAGAAAAAAGCAACCTCATACTGAAAGGCCTTATAAAGCTTTCGGATACCCAATATTGCCTGTTATTTATATAATTATGGGCATCAGCTTCTGTGCTTTGCTAATTATGTATAAACCACAGTTTACCTGGCCTGGATTGATTATCACTTTAATCGGAATACCACTTTATTATATTGCAGTAGCAAATAAAAAAAACAATTTAAATTAATAAAATAATATGCAGCCATTTTCATTAGTTATTCATGGGGGAGCAGGAACAATATTGAAATCAGACATGACTCCTGAATTAGAAAAAGCATATACATATGGTCTTGAAATGGCCCTTAACAAAGGATTTGCCATTTTGGAAAATAAAGGCACTTCTATTGATGCAATAAGAGCAGCAATAACATTACTAGAAGACAATATTTTATTTAATGCAGGCAGAGGTTCTGTTTTTACAAAAAAAGGGGTACAGGAAATGGACGCTGCAATAATGGACGGCGCTAATATGGGCGCAGGATCTGTAACAGGGGTAAGAAATGTGATGAATCCTATAGAATTAGCATATGAAGTGATGACAAATAGTAATCATGTTTTTTTAAGCGGCAAAGGGGCCAATGATTTTGCAATTAAAAGAGGTGTTAAACTAATGCCTGATGATTATTTCTTCTCGAAATTCAGGTATGATCAATGGAAAGAAATTAGAGATAGCGATAATTATTCATTAGATCATACTAATCAAGATATTGCTGAACTAATGAAGGATAAGAAATTTGGAACGGTTGGAGCTGTTGCCTGTGATCAATATGGAAATATTGCAGCTGCTACAAGTACTGGAGGTATGACTAATAAAAAATATGGAAGAATAGGAGACAGTCCTATCATCGGAGCTGGAACTTATGCAAATAATAAAACCTGCGCAATTAGTTGCACTGGTCATGGCGAACCATTTATACGGGCAGTTGCTGCACATGATGTAAATGCACTTATGGAATACAAAGGACTCTCATTAGAGGATGCAATGCATCAAGTGGTCCATCACAAATTGATAGATTTAAAAGGAGAAGGTGGTATGATTGGGGTTGATGCAAATGGTAATACTGCTATATCGTTTAACAGCGCCGGCATGTATAGGGCTATGAAAAATAGCAAAGGAGAATCTTTTGTAGGTATTTATAAGTAATAATATTAATTGATAATAAAAAGTAAGAAAGGTTATCATGAAAAAATATGCGGTATTAGTGGCTGGAGGAATTGGTACACGAATGAATAATAGCATACCAAAGCAGTTTTTATTGATTAAGGGAAAGCCAATTTTATTTTATACAATTAATACTTTTTTAAAAGCATACCCTGATATAGAAATCATTCTTGTATTGCCTGAAGCGTTTATTGATCATGGTCAAAAAATAATTGATGATTATTTCTCCCAAAGTAATATCTCGATCTCAATAGGTGGAGAAACCAGGTTTCATTCTGTTCAAAATGGATTGAAAATGATTAAAGATGAAAGTGTTGTATTTGTGCACGATGCCGTAAGATGCTTGATATCAGCTGAGTTGATAAAAAAATGTTTTGAAAATACGATTATTTACGGCAGTGCTATTCCTGTTGTTTTTTCAAAAGATAGTGTTAGAATTGTAAAAGAGAATAATCATGAAATTATTGATAGGAAAACAATTGCCTTAGTACAAACCCCACAGGTTTTTTTAAGTAAGCAAATTCTCCCTTCATTTGAAGTAGGCTTTCTTGAAAAATTTACTGATGAAGCAAGCGTAGTTGAAGCCAACGGAATAAAAGTTCATTTAATAGATGGCGAAGAAAATAATATTAAAATTACAACACCCCTTGATTTGGTTTTTGCTGAACAGCTTTTGTAAAAAACACTATCTTTTAAATAGATTTATTGGGAAGGGTAGATTATTCCATTTGATAAATGTGTATGTTTGGTTTTCTTCCGTAAAGTTTTTGTAAAATATTTCAATTCCTGAAATATCTGATCCCTCAAAATCAATTAACATTCCCTGATTTGAAAACTCTTCTATTAAACTATTAAAAAGAAAATAGTTTGCATACTTCATTTTCCCATGATTAGTGATGCAAGGCATTAAATTGATAATCCGATTATTATCTTTTATCATAAGCGACCCGGCCAAAAGTTCGCCATTGCCAGTAGAAACCTGACGGATGACTAATCTGTTTTCTTTTGATAAAATATCACAAAGGTTTTCGAAATTCGTATAATCAATGTCATTAAGACGAACTCTTTCTTTATATAATTGCCTGAAGAGCTGAATGATTTCTTGATAATTTTCTGAAGTAATATATTTTAAATTTAATTTAGATAAACGTTTTATTTTTCCCAGTAATGAATTTTTATATTTAGCGGCTATATTATTATAAGTGTCTTCTATTGATATAATAAAATTATTTCGCTCTCTTTGAATAAATATATCGCTAAATATATCAAGCTTGTTTGAATAATTAAGCGCTATCTCCGCAAATTTAAAATGTATCATCGCCAATTGTATAAATTCTTTTATTGTATTAGAGTCGACTTGATCCTTGCTATAAATCCCTCCTTGTTGAATAAAAGCAGGCTGGTACAAGTATTTTATACCAAATTTTATTCTCCAGGGAAGGGGCATCACGGCTTCATAATTATTTAATATAATGCCATCCCAGTTAGTAGCCATCTGATCAAGGTATACAGTCTCCGCATAAATTAATTTATTGACAGATTGCTTTATACATTGATCCCACTTAAGTTTATCGATTTCTTTATATGGTAAATAGTGTATTGGCAAATTAAAATGGGCTTTGTGGTATAAATGTCTTTAATGAAATATTTTGAATATCAATACTAAAAGAAATGGTTTTAATAAATCGATTTTTAGGAATTGTAGATTTAAAATAATCAAGATAAGATTTACTGAATATTATTGGGATATATATATTCATGCTGTTTTTAAATAGCGATAATTGAAATCCCCCATCGTATAGAAATCTTTCTGTTTGATGTTGATTATCCCAGGCCTCTGCATAAGTGCCAAAATCCGCAAATAATTTTAAGGGTATTTTAATGGGCAAAACAAATAACGGATTCATTTTATTTGGCACTGTTGTAGTTAAATTAATTGCAGTCAGCCATTTGTCAGATTTGCCAACCTTGTCACTTAGTAAACTTGTTCTTACTTTAAATGCCCCATCTTTTATCATCAATTGCTGACTTGAAATGCCTTCAAATTCATTTCGTCCCAAGAAATAATTACTATAAGAATAGTCTTCGTATCCATCAGCACCACTCATATTATAATGATAACGGTCGGTTTCATAAGTTAAGGAGTTGTTTGTTTTAGTTGTATATATAAACTGACCAAAAAATAATCTACAATTTAATCCACCCCCATCAACATAATTTAAAAAATAATTACTAGATATATTTAATTTCATGAAATCAGGCCCCTTCTCTCCAAATATAGAAATCTTATATGGATACAACACCCTGTCATTTTTAATAACAAATTCTACTTGATTTAAAAAAGTACTTTTTATTGGGTAAGAAATATTTTCAGAATAATCAACAGTATTGGTAGAGAACAAGATGGTTTTTTCTTGTATTTGCATGCCTTTCCATTGAATGTACTTAGTTAAGGGACTTCTTGGATTTCTTTTTGCAAACAAGTATTTGATTCCTGGAACAATTTTAGTAGCTCCTAAAAAATTATTTTTATTGCTAGATTCAACAAAAATATTATTTGAAAAGGAGGCTACACCTACAAAAAAAACTAACTGTTCTCCTTTGCTACCAATTGTTTCCCGATAGGATAGTCTTCCAATACCATGTATGCTTTTAGATTGCATAGAATATATTGGTGCAGCAAAAATCTGAAATTTGTGTATAGGCAAAGTGTAATTATGTAATAAGCAGCCAAGCATTAATTGATCATATTTATTGTATCCGATTGCTGGTGCAACAAAAAGATAATTATATTTATTAGTTTTACTGAAATTAAAAAACGTGCTTATTTTTAATTTTCTTTTTGATTCTTCAATTAAGCTGCCTTTTTTATTTAGTAATGAAAATGCATCGGATAATTTATTTTGATAAACTTCTTCCATTATGGTTTTAAAATCTTCAGGGTAGGGGTGCTTATATTTCCATCGATCAAAATATAATTTCATAGCTCGATCAAAATCTTTTTCGCCTATTTTATTTTCAAGTAAACTAATCCATTGTGCTGTTTTTCTGTATGCTATTAGGTCATAATTATACATTGAAAAATCAGCTGATTTGGTCTCTATCTGTTGGTCTATATTACTTCTATAAATACTTTCTAATAATAAATCATCAAAATTGTCAGGTATTCTTTTTGAAAAGAAATAATTTGAAGAAAAGTTAGTGTATTTTGTTTGGTATAATGATTGGTATCTTTTGTCATAATAAGTATTTATACCTTCATCCATCCAAGGATGATCTCTTTCATTGCTAGCCAATATACCATAAAACCAATTATGCCCAATTTCATGATTGATTACTTCATTTAACTCATCAGCATCGAAAGTTTTTTCGATAGATGCGATAGTTGGATATTCCATTCCTCCATTTGCATCTCGTAAGCTTTCTACAATAGATAATGTATTGTAGGGGTACTCGCCAATCCAACTGCTTTTTGAAATAGCTGCTTGCTTCATATATTGTAATGCATTACTCCACTTATTTGCACTGTCTGAATAGTGATAAGCATACAAGTTAATTATCTTTGATTGTAATTGAAGGGTGTCGTGTTCAACTATAAAATGTGTATCTGCAAACCAGGCAAAATCATGAATATTATTTTGAGAAAATTGTATTGTCTTCGTTTTTTCACCAACGATAGAATCAATTAACATTCCTGTTGCCGCAACAATGTATTCTTTAGGTAGCGTAATACTAACGGTATAATTTCCAAATTCACTATAGAATTCCCCTTGGTCTAAATAAGGCATTTCATGCCAGCCGTACTGATCATATACAGCAGGTTTAGGATACCATTGTGTTATTTGAAATGAATTTTTTAAATAACCGCCTCTAGAGAAATTATATGGAATCTTTTCATGAAAAGGAGTTTTAATAGTAACCGCCGCCCCTGGTAGCAGTGGTTTTGCTAATTTTAGTTTGATAATATCTTCATAGCCCTCTTTGTTTTCGAATGTAGCAGCCAGGTTATTGATTTTGAAATCAAGTTGATCTATGCTTCCTTTTTTTTCTCCGTTAGAAAAATAAAAATCAGTATTTCCATTCTCAAGCTCTTGATTGCAGAAAGCGCTTCGGTCATTTTTGTAAGCATTTGCCCAAAGATGAAACCAAATAAAATGTAACGTATCGGCAGAATTATTTTTGTAATCAATCGAAATTTCTCCATCTAATATTTTTGTTAGATCATCAAGTTTTACTTTTATTTCATAATCAACTTGTTGTTGCCAATATGAAGTATGTTGAGAATAAGCTAATAAGCTAATGGTAAGTAATAATATGAAGAAAAAAAATGATTTCAACTTAGCATGGGTTTATAAAACAAAGTAGTGATTACTTCCCTGTTCCTGACATAATAATCTTTAAGGTGTATATCATTATTTTAAAATCTAGTGCTAAAGATACATTTTCAACATATAATAAATCAAAGGGCATTCTTTCAATCATTTCTTCAATAGAGGAGGCATACCCGTATTTTACCATTCCCCAACTTGTAATGCCAGGTTTTACTTTGAAAATGTATTTATATTCAGGGTGTTTTTCTACAATTTGATCAATATAATATTTTCTTTCTGGTCTGGGGCCTGCAATACTCATTTCTCCTTTTAATACATTCCACATTTGAGGTAATTCGTCCAATCTCCATTTTCTCATAATTTTCCCCCAAGATGTAATTCGTTTGTCATTCATGCTACTTAATTGTGGCCCATTTATTTCAGCATTCACATACATGGATCGAAATTTATATATTTTAAAAGGCTTGCCTTTATAGCCTATTCTTTGCTGACTGAAAATAACAGGTCCTTTTGAGGAAAATAATACCTTAATAGAAATGTATAATATTAATGGAGATAACACAATCAGCACAACAATCGCTAATGTCATATCTAACATCCTTTTGAAATTTTGTTGCCATGATGGCAATATGCCGGAATGAAGGTCGATTAATGGAACGCCGATTACATTATCAGTTTGAAGGGCACCGCTGATGATATCTAAAGTGTCAGGTGTTATTTTAATATTTACTTCTTTATCACTTAGCAGTTGCAATATCAACGTAATAAGTGACCTTTCATTTTTCTCAATAGTGATAATAACTTCTTCTATTTTTTCTTGTTCAATAATTGTTGAAAGATCAGAAAGGGAATAACTAGTATTGATACCTTCACCTAAGAAAATATTTTTATTTTTTTCTTCAATATTAATGAATCCAATAAATCGATATCCTGAATTTTCTTTTGAAAGTGTAAGTTCTTTGTAAAATCCACTGGCTTTTTCTTCTGTGCCAATAATTAAAGTTTTGAAGAAAACATGATGGCTCCTTACTTGTTTTTTGGTATAAGTAAGAAATGAGATTCTGGAAAAAGATAATAGTACTAAATTGGGAATTAACAAACTGAAAAACTCAAGATAGTAGAACTGATTATTGGTTTGAGGATTCTTTAAAATAAAAAAGAATAATAACAATAGGCATCCAATCAAACAAACTAAAAACAATCGTAAAAGCTCTGCCAATCTTGATCTGTGATATAAAGAATTATAAGCGCCGCTTAGGAAATGTAAACAAATCCACCCGCCTGAATAAAGAATTAGCCCAAGATAAAATCCAGTAGGTATACTAAAAGGGTATTGATAAATAATGGTTCTTAAATAATAAAAAGCCAACCATGTAAACAAGCAAATGACGAAATCACATAGGATATACCAGCTAATATTAATTCTTGGTTGATTCATTCTACAATTCTAAAAATAAAAATATTATTGCTGCTGTTTACCATTTATTTTTTCAAGAATTAAATGTGCTACTTCCATAGCCCTGAAACCATCAATAATGGTAACTGGTGTTTCTGTATTATTAATAATTGCTGATTTAAATGCCTCTAGTTCTAATTTAATTGAATTAACTGTTTCGATAGGGGGATTGGAAACCCCAATTGTCTTAATGCCATTATTAGTTTCAATATCAAAAGAAAAATCGTTTTTATCATCTGCTTGATTCAATCTGATAATTTCTGTTTTCTTATCTAAAAAATCGATACCTATATAGGCATCTTTTTGAAACAATCGAATCTTTCTCATCTTTTTAAGTGAAATTCTGCTGCTAGTTAAATTAGCAACACAACCGTTATCGAATTCGATTCTAACATTGGCAATATCAGGAGTATCGCTCATTACCGCAACACCATTTGCAGAAATATAATTTACGTTGCTTTTTACAAGAGTAAGAATAATATCGATGTCATGAATCATTAGATCGAGAATAACACTTACATCGGTACCTCTTGGATTAAATTCCGCCAATCGGTGTACTTCAATAAACATTGGTTCTAATTGATAATCTTTCAATGCAAGAAATGCCGGATTAAATCGTTCAACGTGGCCCACTTGAAATTTCAAATTGGACTCTTTGGCAAGTTTCACGAGTGCTCTTGCTTCTTCCATGGTATTGGCTAATGGCTTTTCAACAAAAACATGCTTACCTTTTTTTAAGGCCATTTCGCATAAATCAAAATGGTAAATAGTAGGAGCAATGATATCTACCGCATCACATTGATCAATCAGATTTTCGGGATCTTCAAAACGCGGTATATTATATTTTTCAATGACTATTTTCGCATTTTCGTCATTGGGATCAAAGAAGCCAATGATTTTTATGTCTTCAATTTCTTTCCAGTTGTTTAAGTGAAATTTACCTAAATGTCCAGCACCGAAAATTGCAATTTTAAGCATTATGTATTTTGAATTTAATAAGAATGTTGGATTCAATTATTTTGTTTCTTCCCAGAAGCCCATTTTTCCAAATTTTTCAATTCGATTATCAACTCTTTTTTGAGGGGATGTTTTTTCTAATTCATTAATAACAGGAATTAGATATTTCTTTAGGTTATTTGCAGATTCTTCATAATCCCAATGAGCACCACCTAGTGGTTCAGGAATCACTTCGTCAACAAGACCAAATTTCATCATATCGGTGCCGGTTAAACGCAATTGTTCAGCTGCAACTTCTTTTTTATCCCAGCTACGCCATAAGATACTACTACAACTTTCTGGAGAAATAACGGTATACCAAGTATTCTCCATCATCACCACTTTATCACCTACTCCTATTCCTAAAGCACCACCACTGGCACCTTCGCCAATAATTACACAAATAACCGGAACTTTGAGACTAATCATTTCGTAAATATTGCGGGCTATGGCTTCTCCTTGTCCACGCTCTTCAGCTTCTAATCCTGGATAAGCACCTGGGGTATCGATTAATGTGATGATGGGTTTATTGAATTTTTCGGCTAGTTTCATTAATCGTAATGCTTTGCGATACCCTTCAGGGTTAGCCATACCAAAATTTCTATATTGTCGCGTTTTAGTATTATTACCTTTTTGTTGACCAATAATCATAACTGTTTTATCACCTAATTCAGCAAAACCACCCACCATTGCTTTATCATCTTTAAAATTCCTGTCGCCATGAAGTTCAATAAAGTTGGTACACATTTTTTCGATATAATTTAATGTGTAGGGTCTATCAGGGTGTCTGCTTAGTTGCACACGATTCCAGGGTGTTAAATTATTAGTCAATTCTTTTTTAGCATCAAGAATCTTGTTTTCTAAAGACAAAATAGTATCCGACATATCTGTCTTGCTGTTTTCCTGAGTAACTTTCAATTTTTCAATTTGATCGTAAAGATCTTTTATGGGTTTTTCTATTTCCAGAAATTGTCTGTCTTTTAGTTCTATCATTGCAGTTGTATTGTATTATAAAAAATTAAAATTAGCCAACTTTAGCGCAAAAATAGTTTATACATCTTTTTAATAAAAGTTTTGTTTTTAAAAACTAAAAATACCTATCTTTGCCGTCCTTAAAATTCATATTTTCGATATTTGTTTTAAGTAAAGTAAAAGTAGGATCGGTAGTTCAGTTGGTTAGAATGCTGCCCTGTCACGGCAGAGTTCGCGGGTTCGAGTCCCGTCCGGTCCGCAAGTATAAAAGATAACCCCTTGCAAATCAAATGTTTGTGAGGGGTTTTTATTTGTGGGGGACATAGTAGGGTACATTTTCTTTATTTCACATCCTTTTTCTGATTATAAACTCAATAATGACTATAGATTTACCTCTATTATTGGATAGAAAAGAATTTAAACACAAATTTGATTGTATTTTTACAATAATAATAAAAGAACATTCTAAATATTTTAATAAATGAAGCTACTTCAAACAGCCGAAAGAATCTCTCATCAAGAAGATTCTGACAATTATGTTTACCAAAGATCAATGCTTGCTTATGTAGAAGCTGCTAAAATAGTCTCCGGAGATGTGCTCGAAATTGGTACAGGAAGCGGATATGGAGTAGATATTATTTCTTCTCACTCTAATCGATTTGTTACGATTGATAAATATCAAACAGGAAATATTTCTGCTGAGAATGGTTCGGCCCATCAAAAAAATGTCGAATTTATTAAAATGAATGTCCCGCCACTAACCAATATTCCGGATAATTCTTTTGATTTCGTTATTTCGTTTCAAGTTATTGAGCATATTCAAAACGATAAAAAGTTTGTAGAAGAAATTTACAGGGTGTTGAAAAATAACGGAAAATTCATTCTCACCACACCCAATAAAAAAATGTCGCTCACCAGAAACCCATGGCACGTAAGAGAATACACCATTACTGAGCTAGATACACTCCTTAAAAAAACTTTCCAATCGGTAAATACACAAGGTGTTTTTGGAAACGATGCAATCATGAAATATTACGCAGAAAATAAAAAATCTGTAGAAAAAATAACCCGATTTGATATATTCAATTTGCAATATCTCTTACCTAGGCAATTGCTACAAATTCCTTATGATATTCTAAATAGGATGAACAGAAAAAAACTACTGAACGATAACAATGCCCTTGTAAAAGGCATCTCCATGAAAGATTATTTCATACAACAAGCCAACGACAATTGTTTTGACTTGTTTTATATTGCTGAAAAGAAGCGTTAAGTAATAACGGTTCCTTTGTTATGACGAAGATTATGGCACTAGCAGTTTCATCTACTGCATAAATAATTTGTTTTAATCACAATCTTTTGAATAATTTCTAAAGTTTGGTAATTTGCTTGGAATTTAATTAAGGCTTTACTATCTTAGGATTCTATTATGGAATTAACAAGAGTACATATCTTTTCTGTTAAGTTGTTCACCTCTACAACAAATACCACAACAACCCGCTAGGGTTGAAAATTTCCATATTATCCAAAGGGCCAAGGCTGTAAACAAGACAAAGTCTTATTTTTAATCATCTTTTATTTTATTTATTATGCAAGTATTGAAATTCGGGGGCACCTCAGTCGCTAATGCAGAAAATATAAAAAAAGTCATTTCAATTATTATTAATAAAAGTGCAAAAGAAAAAATCATTGTGGTTGTTTCAGCGCTAGGGGGCATTACTGATTTATTGCTGGACGCTGCAGTACTTGCTTCAAAAGGGGATAAGAACTATATTGATAAAATTACTCTAATAGAGCAGCGACATAAAGATTGCATTGAAGAATTAATAAGTAATGATGATAAATTCCCCTTGTATTTTTTTCTTGAAAAATCATGCTTGGAAATTAGTAATTTATGTGAAGGTATTTTCATGTTGGGCGAATTGACGCCACGAACAAAAGATAGAATAGCGAGCTATGGAGAAAAATTATCATCTCAAATTATTTCAAACGCTTTTAATTTTTATGGTATTGAATCAACATGGAAAGATGCCTGTGAATTAATTGTAACAAATTCAACATTTGGATCCGCTGCTGTAGATTTTTTATTAACCAATAAAAATATTAAAGACTATATTAATAGTTCGTCAAATAATATATACTTGATTCCAGGATTTATTGCAGCAGATAACGATGGCGTCACTACTACTTTGGGAAGGGGAGGCTCTGATTACTCAGCTGCTATTTTCGCTGCTGCATTGGAAGCAAGTAACCTTGAAATATGGACGGATGTTAGTGGTATGATGACGGCTGATCCAAGATTATGCAGCAACGCAAAAATAATACCATCTATTTCTTATCAAGAAGCTATGGAACTGTCTCACTTCGGAGCAAAAGTAATTTATCCCCCCACATTACAGCCCGTGATGAATAAAAACATTCCCGTTTGGATAAAAAATACATTTGCTCCCAATGATTTTGGTACAGTTATTTCGAATAATCATACAGAAAATGAATTCGTTGAAATTAATAATATTGTCAGGGGTATTTCAAGTATCAATAGTATTTGCTTGCTTACATTAGAAGGAAGTGGAATGATTGGAATTCCTGGGTTTTCAAAAAGATTATTCGAGTCGTTAAGTAATGAAAAAATAAATGTTATTCTTATTACTCAAAGTTCTTCGGAGCATTCTATCACTGTAGCGATAAATGAAAGTGATGCAGAGAAAGCCTCATTGGCAGTGAATTTAGCATTTGTACATGAAATCGAATTACGAAAAATAGACCCATTAAAAGTTGAAAATAATCTTTCAATTGTTGCCTTGGTTGGAGAAAATATGCGCAATCATACGGGCGTGAGCGGAAGAATGTTTAGTACAATGGGTAGAAATGGAATTAACATCAGAGCAATTGCTCAAGGTTCTTCTGAAAAAAACATTTCAGCAGTTATTAATACACATGATGTTAAAAAAACCATCAATGTTTTACACGAAGAGTTTTTTGAAACCACCTACAAACAAATTAACGTTTTCCTCGCAGGCGCTGGCAATGTAGGTAGTAGACTATTAATTCAATTGCAACAACAAGCTGCTTTTTTAAAAGAAAAAATGAGGGTGATTATTAGAGTAGTAGGAATTATTAATAGTAAAAAAATGGTCATACAGGAATCGGGAATTGATATTGATAACTATAAAACTGTATTAAATGACTCAGCAATATCATCCGATATTAATTTGTTTGTACAAAAAGTTATTGAATTGAATCTTCGCAACAGCATCTTCGTAGATATTACAGCTAATAATGAAGTGGCATTAATGTATGATCAATTACTGCAAAAGAGTATTGCTGTTGTTGCCTGCAATAAAGTAGCGGCTTCTTCAGGTTTTTCAAATTATAAAAGAATAAAAGATTTGTCGAGAGAATTTAACGCACCATTTTTATTTGAAACAAATGTTGGAGCTGGATTACCTATTATCGGCACTATTAATGATCTTATGCATAGCGGAGACCGAGTCTATAGAATTGAAGCTGTATTGAGTGGCACCTTAAATTTTGTATTTAATAATTACGACAGCACTAAAAAGTTTGCAGAAATTGTAAGGCAAGCACAAGAAGAAGGATATACCGAACCAGATCCACGTTTGGATTTAGGAGGGACAGATGTGATGAGAAAAATAATGATATTGGCCAGAGAAGCCGGTGAGCAAATCGAAATGGATAGTATTCAAAACAATACGTTTATGCCAGCTGCATGCATGATAGGCTCAGTTAGTGATTTTTATGAATCAATGGAAAAACAGGAAGATCATTTTAAAAATTTATTTAAAGAAGCAAATACAAAAGGACATAAATTAAAATTCGTTGCCACCTATCAGGAAGGAAAAGCATCTGTAGGATTGCAGCACATTAAACCTGAAAATGATTTATATCATCTATACGGAAAAGATAACGTAGTATTGTTTTATACAGATCGATATAAAGACCAGCCGCTTGTTATTAAAGGTGCCGGCGCAGGAGCTGACGTTACAGCCAGCGGAGTTTTCGCAGATATTTTAAGGGCATCAAAAATATAATTATGCAATCTATAAAAGTAAAATCACCGGCTACACTTTCTAACCTTTGTTGTGGGTTTGATATATTAGGCATGGCATTGAAAGAACCATTTGATATTATCGAACTCATTCAACGTGATCAAAAGGGAATCAATATCCAACACTTGGATGATTTCTCTTTACCCACAGATCCTGCCAAAAATATTGCAGGTGTTGCCCTCCAATCAATGTTGGATGCATTAAATTATACACATGGGTTTGATGTTATTATCGAAAAGAAAATAAAACCAGGAAGCGGGATTGGTTCTAGTGCAGCAAGTGCTGCAGGCATTGTGGTAGCGGCCAATCAATTACTGGGCAATCCTTTTACTAAAAAGCAATTATTGTCTTTTGCCATGGAAGGGGAAGAGTTGGCTAGTGGATCTAGGCATGCAGATAATTTAGCGCCATGTGTATATGGAGGATTGGTATTGATAAGAGATACTGCTTCTTTAGATATTATTGAAATAAATACACCTCCATTGTTCATTACAGTGATTCACCCTCAGATTGAAATTAAAACATCTTTCGCAAGAAAAATATTGCCCACAGAAATACCCCTAAAAAGTGCCGTTACGCAATGGGCAAATGTAGCCGGTTTGGTTACGGGTTTTTTACAGTCGGACTACGCATTGATTAGTCGCTCTTTGCATGATGTAATTATTGAACCAGTAAGAAGCAAGCTCATTCCAGGATTTGATGATGTTAAAAAACAATCAATTAAAGTGGGTGCTTTAGGTGGAGGAATTTCTGGAAGTGGTCCTTCGTTGTTTATGTTTAGCGAAAATGAAAAAATCGCCAATCAAATAGAATTAGAAATGAAGTCAGTGTATAATCAATTATGCATCGATTACAAAACGTATGTTACCAACATTTCGAAAAATGGAGTAGAAGAAATAATTTAATATTTATCACTTTAAATTGCATTAATTTAATAAAAATGATTTATCATAGTTTAAATAATAATTCGCCATCAGTTAATTTTAAAGAAGCTACAATTGCTGGTCAGTCTCCTGATGGAGGATTGTATTTCCCAGAAAATATTCCCACTTTGTCGCAAGCATTTCTTAATAGTATGCAACAGATGACTAATGAGGAAATTGCCTATGAGGTCATGCGACCGTATATTGTAAATGCTATACCAGATAATATTTTAGCTGATATTATTCAAGAAACTGTCAATTTTCCTATCCCATTAGTTCAAGTAAAAGAAAATATATTTTCACTTGAAATGTTTCATGGGAATACACTTTCTTTTAAAGATATAGGCGCTCGATTTATGAGTAGATGTTTGGGATATTTTGTAAAAGACAATAATAGAAAAGTTACGGTACTGGTAGCTACATCTGGTGATACAGGGGGAGCAGTAGCCGATGGGTTTTATGGAATTGATGGGGTTCAGGTAGTAATTGTATATCCCTCAGGAAAGGTAAGTGCCGTACAAGAAAAACAATTAACAACCTTTGGAAATAATATTTTTGCCATTGAGGTTAACGGAACTTTTGACGATTGTCAAAGGTTGGTTAAAAAAGCATTTACAGACAAATCATTGAAGGATGAAATATTTTTAACATCCGCTAATTCGATAAATGTAGCTCGATGGTTGCCTCAGCAATTTTTTTATTTTTTTGCTTACAAACAATGGAAGGATAAAAATAATCCTCCTATAATATCTATACCTAGTGGAAATTTTGGAAATATTTGTGCAGGCTTACTCGCTATGAAATCTGGTTTACCCATCAAACATTTCATTGCTGCATGTAATGCCAATGATGTGGTACCTAAATATTTGAATACAAATCAATATATAGCTCAGCAATCTGTTCCCACTATTTCCAATGCAATGGATGTGGGAGACCCTAGTAATTTTGTTAGAATTTTAAAAATGTTTAATTCAGATGTCAATTTGTTGAAAGAAATATTTTCATCAGTTAGTATTTCAGATCTGGAAACAAAACATTCTATTCAAAGGGTTTTTGTTGAACACAATTATCTGCTCGATCCTCATGGAGCCGTAGGTTTTCTGGCTTTGGAAAAATATTTATCTACTCATCCAAATCAGCAAGGATTCTTTGCCGAAACGGCTCATCCTATTAAGTTTTATGATGTCGTAGAACCAATTATTAATCAAAAAATACCTACGCTTCCTTCAATCTTAGATATGGAAAACAAGGAAAAAAAATCAAAAAAAGTAGAGGTTGATTATGAGGAGTTTCACGAGTATTTATTATCGATAAAGTAATAATTTTTTATTAATATTAACATAGCCTGTTAATTCCATAATTCTTAACAAGTATTTTTCATGGATATGTAGAGATTCTTTTATTTTCGTTGGTGTAATGGCTTATTCAATATCTATAAAAACTCCGTAGTATGAAAAATCTATTTTGGAAGAAGGCAGTCTTGCTAATTACCTTTTCATTTTTAATGATTAATATACCCTATTCATTTGCCAATAGAAATTATGATAAGCCCTCAGTTAATATTGTGCATAAGAGTAATTCAATGTCCACTTTATGCGAAATATATCAGCAGCTTAATCTTGCTGACTTAGGACTTACCGAAAATGCTTTTAATTATGCAATAGAAGGGTTTTATTTTTTGAATGGAATTGGAAAAATTTCTAATCAAAAGGTGTTAACTATTATAGATTTTTCATTACACTCTTCACAAAAAAGACTTTTCATAATCGATTTAGTGGCTGGAAAATTGCTTTTCAATACATATGTAGCTCATGGGCAAAATTCTGGACAAAACTTAGCAAAATATTTTTCAAATAATATTTCCAGCTTTCAAAGCAGTTTAGGTTTTTATGAAACAACGAAAACGTATATTGGCAAGCATGGATATTCATTGCAATTACAGGGACTAGAAACGGGTATTAATGATAAAGCGGATGTAAGATCAATCGTAATACATGGAGCATCATATGTTTCAGAAAAATTCATCAATCAAAATGGTTATTTAGGCAGGAGCTGGGGTTGTCCGGCAATTCCTGATGCTTTGTCTAAATCAATTATTGATGCAATTAAAGATGGTAGTTGCCTGTTCATTTATGCCAATGATAAAAAATATCTATCCCAATCTGCTATAATTCATGCCTAACAATTGTATTAATTTACTACACTAAAGTCTGTTTTTTAATTTAAAAGTAATTGGTTTAACTTCACGAAAAATTATTTAAATGATAGCATTATCCGGAACAGGTGTTGCGATTGTTACGCCATTTAATAAAAATAAAGAAGTCGATTTTAAATCCTTAGGAAAGTTGATTGATTATATCATAGAAGGTGGCGTGCAATATGTAGTTACGCTAGGAACAACCGGAGAAACGCCCGTGTTAAGCAAAGAAGAAAAAATAGACATAATTAATTTTACTTTTGATCATATAAAAGACAGAGTGCCCGTAATCGTTGGGATGGCGGGGAATGATACAGCCAGTTTAATAAATGATGTTCAACAATATCCTCTTCAAAAGGCTGTGGCAATATTAAGTGCTGCTCCTTTTTATAATAAGCCATCTCAAGAAGGATTGTTTCAACATTATAAATCAGTTGCCAAATCTACAGACAAGCCCATTCTTTTATATAATGTACCTGCAAGAACCGGAAAGAATATTAATGTTTCCACTATTTTAAGATTAGCCAATGAGGTAGAAAATATAGTTGGTATAAAAGAAGCCAGTGGAGACATGTTGCAATGCATGGACATTTTAAAAAATCGACCTGATAATTTTTTAGTAGTAAGTGGTGATGACTCTTTAGCGCTTCCTCAAATGGCTTGTGGAATGAATGGAGTTATTAGTGTAGCGGCAAACGCTTTTCCTGCTGAATTTTCTACGATGATTAAACATTGTTTACAACAAGACTATCTTTCTGCAAAACTGATGAATGATAAATTAATACAAGCGTATCAAATTATGTTTGAAGAAAATAACCCTGCTGGAGTGAAAGCTTTTTTATCAGAAATGAATATTATTCAAAATGAATTAAGATTACCACTAGTGCCATTAAGTGAGCATTTGCATAAACAGGTAAAAGTATTTCTTACAAACTATAACAAAAATTAAACAGAGAAGCAAGATCCTTCAATTGCTAAAACGGTATTGTCAAATATTTCTTTTGTTTCTTCAAGAAAAATGTCAATTGATTCGTATCTGGAAGAATAATGACCAATGATTAATCTTTTTACGTTGGCAAGATTTGCAATTCTTCCAGCCTGAATCGTAGTACTATGAAATCGGGCAGCCGCTTTATCTTCCTGATCTTTAAGGTAAGTTGTTTCATAATAAAGTAAATCAACATCTTTTACAATAGTGGCAATAGATTCTCTATAAATAGTATCAGCACAATATGCGTATGATTTTGATGCAGAATTCGCAATGGTCACTTCTTCATTAAGAATTATTGTTCCTTTTTTAGTTGTATAATTTTCACCTTTTTGAAGTTGGTCATAAAAAGAAGAAGGGATTTCAAAAGACTTTACTTTTTCAGGGTCAACACTCCTTGGTTTTTTCTTTTCTCTAAATAAAAATCCCCAACAATCGATATCATGATCAACTCTAAAACTTTCAATGCTTATTTTGTTCGTTTCCGCTATCATTTTGTTTTCTCCTAAAGGATGAAAATGAAGCGAATAACTTAATATGGTTTTTGATACGTTTAATTGTAAAGTAATAATATCTTTTATTAAGGAAGGCCCATATATATGAACATCTTGTGTCCTGTTCAGTAAACTCATACTAGATAGTAAACCAACTAAGCCAAAATAATGATCACCATGAAGATGAGAGATAAAAATATGCGAAAGTTTGTTTAGCTTAACTTTAAATTTAGCTATTTGCATTTGAGTGCCTTCGCCACAATCTATCAGAAAACTATTATCTTGTGTTTGCAGCATTTGTGCAGTCGGATTTCTTCCATGAGCTGGTATCGCTGAATTGCATCCAAGTATGGTAACTGCAAACAAATTTACTTTTTTTTAAGTGTGAAAAAGCTTCGTCATATTTCTATTGCTCATCAAAATCATTTAACAATTCTCTTTCAATTTCTTCCATTTGTATAATATCCCATGCTTCACTTTCTGTTGGGGTGATATTTACACTATGATCAAATAAAAACATCAACTCTTTCAGCGTTTCGCATATAACAAAAGAACAATTTTTCTCATAGAATCCAACTTGAATATTTAAAATCATTTCTGCGACTCCGTTGTCTATCTTTTTTACATTCCTTAAACTTAATATGACATGTGGAATCGCTTGAGTGAGATAAGAATTCAATAATTCTTTCAATTCATCTGACATATTAGCAGAAATCTCGGATGTTTCAGGAATGATAACGCTAAATTTCTCTTTGGTATCTATTTTGACACTCATAATTAGATAAGTATGAATGTAAAATAAATGAAAATTTGCTTGGTAATTAACTTTATCCAATATTTTTAAAAATTATTTTTTTAGAATAAAGTCATAAAGAGATATGATTAACATCGTATAATTTTCAACATATCAACATTTATGCTTTTCTTACACTAAATCATTGTAAATAATCGTTATCATTGTAACGTTAAAACCTTAAGAGAATGGATAATAATTTCTCAACTCAAGTAAAAGAAATCATTTCGTATAGCAGAGAAGAAGCCCTACGTCTCGGGAATGATTTTATCGGCACAGAACATCTTGTTCTTGGGCTGATTAGGGATGGCGAAAATACTGCCGTAAAAATCTTAAAAGCACTTCATATAGATTTATATGAGTTAAGAAAAGAGATTGAAATGGCTGTAAAAGATAAAACAGGAAAAAACATTGCCAATATCAATTCACTTCCTTTAACCAAGCAAGCTGAAAAAGTAATTCGAATTACAGTGTTAGAGGCGAAGTCTTCAAAAAGTGGTCAGGCTGAAAGTGAGCATTTAATGTTATCGATATTGAAAAATAAAGAAAATATTGCCACTCAAATTTTAAATCAGTTTGAAGTGGATTATGATGCTTTTAAAACAGAGCTGGGATTTGTGTCTAGTAATTCACCCCAAGCGGAGTTTAATGAAGAAGATGATTTTGATGAGGAAAGAAAACAGTATGGACAACAACCCAAAGCATCTAAAACAACAGGCGGAAGCCAAGCTAAATCTAAAACCCCTGTATTAGATAATTTTGGGAGAGATATTACCAGATTAGCAGAAAATGGTTCATTAGATCCAATTGTAGGAAGAGAAAACGAAATTGAACGCGTTTCTCAAATATTATCAAGAAGAAAGAAAAATAATCCTATTCTAATTGGTGAGCCAGGTGTGGGTAAAACTGCAATCGTTGAAGGATTGGCTTTAAGAATTATTCAAAGAAAAGTGTCAAGAGTTTTGTTTGATAAAAGAGTTGTAAGCCTTGATTTAGCGGCATTGGTTGCGGGTACTAAATATCGCGGCCAATTTGAAGAAAGGATGAAGGCTATCATGAATGAACTTGAAAAAAACAGAGATGTTATTTTATTTATTGATGAAATACATACTATTGTTGGTGCTGGAGGTGCAAGCGGTTCTTTAGATGCTTCAAATATCTTTAAACCAGCTTTGGCTCGTGGAGAATTACAATGTATAGGAGCATCTACTTTAGATGAATATCGTATGCACATTGAAAAAGATGGAGCATTGGATAGAAGATTTCAAAAAGTATTAATTGAGCAACCTTCTGTTGAGGAAGCTATTGAAATATTAAACAATATCAAAAATAAGTACGAAGATTACCACAATGTTTCCTATAGCCAGGAAGCTATTGAGGCCTGTGTAAAATTAAGCGACCGTTACATGACAGATAAGCTTTTACCTGACAAAGCGATTGATGTTTTGGATGAGGTTGGCGCAAGAAAGCACATTAAAAACATAAATGTGCCTGAAAATATTATTGAGCTGGAAAAGAAAATTGAAGACATTAAACTGGAGAAAAATAAAGTAGTTAAAAGTCAGAAATTTGAAGAAGCTGCATCTTTAAGAGATACAGAAAAAAAATTGCAGGAAGAATTAGAAAAAGCAAAATTAGACTGGGAAGAAGAAAGTAAACACAAACGCTTTCCTATTGAAGAAGAAGATATTGCAGAAGTCGTTTCCATGATGACAGGTATCCCTGTGAAGCGCATGGTTCAAGCAGAAACAGACAAGCTTCGTCGAATGGCGGATGATCTTAGAGGTGCAGTAATAGGACAAGATGAAGCTATTGGGAAGGTGGTAAAAGCCATACAGAGAAACAGAATCGGATTAAAAGACCCTAAAAAACCTATCGGAACTTTTATTTTCCTGGGGCCAACTGGGGTTGGTAAAACAGAGCTGGCTAGATCTTTGGCAAAACATATGTTTGATAGTGAGGATGCTTTAATCCGCATTGATATGAGTGAATACATGGAGAAATTTACGGTAAGTAGGTTGATAGGAGCTCCTCCTGGATATGTTGGTTACGAAGAAGGGGGGCAGCTAACTGAAAGGGTTAGACGTAAGCCATATAGCGTTATTTTGTTGGATGAAATCGAAAAAGCTCATCCAGACATTTATAATATTTTATTACAAGTATTAGATGATGGTCAATTGACAGATGGGTTAGGTAGAAAAGTGGATTTTAAAAACACCATGATTATTATGACTTCCAATATTGGCGCTCGTCAACTAAAAGATTTTGGAGATGGGGTTGGATTTGCTACTCAGTCTCGCCAGGATAATTTAGATGAAAATAATAAGTCCATTATTGAAAAGGCGTTAAAAAGAACATTTAGCCCAGAATTTTTAAATAGGGTAGACGATGTAATAATTTTCAATTCGCTGAATAAAGAGAACATCTTTCAAATTATTGATATTTTAATGAAAGGGGTAATGAAAAGATTAAGTAATCTTGGTTTTACACTTGAACTTTCTGAAGAAGCGAAAGATTTTATTGCAGAAAAAGGTTATGATAGTCAGTTTGGTGCACGTCCATTGCATAGGGCTATTCAAAAATACCTCGAAGATCCTTTAGCTGAAGAGATTCTTAATATGACAATAAAAGCAGGAGATACAATGATTGCTGAATTAGATAAAGAGGCAGGAAAAATAACTTTCAAAATAAAAGAAGAGCCTAAGAAAAAAGAAAAAAAATCACAATCATAAGTTTATTTATCAAATGGTAACAAAAAAGGGTCTGTTTTAAGACCCTTTTTTGTTAGGTTAACCATTGCATCAAGCAAGTAACAAGAAATTTGTATAGATTAATGCCATGAAACTTATTTCTCACGAGGTTGTTAATCTATTTTAATTTATTTTGCAGTACTATTTATATCTTCTTCCAGTATGAAAAAAATCATCATTACAATAGATGGCTGGTCATCTTGTGGTAAAAGCACTTTGGCAAAACATTTGGCTAAATCCTTGGGGTATGTTTATATTGACAGCGGTGCTATGTACAGAGCTATCACTTTATTTTTTTTAAGAAATCATATCGACTGGACAGATCTCGAAAAAACGAGTGAAGCATTAAAGCAAGTAGAACTAGATTTTGTTTATAATCGAAAATCACTTCAATCGGAAATGTACCTGAACGATGAAAATGTAGAATATTATATTCGTGATTTAGTGGTTGCAGAAAAAGTAAGTGAAGTTGCTACAATTGCAGCTGTAAGAACGTATGCAGTTACTCAACAACAAAAAATGGGAGAAGGAAAAGGAATTGTTATGGATGGCCGGGATATAGGAACTACCGTTTTCCCAGAAGCTGAATTGAAAATATTTATGACTGCGGATATTTTAATCAGGGTTGAAAGAAGGTTTAAGGAAATGTTTGTAAAAAATCCAAATGTTACTTTTGAAGAAGTGAAACATAATTTAGAAACGAGAGATTATATAGATTCTAATAGAGAAGTAAGTCCACTTAGAATGGCTACAGATGCAATTTTGCTAGATAATACTTTGATGACAATGGAAGAGCAGCTGGATTTCGCATTGAAACTTGTTGCCAATAAATTGTAATTATTAAAGAAAAGAGTCTTTCTTTTTGATATAATCTTCTTCTGATAAATAATATCCTGCAAGTTTATCTATCACTTTTTCAACTAAAGCATCTGGGCAGCTCGCTCCACTTGTAATTAATATTTTAACAGGGTCTTTTTTGGGAATAAAATTATCGGTGATCATTTCTTTTTTATGATGAAAATCAAAATGAGAAATTGTAGTGTTGTTTAATATTCTGTCAACATGGTCGATATAATAAGTCGGCAATATTTCTTCACAAAGTTCTACCAGATGAGAAGTGTTACTACTATTGTAGCCGCCAACAACTATTGCTAAATCAGCTTGTTCTGCTAGTAGTCCGTGTACGGAAGTTTGATTGTCGTTTGTAGCATAACATAAAGTGTCACGGGTATCGGCAAATCTTTCATGAATCATTGATTCGGCAAGTTGGTATTTTTCGACCATCGTATTTTTCAGGAAATCGGCAATTGCCTGCGTTTCGGTAGCCAACATGGTTGTTTGATTCACTACTCCAATTCTTTGCAAATCTTTTTCCGGATCAAATCCAATCGAATATTTATTTTCAAAAAAGGAATAAAAGTCATTAACAGGCATTTCTCCTTTTATGAATTTAGAAAGTAGGGTAGCTTCTTGAATATCATTTACAATTATTGTTGGGGTGTTTTGTGCAGCATGAGAAAAAGTAGCTCGGGTTTCTTCATGTGTAGGTTTACCATGAACAACAACTGTATAATTTTTCTTTGCAATTTGCTCACTTCTATTCCATACTTTTTCTACAAAAGGACAAGTGGTATTGTATTTTTCTATTGAAATTCCGATGGCAGTAAGTTTATTTTCAAT